>LNAP01007901.1_pt1 | contig 19864 bp, 18 predicted proteins | sample 602601 | NCBI WGS metagenome assembly LNAP01 (sample SAMN02440304, study PRJNA202911) | soil metagenome | biome: Subtropical and temperate rainforests or woodlands; isolation source: soil samples (1 kg each in a 20% v/v slurry with milli Q water) were... ...
ATGTTCACCGTAATCTTCGCCCTGGCGCGGACTGTCGGCTGGATCTCGCACTGGAAAGAAATGCTCTCCAGCCCGTACAAAATTGGCCGTCCGCGCCAGTTGTACACCGGCTACGAGCAGCGTGATATTGCCCCGTTGAAAGACCGCAAATAAGCGCTACGCCAATAAAAAACCCCGCCTAGGCGGGGTTTTTTATTGGCTGACGATGGTCCGAAAATCATCGCCTTCCGTACCCTCTCCCGCTCGCGGGAGAGGGCTGGGGTGAGGGCATCCATCTCAGTCACCCTTGAAAATCTGGATTCCCGCCTTCGCGGGAATGACGAGATTCACGTGGCGCAGATGCTATTTCTTCTCCGCCCGCTCTTTCATGCCCTGCAGGGTTTTAAACGGCGCATCGACCACAAAGCTATTGGCCAACCACGACGGCACACTACCGCCCGGCTCGGTGGTTACCTGGTAGGTCACTTCAACCTCCCCAGCCCCTTTTGGCGTCAGCTTCCAGAAACCGTCGACCTTGGTCACCCGCACAAAACCTTTCTCTTCGGGCTGATAAGTCGGCAAGCCTTCAAGCTTGCGCAGCACAGTGCCGTCGGCTTCTTCGGTGGTGGTGACGTGGATAATCGAATCGCGCGGGGTTACTGGCCAAGGCGGACTGAAACGGCTGTAGGTCCAGCTCTCGGCGCCTTCGTTTTTCAGCAGTTTTTGCTCGCTGCATTGGAAGATCCATTGGCATGAACCGCTAACGTCTTCCTGCAAGGCGCGCAGGGTTTTGATGTCAGTCTTGATGGTGGTGACGCCACGGTAGGCTTTGTACTGCGAACCGGGTACTTCACTGAGAAACACCTTGATGCCGTCTTCGTCCTTGGCCACTTTCCAATCTTCGGCCTGAGCCACGGCGGACGCCATCAAACCCAAGGCGCACACGCCTGCCACTCGACTTAGCAAACCCATCACGAACTCCTTATTGAGGAAACCAGGCGGCGCGCATCAACACGTGCCTCTATTGTTATTGGCGGGTGGAACCCACATAGAGCGCGGTGGCCTGCTCCAGCCAGCCGATCAGGCGAATCGCCTCATCCTTGCTGCTGCCACACACCTCAGGGTCTGCGCCAAAGGAGGAGCAAACCGCTGGGCGCTCGGGCAAACCGAACAACGCGCACAAATTATCGACCGACAGATGCAGACAACGTTCGCCCGCTGGCTTGCCCGACGGCAAACCCGGGATCGGTGAACTGATGGAAGGAGCGATGCAGCACGCACCGCAGCCTGCGCGGCAAATCATGATGAGGGTGACCCTGTGACTGAGCTGAAGCGGAGCCGCCACAAGCCTGAACGCGCGGCGCGGGCGGCGATTCTACTCGCCGCGCCAACCGCCGCAAAGCGCCTTGAACACTACTTCAGACGGGTAATCAGGCTGGAGGTGTCCCACCGCCCGCCGCCCTGCTCTTGTACCTCGGCATAGAACTGGTCGACCTGCTCGGTAATCGGCAAATGCGCGCCGTTGCGTTGCGCCTCAGCGAAAACGATGGCGAAGTCTTTACGCATCCAGTCCACGGCAAAACCAAAATCGAATTTGCCCTCCAACATGGTTTGGTAGCGGTGTTCCAGTTGCCAGGATTGCGCCGCGCCGTGGCTGATAATGTCCATCGCGCTCGGCACATCCAATCCGGCCTTGCGGGCAAAATGCAGCGCTTCGGCCAACCCTTGCAGCAGGCCGCCGACGCAAATCTGATTGACCATTTTCGTTAATTGCCCGCTGCCCACCGGGCCCATCAGCCGCACCCGTTTGGCGTAGCTTTCGATCACCGGCGCGGCGCGTTCATAGAGCGCTTTATCGCCGCCCACCATCACCGTCAACATGCCGCCTTCGGCCCCGGACTGGCCGCCAGATACTGGCGCATCCAAAAACCCCAGCTCCTTTTCAGCCGCCAAAATCGCCATTTCCCGGGCGATATCAGCCGAGGCGCTGGTGTGGTCGACCAGCACACTGCCCGGCGCCATGCCAGCAAATGCACCCTCCTCCCCCAATAACACCGCACGTAAATGTTCATCGTTGCCGACGCAGGTCATCACCAGCTCCGCGCCCTGCGCGGCTTCGCGCGCGGTGGCGGCACTCTCGCCGGCAAACTCCTCGCACCAACGTTCGGCCTTGCCCGGCGTGCGGTTGTAAACCGTCACTTGATGGCCCTCGCAGGCCAGGTGCCCGGCCATGGGAAAACCCATGGTGCCAAGCCCGATAAATGCCACAGTCGCCATACGTCACCTCCTCATTTGGCTTACAGCAAGCTTAGAGGGCTATGGCAAATTGACCGGGAATAATCCCGGCGCAAGCGGGTCTATGTGCTTGGGAGCGCCTAGCGCGGGGTTTGCGAGGTGTGAAAAGGCCTTCCATACTGCCAGCCAACGGATGGAGAGAACGATGGGATATTGGTTGGTGATCGACCTGGAGGCCACGACTGAAGAAGGTGGCTGGCCGGAGATTATCGAAATCGGCGCCAGCCTGGTCACGGCTGACGGCCGGGAAATCGACCATTTCCAGCGTTTCGTGCGCCCCCTGCGCCGCCCGCACCTCACTACCTTTTGCCGGCAGCTCACGCATATCAGCCAAGCCAATGTCGATAGCGCAGCGCCGCTGGCGCATGTGTGGCCACTGTTCGAACGCTGGCTTGCCGCCCACCAACCGCGCCTGGTCGGCTGGGCCAGTTGGGGCGATTACGACCGCAAGCAGCTGGAGCAAGACTGGCAGCAGCACCAGCTCAACAGCCTGCTTAGCCAGGTGCCGCACCTGAACCTCAAACAACGCTTCGCCAAAGCCCGCCAACTGCAAAAGCCGGTCAGCCTGAACAACGCCCTGCAACTGGCCGGGTTGAGCTTTCAAGGGCAACAACATCGCGCGCTGGAAGATGCCCGCAATACGGCGCGATTGCTTCCACTGGTACTGCCGCTATAAAGCGCCGCCCTTGATCTCGTAGGGTGTGCTGTGCGCACCGAGCGATCATGCGGACAATGCGATGGTGCGCAAAGCACACCCTACGGGCCCGCGTACGTGACGAGGGCTGCGCGCTTGGGCATACTGGCCGACCCTTTTTTCGTCCCTTTAAAGGAAAAGTCCATGTTCAAGGTCAACGAGTACTTCGACGGCACCGTCAAATCCATCGCCAGGCCCGGCCACTATAGGCGTGATGGCCGCTGGTGAATACGAATTCGGTACCAGCCAACTGGAAGTGATGCACGTAGTTGCAGGCGCCCTGACCGTGAAACTGCCAGGCACCGACGCCTGGGAAACCTTCGAAACCGGCAGCAAATTCACCGTTCCGGCCAACAGCAAATTCCAGCTGAAAGTCGCCATCGATACCGCCTACTTGTGCGAGTACCGCTAAGCTTCTCGCTGTAGGCCCGATATAAAACCAGCCAGGCTCGATCCTGGCTGGCTTCGAGCGGTAACCAGCCGCCTGCTCCACGCCCTCACTGCCACGCCTGCGTCACCGCCCATGATTCCTTCATAGCCCGAGTGACACGCTTTAACGGACACTCCCTATGCCTGGCTCCAAGCCTGCTGTCTCGATTGCCATCCCTATTCTGCTGCTGATCATCGCCATGAGCTCGATTCAGGGCGGTGCCGCCCTGGCTAAAGGGCTCTTCCCCGCCGTGGGCGCTGAAGGCGTATCGGCGCTGCGCTTAAGCCTGGGCGCGCTGATTCTGTGCCTGATCATGCGGCCGTGGCGTGCTCGCCTGAACCGTTCAAGCATCCAGTCGTTACTGGGCTATGGCGCGTCGTTGGGGCTGATGAACTTGATGTTTTATATGGCGCTCAAGACCATCCCCCTGGGCATCGCCGTTGCGCTGGAATTCACCGGCCCGCTGGTGCTGGCCATGGTCTCGTCGCGGCGCTTTATCGACTTCGTCTGGATCGCCCTGGCGGTTCTCGGTATTGGCTTGCTGCTGCCGATCAACCCTGCCGATACCGCGCTCGACCCCACCGGCATTGCCCTGGCCTTGGGCGCAGGCGTGTGCTGGGCGCTGTATATCATTTTTGGTCAACGCGCCGGCGCCGAGCACGGCAGCCACACCGTGGCGCTGGGCACGGTGGTCGCGGCAGTGATCGTGTTTCCGATTGGGGTGTTTTCGGCCGGCAGCGCTATGTTTCATTTCAGCCTGCTGCCGGTGGCGATTGGCGTGGCGATTCTGTCGACCGCCCTGCCCTATAGCCTGGAAATGTTCGCCCTCACACGCGTGCCGGCGCGCACCTTTAGCACGCTGATGAGCATGGAACCGGCGATTGCCGCGCTGTCGGGGCTGATCTTCCTGCAAGAACGGCTCAGCCACACCCAGTGGCTGGCCATTGGCGCGATTATCGTCGCCGCCCTTGGCGTAGCGCTGACGGTAAAACCGCAGCCGGCGAAAAACGCGCCACGGGACATCAAGCTGGCTGAGTAACCTCAGCCTCGCCCTCTGCCGAATTGAACTGCAACTCGGCCAGGCGCCGGTACAGCGGATTGCTGGCCACCAACTGCGCATGGCTGCCCAATGCCACCAGCTTGCCCTGGTCGATCACGGCAATGCGATCGGCGCTTTTTACCGTGGCCAAGCGGTGGGCGATCACCAAGGTAGTACGGCCAGCCATCAAGGTCGGCAGCGCCTGCTGAATCAAGTGCTCACTCTCGGCATCCAGCGCGCTGGTGGCTTCGTCCAACAGCAGAATCGGCGCATCCACCAATAACGCGCGGGCAATCGCCAAGCGCTGACGCTGCCCGCCGGACAAGCCTAAACCGCCATCGCCCAAGTGGGTTTTATAGCCGTCGGGCATGGCCATGATGAATTCGTGGGCATGCGCCGCGCGGGCTGCGGCCTCCACTTCGGCCTGGCTCGCCGAGGCGCGGCCATAGCGGATGTTGTCTTCGACGCTGCCAAAGAACAGCGCTGGGGTTTGCGACACCAAAGCAAAGCAGCGGCGCAGGTCGTTGGGGTCGAGCTGGGCGATAGGCACGCCTTCAACGCGAATTTGCCCTTCCTGCGGATCGAAAAAACGCAGGAGCAAATCAAACAGCGTCGATTTGCCAGCACCTGAAGGCCCGACCAACGCCAAGGTTTCGCCCGGCTCAACCGTCAAACTGATGCCATCTACGGCAAAGCGCTCACGGCGAGTGGGGTAAGCAAAGCGCACGGCGTCCAGCTCGATACGGCCACTGACGCGCTCCGGCAGCACCAGCAAATCGCTACTCGGCGCCTTGATTTCACTGCGCGCCTGCAACAACTCGGCAATTCGTTCCGCCGCGCCAGCCGCGCGCTGCAACTCACCCAGCACCTCGCTCAGGGTGCCAAACGCGGTGCCAACGATCAGGCTGTAAAACACAAACGCCGCCAGCTCACCGCCACTGATGGTGCCGGCAATCACATCCATACCGCCAACCCAGAGCATCACCCCGACGGCGCCGAGCACCAGCAAAATCACCACGCTGATCAACCACGCGCGCTGGGAAATACGCTTACGCGCGGTATCAAACGCGTCTTCCACCGTGCCGCCAAAGCGGCTTTTATCCTGCTCTTGGTGGTTGTAGGCCTGCACGGTTTTGATCTGACCAAGGCTTTCGCCGACATAACTGCCGACGTCAGCAATGCGGTCCTGGCTCAGGCGCGACAAGCTGCGCACGCGCCGGCCGAAAATCAGAATCGGCGCAATCACCAACGGCAGCGCGGCAATCACGATCAGCGAGAGCTTGGGGTTGGTGACAAACAACAGCACGATGCCACCCACCAGCATTAATGCGTTACGCAGAAACAGTGAAAGCGAAGAGCCGATCACCGACTGCAACAGCGTGGTGTCGGCCGTCAGGCGTGACTGGATCTCCGAACTGCGATTGGTCTCGTAAAAGCCCGGATGCAGGGTGATCAAGTGGTTAAACACGCGCTTACGGATATCAGCGACAAAGCGCTCGCCAATCCACGACACCAGATAAAACCGCGCAAAGGTGCCCACCGCCAGGGCCACCACCAACACCATAAATAGCGTGATGGACTGATTAAGCATATGCGGCGACTGAGTGGCAAAGCCCTTATCCACCAGTAGCTTCACGCCCTGGCCCATAAACAGCGTGATACCGGCGGTAAACACCAACGCTACCAGCGCGCCGATCATCTGCCAGCGATAGGGCGCCACAAACTCACGCGTCATGCGCAGCGCCTTGCGCTGGCGGGAAGACAGAATCGAGATCATGCGGGGGGCTCGCAAAAGGAGGGGGCTAGCGCTAGATGGGGGCGGCGTATTGAGAATGCAACGCCTGGTAGGGTGTGCCGGTCCGCGCTAGGTGTTCGCACAAAGCGTTCTGCACGATATCGCGAGGTGCGCGCAGCACACCCTACGATCATTCGCCTGTAGAAAGGGGATAGAGCAACTCTTCCTTGTACCCGGCCCACACCTTGGCCACGTCGGCGAAGCTGTCATCCAAACTGGCATCGCCGCTATCGACCAATAGCGGCCGTCCCTCAAGGGTGGCGAGTTTGCGTTTGGTCGCCACCACCCGCAGATGGTCCAGGCCAATGGCGCGCACTACGCGCGGGCTGACCTGCTGATTACCGCGACCGAGAATATGGCCCTGGCCGCCAATCGCGGTCACCAGCAACATCGCCGGCTTGCCATCGACCAGCTCAAACAGCTGCGCCTCGGTCACATCAGCGGCCAACACACGGCCATTTTCAATCACATCCACACCCAGCAAGGTGGTCTGCAAACCCAGGTTATGGGCCAGGCCATGCAGGGTCGAACCGGGGCCAAATACATAGCGCGTATCTGCCTGCCAGGTGTCTTCCAGCCAGGCGGCAATCTCGCTGAGCACCAGCTCTTCAGACTCCACCCCGCCCTGCTTGACCTGCTGTACAAAGCCGCCTTCCTGCGGCACGCTCAATTCGCCGTACCAGCGCGCGGCGACACGTCCGTCGCGTAAGGCGGCCTCGTCAATATCGCGCACCTCGGCATGGCTCAAGCGCACCAGGCCACCCTCGACCAAGCGCCGCGTCAGCTCGCCCGCCGCCCGTGGGCTGACGGCATAAACGCCGGACTGAATCTTCACCCCAGCGGGAATCCCGAGCACGGCCTGGCCTTCTTGCGCCACTGCGCATACGTCCCGCGCGGTGCCATCGCCACCGGCAAACAGCAGCAAGGCTACGCCTTTGGCTTGCAACGCCTGCACGGCATTACGGGTATCGGCAGCACTGGTTTCGCCGCCGTTCAGTTCACCGAGCAAGCGATGATGAAAACCCATTTCCGCCAGCAAATCGCCGCCCATTGGGCCGGGAAAGGTCAGAAAGTGCAGGCGCTCACGCAGTGGCAACAGCAGCTCCAGCGCTACCCGTGTACGCTCGGCCGCGCGCGGCAAAGCGCCGCGCGCCAGGGCCTCGGCTGCCACGCCGTCACTGCCCTTAAGACCCGCTGGGCCGCCTAACCCAGCCAGGGGATTGATGATCAGACCGAGGTGAAAAACCGACATACGAACCTCAAAAAGCGGGAACTACTTGGCCCGCATCGATTCACAAAACTAGCGTCTACAAAAGCGCACAGGGTGCCTTTGTCACTGAGTATTCATCTGGGTCACTTAGCATCGGCCCATCACCTGATGAGGAGACGAACCATGAGCTTACATAGTCAACAAACCAACGAACGCCACGTTGCTCCCCTGCCCCCACAGCACCCCGTGGGCGGCGCGGTCATTGATGCCCAAGGGCGGGAAATTCCGATTACCGAAGGCATGATTCAGCAAGCCTGCGAGAAATTGGAAAAAGCCTGTATCGGCAAACCTGCCAGCGAATAACCGCAAACACTTTCGCTCTCGTAGGGTGAGCTGTGCGCACCACGGTGCAAGCCTCAAGACCGTTTAGTGCGCGCAGCACATCCTACCGAGCGGGTTACACCAACTTCCCGCCTAACGCCCGCACCACCTGCGCCAGCTCGGGCGCATCACCGCTTAATTTCACCTGCAGCCCGTCAATCTCGCGCCGCGCCGGGTAATGCTTGCGTAGCGCATCAAACGCCGCTTTGCGCTCAGTCGCACTGCCTACCAGGCTGCGGCGGAAATCGGCATCGTCACGGCGTGGGTCGTAGATAGCACGGCATAACGCGGCCAAGGCAACGGGCGCCGGAGCTGCGGCATCCAAGCCAAACTCGGTCAGCCAATACGCTGGCAGCAAGTCTTCCAGCTCAACGCGCGCCTCAAGGGCAAAGTGTTGGCAAAACGCTTGGTAAATCTGCGCCGTGCCGCGCAATTTGCCATCCAGGCTATAGCCGGCGATATGCGGCGTGGCGAGCAGGCACAGTTCAGCCAAGTCCGGGTCAACCAGCGGTTCGCCCTCCCACACATCCAGCACCGCTTCAAGGTCGTCACGCTGTTGCAACAGCTCGCGCAGTGCGGCGTTATCCACGACCGCGCCACGGCTGGCGTTGATTAGCCATGCGCCATTTTTTAACTGTGCCAGGCGCTCGGCGTTGAGCAGATGGCGGGTGCTGGCAATCAGCGGCGTGTGCAGGCTGATCACATCGCAGCGCTGAATGATTTCGTCCAGGCTGACATAGTCGCCGCCCTCTGCCGCCTGGCGCGGCGGGTCGCAGACCAGCACGTTCCAGCCCAGCCCGCGCAGCACATCCAGCAAACGACCGCCCACCTGCCCCGCGCCGACCACACCATAGGTGCGTTGGGCCAAATCGGCGCCACTGACTTCCGCCAGACTGAGCAAACTGCCCAGCACGTAATCCACCACGCCACGGGCATTGCAGCCCGGCGCGCTGGCCCAACCGATGCTGTGCTCGGCGAAATAGTCGAGGTCCAGATGGTCAGTACCAATGGTGCAGGTGCCGACAAAACGCACCTTGCTGCCTTCAAGCAAGGCGCGGTTCACTTGCGTTACCGAGCGCACCAGCAACACATCGGCGCGCGCCACACTGGCTTGGTCGAAGGCACGCCCAGGCATCCGTTCGATTTCGCCGAACTCGGCAAAAAACTCGTCCAGCAGCGGGATATTTTCGTCGGCAAGAATTCGCATGGCAGGCTCCAGAAGTCTGGACGCCATTCTAGGGCGTAAGCAGGCCAGGGGCGACGCTGGATTTGCTGCGACCCTTTCCTGACTACTGCGTCAAGGCGTAAACTCGCCGCTCCTTTGCAAGCTCTGTTCTGGCGCAGCCCGCGCCTGCTGTACGTTTCACCTCGCGGACAGAGCGAGTGCCCGGCCACCACTGCCGATACAGTGCGCACTTGATAGCTTTTGATAAAAAAATGGACCGCCTTGTGATCGCCCGCGAATCCCGCCTCAATCGTTCCATGCGCGAACTGCGCAGCCTGCTGACCCTTGCCCTGCCGATCATGATTGCCCAGTTGTCGCACTCGGCCATGGGCTTTGTCGACGCCGTAATGGCCGGCCGCGTCGGCCCGCGTGACCTGGCCGCCGTGGCCTTGGGCAACTCTATTTGGGTGCCGGTATTTTTGTTAATGACCGGCATCCTCCTGGCCACCACACCAAAAGTGGCGCAGCGCTTTGGCGCGGGCCAGGAAACTGAGATCGGCACGTTGGTTCGCCAGGCTTTGTGGCTGGCCCTGATAGTCGGCATTAGCGCTGGCGTGGTGCTGTGGCATGCCGAACCGGTTCTGCGGGTGATGAAGGTCGACCCGGCGCTGATTGGCCCGAGCATGACCTATCTGTACGGCATCGGCCTGGGCATCCCCTCGGTGGCCCTGTATTACGTGCTGCGCTGCTTTAGCGACGGCCTGGGGCGCACCCGGCCAAGCATGATGATTGGCCTGTTCGGCCTGCTGTTGAACGTGCCGTTGAACTACATCTTTATCTACGGCCATTTCGGCGTTCCCGCCATGGGCGGCCCCGGTTGCGGCTGGGCCACGGCCGTGGCGATGTGGTGCATGTTTTTCGCCATGCTGATCTATGTACGCTGGGCGCCGGTGTACAAAAAGGCCGGCCTGTTTAGCTGCTTTGAATGGCCGCGCTGGGAACCGATTCAGCGTTTGTTGAGCATTGGTTTGCCGATTGGTATTGCCGTGTTTGCCGAGTCGAGCATCTTTGCCGTGATCGCCCTGCTGATCGGCAGCCTGGGCGCCGATGTGGTGGCTGGGCACCAGGTGGCGCTGAACTTCAGCTCGCTGACGTTTATGATTCCCTACGCCTTGGGCATGGCCGTGACGGTGCGGGTTGGCCATTCGCTGGGCGCCGGCGATCCGCGCCAGGCACGTTTTGTCGCGGGCGTGGGCATTCTTACCGCCCTGGCTTTTGCCGCGTTTTTCTGCACGCTGATGCTGACGCTGCGCAGCGAGATCGCCGCGATTTACACCCCGGACCCGACCGTGATTGGCGTGGCGTCGGCGTTGATCGTGTTTGCCGGCTTGTACCAATTCTCCGACGCCATTCAGGTCACCGCCGCCGGTGCCCTGCGCGGCTACCAAGACACCCGCGCAACCATGGTGATGACCTTGTTCGCCTATTGGGGCATTGGCTTGCCAGTGGGCTATGCGCTGGGTCTGTCGCACCTGTTTGGCGAACCGAGTGGGCCTAAGGGTTTATGGCAGGGCTTGATCGTCGGGCTGACGTGCGCGGCGGTGATGCTCACCGTCAGGTTGGCCCGTAGTGCGAAAAAACGCATCCGCCTGCACGACGCCCGGGCTTAAATCGCGGCACCTAGTCGCGCATCGTCGGACGGCCGCCTGGGCGGCGACGATGGAGATCGTAAAAAAACTTCCGTCATTCCCGCACAGGCGGGAATCCAGAATCGCGAGGGGATAGTTTTCTTCAACGCTATCGCCGCACCTGGGTCCCCGCCTTCGCGGGGATGACGGGGATAGGTGGCACGGCAAACAACAACACGCCTTACCCCTCAACCTTCTTGCGAATCCAATACAGGTAAGTGCCCGCCTCTTCCCCTTGCTGCACCAGCTCATGACCGAGAAACATGCAGAACTTGGGAATATCGCGGCGGGTAGACGGGTCGGTGGCGATCACTTTGAGCAGGCCGCCCGCCGGCAGATCGCGCACTTTGTTGTGCAGCATCATTACCGGTTCGGGGCAGAACAGGCCGGTGGCGTCCAGGGTGCCGTCCAGTGGCGCGGCAGGATCGAATTCAGACATAAACAACTCCGCAAACGGGCGTGGCTACTTGCTGAGCCGACGCAGGTGACAGGTAACTTCTTCGCGGTCGTGGTACAGCTGTTTGCAGCGGATGCTGGCGCGCACGCCACGGGCTTTAAAGCCTTCTTCAATACGCTCAAGCAGGCGTTTTACTTCGGCGTAACGCTGTTTCATCGGCAGCTTGAGGTTGACCACCGCTTCGCGGCAATGGCCTTCGCCTATCCAAGTTTCCAACAGCGCGGCGTTACGCGCGGGCTTTTCGACGATGTCGCAAACCATCCAATCCACCGGTTGCTTGGGCGTCCAGGTAAAGCCGTCGACCATCAGATGCTGCACCAGGCCGGTATCCATCAGGCTTTCGGCCATCGGGCCGTTGTCGATGGCGGTGACCAGCATGCCACGGCGAACCAGTTGGTAGGTCCAGCCGCCAGGGGAAGCGCCAAGGTCGACTCCGGTCATATCGCCATTCAGGCGCTCATCCCACTCTTCGCGGGGGATGAACTGGTGCCAGGCTTCTTCCAGCTTGAGGGTGGAGCGGCTGGGGGCTTCGCGGGGGAATTTCAGCCGCGGAATGCCACCAGGCCAGAACGCCGAGTTATTGGCTTCAGCGAGGCCTAGGAATACTTCGCGGCCGCTTTTAAAGGTCAGCAGCAAACGCGGTTTGCGCTCGTCGTCCACCAGGCGCCCGGCTTTTTTCAGGGCGTTACGCAGCGGCTGCAGAAGTTCGACAGCTCTTTGCCGTCGTTGGTATCCAGCACTTCCAGCCACAGGCTGCCGCACACGGGCAAGTCTTGCAGGTGCTGGAGCAGCACGCTGATGCGGTCGGTTTCCGGCAGGTCGATAAACTGCCCGCGCGCCCATTGCCGGGGGAAGATCAACTCGGCAAAGCGCTGGCCGCGCATCAAGCGTTCCGGGCCGTCGGCGTCGGTGCAGATAAATTCGGCACAGGCGCTATTGGGCTTGGCTTTGGCGTACCCGGCCACGTCCAGGCGCGCGGCGTGGTCGCTTATTTCGGCGCACACCTCATTTTCAAAACCGGGGCGGCAATGCAGCAACAACGTGGTCATCAGGCGTTCTCCTCAGGGCGCGCATGATAGCTGAGTTGGAACCCTAAGCGCTCAAGGGCAGTCAGTTGAGGGGCAGCTGCAAAGCGAAACGCCCCAAGCAGGCTAGGCTAGGTCTGTATTTGCGCGCTGCGCTTATGCAGCCCAGCGCCCCCTATGACGCAGCACACTGCGCACGACTGGCCCCTGACCGTGTGGGCCCCTTAAGGAGATGAGCAATGCCGTCCCTGAACAGCCTCAAAAGCCGCCAAAGCCTTACTGTCGGCGACAAAACCTACATTTACTTCAGCTTGCCCGAGGCGGCGAAAACCCTCGGCAATCTCGACACGCTACCCAAGTCCCTCAAGGTGCTGCTGGAAAACCTGCTGCGCTGGGAAGACAACAAAACCGTCACCGGCGCAGACATTCAGGCCATCGTCGACTGGCTGAAAACCCGCAGTTCCGAGCGGGAAATCCAATACCGCCCGGCGCGGGTATTGATGCAAGACTTTACCGGCGTACCGGCCGTGGTCGACCTCGCCGCCATGCGCGCAGCGGTGGCCAAAGCCGGCGGCGACCCGCAGAAAATCAACCCGCTATCGCCGGTGGACCTGGTGATCGACCACTCGGTAATGGTCGACAAGTTCGCCAGCGACAGCGCCTTTGAGCAAAACGTTGAAATCGAAATGCAGCGCAACGGCGAGCGTTACGCCTTTCTGCGTTGGGGGCAAAACGCCTTTGATAATTTCAGCGTGGTGCCGCCCGGCACGGGCATTTGCCACCAGGTGAATCTGGAATACCTCGGCCGCACGGTGTGGACGAAAGAAGAAGACGGCCACACCTTCGCTTTTCCCGACACGCTGGTCGGCACCGACTCGCACACCACCATGATCAACGGCCTGGGCGTGCTCGGTTGGGGCGTGGGCGGTATCGAGGCAGAAGCAGCCATGCTTGGCCAGCCGGTGTCGATGCTGATTCCCGAGGTGATCGGCTTTAAGCTCAGCGGCAAGCTTAAAGAAGGCATCACCGCCACGGACTTGGTGCTCACCGTTACGCAAATGCTGCGCAAAAAAGGCGTGGTGGGCAAATTCGTCGAATTCTATGGCGACGGCCTGGCCACCCTGCCCCTGGCCGACCGCGCCACCATCGCCAATATGGCCCCGGAATACGGCGCCACCTGCGGCTTTTTTCCGGTAGATGACATCACGCTGGGCTACCTGCGCCTGTCCGGCCGCCCGGAAGCAACCGTGGCATTGGTTGAGGCTTACAGCAAGGCTCAAGGACTGTGGCGCGAGCCAGGCCATGAACCGCAGTTTACCGACGCGCTAGCCCTGGACATGGGCACGGTGGAAGCCAGCCTGGCTGGGCCGAAACGCCCGCAAGACCGTGTTGCCCTGCCTAATGTCAGTCAGGCGTTCGATGAATTCCTCGGCCTGCAAGTGAAGCCGATCGCCACTGACGAAGGCCGTTTACTCAGCGAAGGCGGTGGCGGCACAGCAATTCACGATGATTCGCAGGTGAGTGGCGTCAGCTATGAGTTCGAGGGGCAAACCCATCGCCTGCAACATGGCGCGGTGGTGATCGCCGCCATTACCTCCTGCACCAACACCTCCAACCCCAGCGTGATGATGGCCGCCGGCTTGCTGGCGAAAAAGGCCGTGGAGAAAGGCCTGAAACGCCAACCGTGGGTGAAAAGCTCGCTGGCGCCTGGCTCGAAAGTGGTGACCGATTACTACAATGCTGCCGGCCTGACCGACTACCTCGACACCCTCGGTTTCGACTTGGTGGGTTATGGCTGCACCACCTGCATCGGCAACTCCGGGCCGCTGCCCGAACCCATCGAAAAAGCTATTCAGCAATCCGACCTCACCGTGGCGTCAGTGCTGATTTCGAGGGCCGCGTGCATCCCTTGGTAAAAACCAACTGGCTGGCCTCACCGCCCCTGGTGGTGGCCTATGCGCTGGCTGGCACAGTGCGCATCAACCTGAGTGAAGATTCACTGGGCAACGATAAAGACGGCAAGCCGGTGTACCTGCGCGATATCTGGCCGAGCCAAGCGGAGATTGCCGAAGCGGTGCAGAAAGTCGACACGGCCATGTTCCATAAGGAATACGCCGAGGTGTTTGCCGGCGACGAGAAATGGCAGGCCATTGCCGTGCCAGATTCCGACACCTATGCCTGGCAGGCCGATTCCACGTATATCCAGCACCCACCGTTTTTCGACAAGATCGACCAGGCGCCGCCCGCCATCGGCAATATCGCCGATGCACGCATCCTCGCCCTGCTCGGCGACTCGGTGACCACCGACCACATCTCCCCCGCCGGCAATATCAAAGCCAGCAGCCCGGCCGGGCGTTATTTGCAAGAAAAAGGCGTGGCCCCGCAAGACTTCAACTCCTACGGCTCACGGCGCGGCAACCATGAAGTGATGATGCGCGGCACCTTTGCCAATATCCGAATCCGCAACGAAATGCTCGGCGGTGAGGAAGGCGGCAACACGTTGCATGTGCCCAGCGGCGAAAAGCTGGCGATCTACGATGCGGCCATGCGTTATCAGCAAGAAGGCACACCGTTGGTGGTGGTCGCCGGCAAGGAATACGGCACGGGTTCATCGCGCGACTGGGCGGCCAAGGGCACCAATCTGCTCGGCGTCAAAGCAGTGCTGGCGGAGAGTTTTGAGCGCATTCACCGCTCCAACCTGGTCGGTATGGGCGTGTTGCCGCTGCAGTTCACTAACGGCCAGGATCGCAAGACCCTGGGCCTGACCGGCAAGGAAACCCTGAGCATTGGCGGGCTGGATAACGTCGAGCTAAAACCGCTGATGAAACTGCCGCTGACCCTCACCCGCGAAGACGGCAAACAGGAGCAGTTCGAGGTGCTGTGCCGCATCGATACGCTCAATGAAGTGGAGTATTTCCGCGCCGGCGGCATTCTCCACTACGTGCTGCGACAATTGATCGCTGAGTAAGGCTGCAACGCTCTAACTGGCGGCGTTGGGTATGGGGCCCGGCGCTGCCGCGGCGCTTACTGATGCGGCGCAACTGTGCGCCAGTTCAAATCTGGTTAAACTCGCCACTGGAAGTTAAGCGTAGGAATTTTCTTCTCAACTTCTCTCAGCAGCGGCCGATCAGAACGGCACGGACATTACGGATAAAGCCCCATGCGCAACAATCAGCCCGTCACCCAGCGTGAACGTACCTTCCCTGCTCAGCAGCGACTGATCTCCACCACTGACCTCAAAGGCGAAATCACGTACGCCAACGATGCCTTTGTCGAGATCAGCGGCTACACCCGCGAGCAGCTGATCGGTTCACCGCACAATTTGGTTCGTCACCCTGACGTACCGCCGGCCGTGTTTGCGCATATGTGGACGACCTTGAAAGCCGGCCGCCCGTGGATGGGCATCGTGAAAAACCGCTGCGTGAATGGCGACCACTACTGGGTTAACGCCTACGTCACGCCGGTGCTGGAAAACGGCCAGGTCATCGGCTTTGAATCGGTGCGCATCAAGCCCACCGCTGAACAAATTCGCCGCGCCGAAGCGCTGTACCAGCGCATCAACAACGGCAAAGCCGCCATTCCGTCGAGCAACTTCTGGCTGCCAATTGTGCAGAACTGGGTGCCGTTTATTCTGATCAGCCAGATAGGTTTTGTACTGGGCGCCTGGCTTGATTTCCATTGGGGCTTTTTGCTTGCCGCGTTGCTTTCGGTGCCGCTCGGCCTGCTGGGTCTGAACTGGCAGCAACGTGGCCTGCGCCGCTTGCTCAAGCTGGCCGAACAAAGCAATTCCGACCCGCTGATTGCCACCATGTACACCGACAGCCGTGGCCCCCAGGCACGCCTGGAAATGGCCATGCTCAGCCAGGAAGCGAGGCTGAAAACCTGCCTGACCCGCCTGCAAGACAGCGCCTTGCACCTGACCGAACAAGCCCGTCAGGCCGATACCTTGGCGCAGAACAGCTCCCGAGGTTTGGAACGTCAGCGCGTGGAAACCGAACAGGTCGCCACCGCCGTCAACGAAATGGCCGCCACCACCTTGGAAGTGGCCAGCAACGTGGCGCGTACCGCCATCGCCACCCAGGAAGCCAACCGCCTTACCGGCGAAGGCCGCACCATTGCCGGGGAAACCCGCGAAGCCATTCAGCGCCTGTCGATTTCCGTCGGTGAAACCGGCGAAACCGTTACCCGCTTGGCCCAAGACAGCAACGAAATTGGTGGCGTGGTCGATGTGATCAAAGGCATCGCCGACCAGACCAATCTGCTCGCCCTGAACGCCGCGATCGAAGCGGCCCGTGCCGGTGAAATGGGCCGTGGCTTTGCCGTGGTAGCTGACGAAGTTCGTTCGCTGGCACAACGCACCGCTGAATCCACCGGGCAGATTCACCAGTTGATCGCCAAGCTGCAACGCACCGCCGAAGAGGCCGTGCTGACCATGGAAATCGGCCGCAAGCAGGCTGATGAAGGCGTGGAACGCGTGCTAAAAGCGGATCAGGCCTTGGCCGGCATCAGCGATGCGGTGGCGAATATCGCCGGTATGGCCGACCAGATCGCTGCGGCAGCTGAAGAGCAGAGCGCGGTAGCTGATGAGATCAACCAAAACATCACCACCATTGCCCAACTCGCCGACCAAACCTCTGGCGAGGCGCTAAACACTGCGCAACTGAGCAAAGAACTGACGGTAACCGCGCAACGTCAATCGGCGCTGGTGGAACGCTTTAACCGTTAAGCGCTAGCGCAATAAAAAACGCCACGGGCCTGAAAGCTCGTGGCGTTTTTTTATCGGTCTTCCAGCGCCAAGCACTGGGGACTAAAGCGGCCGCGGTTAACGGTCGAGCAATGCCAATGCCTCGGCACTTACTTGGGTAACCCGCGCCCAATCGCCCGCCTTAATCCAGGCGCTGTCGAGCATCCAACTGCCGCCTACGCACATAACATTGGGTACAGCCGAATAGGCCAGCAAGTTGTCAGGCTTAACGCCGCCGGTTGGGCAGAAGCGCACCTGGTTGAACGGCCCGCCCAAAGCCTTTAGCGCGGGGATGCCGCCACAGGCTTCGGCAGGGAATAATTTAAAGCGCCGATAGCCCATGCCGTAACCGAGCATCAGGTCCGAAGCGCCGCCCACGCCCGGCAAAAACGGCACCGCACTGTTCAGGGCAAAACGCAGCAGCTCATCGGTGCAGCCTGGGCTCACGATAAATTGCGCGCCCGCCTCTTCTGCCGCTTTAAACATCTGCGGATCAAGAATGGTGCCGGCACCAATGCACAGGTCTGGGCGCTCTTTGCGCAGCACGCGAATGGCGGTCAGACCGTGCTCGGAGCGCAGGGTGATTTCCAGGGTACGCAGGCCGCCAGCGGCCAGGGCATCGGCCATCGGCAGGATCTGCGCTTCGTTGTCGATGGTCACCACCGGCAAGATGCGCGCCTGGGCGCAGATGGCGTCGATCTGGGCGGTTTTCTCTTGCATGCTCGGGGTCACGCTGTTTGGGGAGGTCATTGTTATGGGCACCAATAAATAGCCAGCGGCGAGCGCAGGAAAGCACGAATTGGCATGGCCAGGGCATCATCGCCGGCCAGCGCAGTACGCAAGGTCGCCAGCTTGGCCGGGCCTTGCAAGGCAAGAAAGATTGACCGCGCTGAAGCCAGCAGCGGCAGGGTCATGGTGATGCGCTGATGCGGCACGCTGGGCGCCAACATCGGCAAACAGGGTTGCGTGCAGTCCGGGCTCAGGGCCTGGGCCAGCAGTGGGCTGTTGGGGAAAAGCGAAGCCGTGTGGCCGTCATCGCCCATGCCTAGCACCAATACGTCGATAGGCTGCGGCAGTTCGCTCAGGGCCAGATTAGCGCCGGCCACCGACGCATCGAGGCTCACCGGGCTGCGGTACAAACCAAGGAAATGCGCGCGCGCCGCTTCGCCACGCAGCAGGTGGCGCTTAACCAGCGCTTCGTTGCTGTCGTTGTGCTCAGTCGGCACCCAGCGCTCATCGGCGAGGCTGACCACCACCCGCGACCATTCCAATTTCTGCGCCGACAGCGCTTCTAAAAACGCCACCGGGCTGCGCCCGCCCGATACCACCAAACTGGCGAAATCACGCTCACGCAGCGCGGCGGTCAATTTCTCGGCCACCGCTACAGCCAGATCATTGGCCTGTTGTTTAGCCGAAGCTTGCTCGACGGTTTGCACGCCGCTTGGAAAATTCAGTTCAGAGATCGCCATACCAGGACCTCCCATCACGGGTAATCAGCGCCATCGCCGCCATCGGCCCCCAGGACCCGGCTGCGTATGGCTTGGGTGGGTCGCCAAGCTGTTTCCAGCCGGCAATCAATTGGTCGCACCACAGCCAGGCGTGCTCGACCTCGTCTTTGCGCACAAACAGGTACTGGTTGCCCTGCGTCACTTCCAGCAGCAGCCGTTCATAGGCGTCGGGAATGCGTGCGGCTTTGTAGGTTTCAGAGAAGTTCAGTTGCAGGGGCCCGCTGCGCAGCTGCATACCTTTATCCAGGCCTTGGTCTTTGGTCATCACTTGCAGGGAAATGCCCTCATCCGGCTGCAAGCGGATGATCAAGCGGTTGCTCACCAGCGGTCGCTGTTCGGGGGCAAAAATGTAGTGCGACGATTCTTTAAAGTGGATGACGATCTGCGACAGCTTCTGCGGCATACGTTTGCCGGTACGCAGGTAGAACCAGCGCCAATTGCGGATTTCCGCCCGCACGGCGACATAGGTCTCGGTGTCGCTCTGCAGGTTGGCGTTGTCCTCTTCCAAGTAGCCGGGCACTGGCTTGCCAGCGCTGCTGCCGGCCACGTATTGGCCGCGGACCACCTGGCGGCTGAGGTGCTCAGGGGTAATCGGCGCCAGCGCTTTGAGTACCTTTACTTTCTCGTCACGGATGCTGTCGGCCGAGAGGTCGCTGGGCGGGTCCATGGCAATCAGGCAGAGCAGCTGCAACAGGTGATTCTGGATCATGTCGCGCAACTGGCCAGCCTGGTCGAAGTAACCCCAACGGCCTTCGATACCCACCACTTCCGCCACGGTAATTTCCACGTGGGAAATGTGGTGCTGGTTCCACTGGGTTTCGAACAGGCTGTTGGCAAACCGCAGGGCGATCAGGTTTTGCACCGTCTCTTTGCCCAGGTAGTGGTCGATGCGGTAAATCTGCGATTCGGGGAAATGCGCGGCCACGGCGTCGTTTACTTTGCGCGACGACTCGAGGTCATGGCCGATAGGTTTTTCCAGCACTACGCGGGTTTTTTCTGCCAGGCCGACCGCCGCCAGGTTGGCGCAGATTGAGCCGTAGACAAACGCAGGCGTGGCGAAATAGGCGATCAGCGTATCGGAGCCGGCCGTTGCTTCGGCTAACGCGGGGTAGTCGGCGGCTTCGGTGAAGTTGATATGCAGGTAGCTCAAGCGCTGGCGAAAGCGCTCAAGCACTTCGCCGTCCAGGTCCATGACCGGCACATATTTGTGCAGCCAATCATCAATAAATGCCAAGTGGCTTTCAGCGTCGCCCGCCTCCCGCGCCAAGGCGAGAATGCGCGTATCGGCATGCAACAAGCCGGCACGGTCGAGCTGATAAAGGGCGGGAAACAGCTTGCGCAGGGCCAAGTCGCCGAGGGCGCCAAACAGGATAAGGGTGCAGGGTTTTGCAGTGATCACGGGCATGATATTTGTTCTTTTATCAAGTATTGAGAGAAATACCGCGTTAACCGGA
>LNAP01002183.1_pt1 | contig 19862 bp, 20 predicted proteins | sample 602601 | NCBI WGS metagenome assembly LNAP01 (sample SAMN02440304, study PRJNA202911) | soil metagenome | biome: Subtropical and temperate rainforests or woodlands; isolation source: soil samples (1 kg each in a 20% v/v slurry with milli Q water) were... ...
ATCTACTTTTCGGACGTGGGCCGCGGAAGAAACCGATCACCAGCGAGAGGTTTGCGAAATGGCTCTCGCGCATACCCTCAACAGTAAGGTTGAAGCAGCTTATAACCGCGGCGACTTGCTGGATAAGCGTCGCGCCCTGATGAAGGATTGGGGAGACTTTCTTGTCGTTAACGCTCCCCAGGTGAACGGTGAAGTATCGGATCTGGTTTCGGAGCTTGCCCCTGATGCTGGGTCAGATCTGGCCAAGGTTCAGCCGGCCGCTTGACCACCGAGATGAGGGCGCTCTGCCAGAAGCGCCCTAACAACAACCAATTTTGCCTGAACTTTGCCCCCTCCCTCGCAGTTCCTATATTTCGCAGGTGCGATCAGAATGGAAGTTTCTGCTCCACCACCATAGCTGTGGCGTTGAACTTCCGGCCAAGCCGCATCGTGTCCCCCATGGTCGTAATGGGACGACCACGGAGATCCGTTGCCTTCTTGTCATCAGCCAGGAAGCGCATGGCATCGGCAATCCGGTGCGCGAGCTTGCCGATCGCCTGGTTGTACCCGTCTGCACTTCGCCCGGTCTCCAGGGCAGCATCCAAGGTTGCGCCATGCAACAGGGCGTCGGCCACCCACTCACCGACCTCTTTGGCCGTTTCGTGGTCGTTCTTGCTGTCTGCTACCTTGCCGAGCAGGTAGAACAGGAAGTCATCGTCTCGGTTTGCCGACCAACCGTTAACGAAGCGGCACTCCATCTGGAACACATCGAACAACGAGTAGAGAGAGCCGTCCGAAACCATGGACAGCTCAGGGTAATACGATCGCAGCTCCGCGAACTCTTCCTGCCCGTACTCAGGCACTGGTTCCAGGGTTGCTGAGTACCGCCTGAATTTCTTCGTTGATGGCCACCGTTCGATTCCTCTGTCCGGAAGGCGTTGTGTTGCTCAGCGATTCGCTGCCGTAGCACTGGAAAGGTTGCGGTGTTCCTGGGGAGGCATCGGTTGCCTCATCAGCTCAAACGCCGGTGAAATGAACTCGGCCGTAATGGCAGCGGACAGCGCCTTCAGCTCGAAGTCGGTCACCTGAAAGCTCCCCGGCCAGATCCTGATGAGTGCCGATTTTCGTGCGACAAGGAATTTCTCCTGTTTGAGCATGGCCTCGTTGACGGCGATACCAACAGCCTCGGCAAGCGCATCGCGGCTCCTGAAAAATGAGTCATGGAGGAAAATGGGCAGTCGATCGGCACTCCGCCGACGATCACTTGATTCGGCTTCAGGTCGATGACGACGCGATTGCCACCACTTTCCGCTCCGTCCACTCAATAAACCAGGCCCCGAGAGCGCCAGCAGCAGCGACGGTGCCGGCGACTATCCAGTTTCCCTGGCTGGGCGCATTGAAAACCGGAAACACAGCAAATGAGCCCAGCAGCGTGAGGGGCATAGCTCCCAACCCGAGTAGGCCTTTCGACAGAGCATTCATTGAAAGGGGAACCTTGATCGCTGATTTCGACCAATTATTCCACGCCGTCTGCGCCAGCAAGGCCGTAATCAGTTCGTAAAGGGGAGCCCGCAGTAACAGCGAACCGACGCCGGTAGCTGCGCGCGTGAATCCTGAGATCACAAATTCTTGGCGATTATCGCATTTCAATTTCACCCAAGCGCCGTTCCTTGCGCTGCTGTAGCGGCGGCCATCACGCTTCTCCACGATTCCCTCCAGCTGCATCCGGCAAGCGTTGGCCAGCAGCTGCACTGGGTAAGCTTCCAGGGTATCGCTGAAGCGTACGCGCTCCAATGGGCAGTGCTCGAGGAGCGCCTCAAGTACCTGGCGGCTCAGTTCAACGCCCTCTCCCCGCAGATCTGCACCGTCGAGGTAGAGCAGGTCGAACGCCACGTACACAAATTTGTCGGTACACCGTGCGGCGAACGCTGACTGCAGGGCTTGAAATGCTGGTCGACCGTCGTCTTCCTGGAATACGACCTCACCGTCGAGCCAGGCTGAATGGACGGCTAGGCGTCCCAGCTATTTGGCCAGGAGTGGCATATGATCGATCTAGTCAAACCCGTTTTTGGTGAAAAGCTGCACCTGGTCACCATCGATCCGTGCTAACAGACGATACCAGTCGTACTTGATCTCGTATCGCCATGCTCCTGCCGACGACAGTGTCAGTAGAGTAACCAGTTGTGGCGCGATCCAACACGGGTTTGGTGCCTTGGGCGGTTTCACTATCGCCACCTCGCTATCAGGAACATTCCTTCAGGGTGGAGTGCGTAATTTTCTGAAAGGGGAGCCAGGTTATGAGTATTCACATTGGTGATAAACAACCTCACTTATGCGTTATTGACATATAACGTCGTATTCACGATTATTTACCATATAAGTCTTATAATAACGAAGCCATATTATGGAACTCCTCATACAACCGAACAATCGCATAATTCCCTTCAGTGCCGGTGCCAACCTTCTGGAAGTGCTTCGCGAGAACGGTGTAGCTATTTCCTACAGTTGCTTGTCTGGGCGTTGCGGAACCTGTCGCTGCCGGGTTATAGATGGCAGTGTCATTGATTCTGGGGCGGAAAATGGGCAATCAAACCTCACCGACAAGCAGTATGTGCTCGCCTGTCAGTCAGTACTCACTGGCAATTGCGCTATCGAAGTCCCAGAAGCCGACGAAATTGTCACTCACCCGGCGCGAATCATCAAGGGCACAGTGGTCGCAGTCGAGTCGCCCACTCACGATATCCGTCGCTTACGCGTACGCCTCTCCAAGCCCTTCGAGTTCTCACCCGGACAGTACGCGACACTGCAGTTCAGCCCTGAGCATGCGCGTCCGTATTCAATGGCAGGTTTGCCAGATGACCAAGAAATGGAGTTCCACATACGCAAGGTGCCGGGTGGGCGCGTCACGGAGTATGTTTTCGAACACGTCCGCGAAGGTACAAGCATCAAGTTGAGCGGGCCTCTTGGTACGGCTTATCTACGTCAGAAGCACACCGGACCGATGCTGTGTGTAGGTGGCGGGACCGGACTCGCACCGGTGCTGTCGATTGTTCGCGGCGCGCTGAAGTCGGGTATGACGAACCCCATCCTCCTTTATTTCGGGGTGCGCAGTCAGCAAGACCTCTACGACGCAGAGCGATTGCACAAACTCGCCGCTGACCACCCTCAACTGACCGTACACACGGTGATTGCAACGGGCCCGATTAATGAGGGTCAGCGAGCCGGCCTAATTACCGATGTGATCGAAAAAGACATCCTTTCGCTGGCTGGGTGGAGGGCCTACCTGTGCGGCGCACCAGCGATGGTTGAAGCGTTGTGCACCGTCACCAAGCATCTTGGAATATCACCCGAACATATTTATGCCGATGCCTTCTATCCCGGTGGGATCTGAATAGTTCCCGGCCATGCACCTCTGTCCATCGAGAATTCATCAGGAAGACATTCAAATGAACGTAAACAATAAGGGCAGCGTCTGTATTTGCGGCAGCGAAATGCTCCCTAAATTCCTCATTTACCCCATCTGAGGATTGCTTTATGACAGTAAAGTGGATTGAAGCAGTCGCTCTTTCTGACATCCTTGAAGGTGACGTCCTCGGCGTGACTGTCGAGGGCAAGGAGCTGGCGCTGTATGAAGTTGAAGGCGAAATCTACGCTACCGACAACCTGTGCACGCATGGTTCCGCCCGCATGAGTGATGGTTATCTCGAGGGTAGAGAAATCGAATGCCCCTTGCATCAAGGTCGGTTTGACGTTTGCACAGGCAAAGCCCTGTGCGCACCCGTGACACAGAACATCAAAACATATCCAGTCAAGATTGAGAACCTGCGCGTAATGATTGATTTGAGCTAAGAATTTTAACAGGAGGCACCCCGGGCCCTAGAGCGTAATCACCCCCATTCCATCTTTTTTAGGTGAAAACATGAATTACAATAATAAAATCTTGGTAAGTGAATCTGGTCTGAGCCAAAAGCACCTGATTCATGGCGATGAAGAACTTTTCCAACATGAACTGAAAACCATTTTTGCGCGGAACTGGCTTTTTCTCACTCATGATAGCCTGATTCCTGCCCCCGGCGACTATGTTACCGCAAAAATGGGGATTGACGAGGTCATCGTCTCCCGGCAGAACGACGGTTCGATTCGTGCTTTTCTGAACGTTTGCCGGCATCGTGGCAAGACGCTGGTGAGCGTGGAAGCCGGCAATGCCAAAGGTTTTGTTTGCAGCTATCACGGCTGGGGCTTCGGCTCCAACGGTGAACTGCAGAGCGTTCCATTTGAAAAAGATCTGTACGGCGAGTCGCTCAATAAAAAATGTCTGGGGTTGAAAGAAGTCGCTCGCGTGGAGAGCTTCCATGGCTTCATCTACGGTTGCTTCGACCAGGAGGCCCCTCCTCTTATGGACTATCTGGGTGACGCTGCTTGGTACCTGGAACCTATGTTCAAGCATTCCGGCGGTTTAGAACTGGTCGGTCCTCCAGGCAAGGTTGTGATCAAGGCCAACTGGAAGGCACCCGCGGAAAACTTTGTGGGAGATGCATACCACGTGGGTTGGACGCACGCGTCTTCGCTTCGCTCGGGGGAGTCTATCTTCTCGTCGCTCGCTGGCAATGCGGCGCTACCACCTGAAGGCGCAGGCTTGCAAATGACCTCCAAATACGGCAGCGGCATTGGTGTGTTGTGGGACGGATATTCAGGTGTGCATAGCGCAGACTTGGTTCCGGAATTGATGGCATTCGGAGGCGCAAAGCAGGAAAGGCTGAACAAAGAAATTGGCGATGTTCGCGCTCGGATTTATCGCAGCCACCTCAACTGCACCGTTTTCCCGAACAACAGCATGCTGACCTGCTCGGGTGTTTTCAAAGTATGGAACCCGATCGACGCAAACACCACCGAGGTCTGGACCTACGCCATTGTCGAAAAAGACATGCCTGAGGATCTCAAGCGCCGCTTGGCCGACTCTGTTCAGCGAACGTTCGGGCCTGCTGGCTTCTGGGAAAGCGACGACAATGACAATATGGAAACAGCTTCGCAAAACGGCAAGAAATATCAATCAAGAGATAGTGATCTGCTTTCAAACCTTGGTTTCGGTGAGGACGTATACGGCGACGCGGTCTATCCAGGCGTCGTCGGCAAATCGGCGATCGGCGAGACCAGTTATCGTGGTTTCTACCGGGCTTACCAGGCACACGTCAGCAGCTCCAACTGGGCTGAGTTCGAGCATGCCTCTAGTACTTGGCATACTGAACTTACGAAGACTACTGATCGCTAACAGACGAGTCGACCATGATGATCAATATTCAAGAAGACAAGCTGGTTTCCGCCCACGACGCCGAAGAGATTCTTCGTTTCTTCAATTGCCACGACTCTGCTTTGCAACAAGAAGCCACTACGCTGCTGACCCAGGAAGCGCATTTGTTGGACATTCAGGCTTACCGTGCTTGGTTAGAGCACTGCGTGGGGTCAGAGGTGCAATATCAGGTCATTTCACGCGAACTGCGCGCAGCTTCAGAGCGTCGTTATAAGCTCAATGAAGCCATGAACGTTTACAACGAAAATTTTCAGCAACTGAAAGTTCGAGTTGAGCATCAACTGGATCCGCAAAACTGGGGCAACAGCCCGAAGCTGCGCTTTACTCGCTTTATCACCAACGTCCAGGCCGCAATGGACGTAAATGACAAAGAGCTACTTCACATCCGCTCCAACGTCATTCTGCACCGGGCACGACGTGGCAATCAGGTCGATGTCTTCTACGCCGCCCGGGAAGATAAATGGAAACGTGGCGAAGGTGGAGTACGAAAATTGGTCCAGCGATTCGTCGATTACCCAGAGCGCATACTTCAGACGCACAATCTGATGGTCTTTCTGTGATTCAGTGACCATTTTTACAAATGGTCACTGCAACCGCGGTCACCATTAATCAAAGGGAATGTACGTGTATGGGCAATCAACAAGTCGTTTCGATAACCGGTGCAGGCTCAGGAATCGGTCTCGAACTGGTTCGGTCCTTTAAGTCGGCCGGTTATTACGTATCCGCTCTCGTACGAAACGAGGAGCAAGAGGCGCTTCTTTGCAAAGAGTTCAAGGACGCACTCGAGATTGTAGTGGGCGATGTCCGGGACCACGCAACAAATGAGAAGCTGATAAAGCAAACAATCGATAGATTCGGTCATCTTGATTGTTTTATTGCAAATGCCGGTATCTGGGATTACATGCTGAGCATCGAAGAGCCTTGGGAGAAAATATCGAGCAGTTTTGACGAAATATTCGACATTAATGTCAAGAGCTATTTCAGTGGCATCAGTGCCGCCCTGCCGGAACTGAAAAAGACTAACGGATCAGTGGTGATGACCGCTTCGGTGTCGTCCCATGCGGTCGGTGGTGGTGGTTCTTGCTACATCGCCAGCAAGCATGCGGTGCTCGGTATGGTTAAGGCTTTGGCCTACGAATTGGCCCCCGAAGTTCGCGTGAACGCTGTTTCGCCGGGGGGCACCGTGACGTCTCTGTGCGGTCCCGCGAGCGCCGGTTTCGACAAAATGCACATGAAAGACATGCCCGGCATCGACGATATGATCAAAGGTCTCACGCCTCTTGGGTTTGCAGCCAAGCCCGAAGACGTGGTGGCACCCTATTTGTTGCTGGCTTCGCGAAAGCAAGGAAAATTCATCACCGGCACCGTGATTAGCATTGATGGCGGTATGGCGCTCGGTCGCAAGTGAGCTTGTAGCCGATCAGAAGTTATAGACACATTTCAGGTGACGCCCCATGAAGACAAAACTGTTTATCAATAACGCCTGGATCGATTCTAGTGACCAGCAGACCTTCGAGCGCATACACCCCGTCAGCAGCGATGTGGTGACTGAGAGCGCAAACGCCACAGTGACGGACGCGATAAAGGCGGCGCAAGCGGCCGAGGAGGCGTTCAAGACCTGGAAGGCCGTTGGACCTTCAGAGCGTCGCCGCCTTCTCCTAAAGGTCGCCGATGTCATGGAAAGTAAAACACCCAAGTTCATCGAAGTGATGGCCATGGAGGTGGGAGCTTCCGCCCTTTGGGCCGGATTCAACGTCCATGCGTCTGCCAATGTGTTCCGAGAGGCTGCCTCGCTGGCTACCCAAATTCAGGGTGAAACCATCCCAACGGACAAAGCCGAAACGCTCTCAATGACACTACGTCAGCCGGTCGGCCCGATCCTAAGCATCGTTCCATGGAACGGCACCGCAGTGCTTGCGGCACGAGCCATCGCTTATCCGCTGGTCTGTGGCAACACTGTGGTGTTCAAAGGCTCTGAATTTAGTCCCGCGACGCATGCCCTGATCACCCAGTGCGTGCAGGAAGCCGGGCTGCCCGCTGGCGTGCTCAATTACCTCAACTCTTCGCCTGACCGTTCGCCCGAGATCGCTGACGCACTGATCTCTGCCAAGGAGATCCGCCGCATCAACTTCACGGGTTCCACCCGCGTGGGCAGCATTATCGCGCAGAAAGCCGCGCAACACCTCAAGCGCTGCCTGCTGGAGCTCGGCGGCAAGTCCCCGCTTATTGTTCTGGATGATGCAGACATCGATGCGGCGGTCAAGGCAGCGGTGTTCGGTAGCTTCCTGTTCCAAGGTCAGATCTGCATGTCCACTGAGCGCTTGATCGTTGATGAGAAGATAGCCGACGAATTTGTCGCAAAATTTGTCGAAAAAACTAAGCGCTTGAGCGCAGGCGACCCGTGCGTAACTGGCGACTGCATCATCGGCCCGATGGTCTCGCCAAATTCGGGTGAGCGGATCAATGGTTTGTTCAAAGACGCGATCGACAAAGGGGCAAAAGTTGTTTGCGGCGGCTTGGCCCAAGGTGCGCTCATGCCGGCCACGATCCTGGATCACGTCAAATCTGACATGCGGATTTACGATGAGGAGACCTTTGGTCCCATCACCGTGGTAATCCGTTGTAAAGGCGAAGCAGAGGCCGTCCGCATTGCCAACGACAGCGTCTATGGCCTGTCGTCGGGCGTATTTGGCCGCGACATCAACCGCGCTCTACGCGTGGGTATGTCCATCGAATATGGTTCTGTACACATCAACGGTTCGACCGTCCAGAACGAGGCGCAGGCTCCTTACGGAGGCACCAAGAACACCGGCTACGGGCGCTTCGACGGCCGTGCTGTAATCGACGAGTTCACAGAGATCAAGTGGCTGACCATCGAACCTTTCGAGCAGCAATATCCCTTCTGATAAGCACTAACTCCCAGGAATCAAACTATGAGTAAGCAAGCTGCAGTTATCGAGCTCGGATACATGGGTATCTCGGTCAAGGACCCTGATGCGTGGAAATCATTTGCCACGGATATGCTAGGTCTGCAAGTTCTTGATGAGGGTGAGAAGGACCGTTTCTATCTGCGGATGGATTACTGGCATCATCGGATCGTAGTCCATCACAACGGACAGGACGACTTGGAGTACCTAGGCTGGCGTGTAGCCGGCAAGCCGGAGTTCGAAGCTCTGGGTCAAAAGCTTATTGATGCCGGTTACAAGATCCGCATCTGCGACAAAGTTGAGGCTCAGGAGCGTATGGTGTTGGGTCTGATGAAGACAGAAGATCCGGGCGGCAACCCGACCGAGATATTCTGGGGCCCCCGGATCGACATGAGCAACCCGTTCCATCCCGGTCGCCCCCTGCACGGAAAGTTTGTGACCGGTGACCAAGGCTTGGGCCATTGCATCGTTCGCCAAACCGACGTCGCAGAAGCTCATAAGTTTTATAGCCTGCTGGGCTTCCGTGGGGACGTCGAATACCGGATTCCGTTGCCCAACGGCATGACTGCCGAACTGTCGTTCATGCATTGCAACGCCCGTGATCACTCCATTGCTTTTGGTGCCATGCCCGCTGCCAAACGACTCAATCACTTGATGCTTGAGTACACCCATATGGAAGACTTGGGATACACGCACCAACAGTTTGTAAAGAACGAAATTGACATTGCCTTGCAGCTTGGCATTCACGCCAACGACAAGGCGTTGACGTTCTATGGTGCAACGCCTTCGGGCTGGCTCATTGAGCCCGGCTGGCGAGGTGCCACGGCCATAGATGAAGCGGAGTATTACGTCGGCGACATCTTCGGCCATGGCGTGGAGGCCACTGGATATGGCCTGGATGTAAAACTGAGCTAAAGATGCGCGCTCGTTGGGCGAGGCTCTAGTCCAGCATCTTCATACGCAACCAACCTTGCAGGGCGATGAGATCAAAGGACGTTAAAGCGAAGGGGAAGTGGTTCGGGCCATGCGCATACCGATCCATGACATTTGTTTCATAGTATATAGGTAGATAGGTGAATCAAGCGCTTAGTCAACTAGTGGACACATCTGTTCCATGAGGCTATCTACTATCTATTCAAAACAAGAATAATAAATAGGATGAAAATAATAATGATAAAAAGAACGATTTGTCTTGTGTATCCTCTATTCTGTTTGGCAAGCCCCACATGGGCCGAAGAGTCGCCTTGGACGTACCGTATTGGTATGACTAATGTAGCTTTCGATGCTAGCGCAAAAGTATACTTAAATGGTCAGCGGGTGCCAGGAGGAAGCGCTGATGCGAGCGATAACAACGCGCTTACATTCGACTTCGGCTACGCCATCAACGACCAGTGGAATGTACGTGCGATTGTCGGTATTCCGCCTACAACTAAAGTGACGGGCGCAGGCACACTTCCTGGTATCCAGCTGGGGAAAATAACTTACGCTCCAACAGTATTAACGTTGAACTATAACCTCCCCGCTTTGGGTCCCGTTCGCCCTCACATAGGTGCGGGAGTCAATTACACGCGGATTTTTGAAAGTCGGGACGCTAATCTAAAATCGTTCGATGCCGACCACGCTTGGTCCCCCGCGCTACATGTTGGTGCCGATATTGACGTTAACCGTGGTTGGTTCGTTAGCATTGATATCCGGAAGTTATACCTGAAAACCGACGCATCAGGGTACTTGGGGCCACAGGAGGCTAAAGCACGGGTAACTCTTGACCCATTACTAACTTCGATCGCGATCGGACGCCAATTCTGATGATTCTGTTTAAAGTTCTTTATCTATCTAACCGCAAAGGGTGTTTCCATGTCGAATAAAATTATGAAAACGTCGCGTCTTACCGCCGAAGATATCAACGGCGCCTGGACTATAATGCCCACACCCTCGACGCCTGATGCTTCTGATTGGCGCAGCACTGCCACCGTGGACTTAGAAGAGACTGCCCGCATAGTTGAAGAGCTGATTGCAGCTGGTGTCAACGGTATTCTAAGTATGGGTACTTTTGGTGAGTGCGCCACGTTGACCTGGGATGAAAAACGTGATTATGTCTCGACGATTGTCGAGACCATTCGTGGTCGCGTGCCTTATTTCTGTGGCACGACAGCCTTAAATACCCGAGAAGTCATCCGCCAGACCCGAGAGCTTATCGATATTGGCGCCAACGGCACTATGCTCGGGGTGCCGATGTGGGTGAAGATGGACCTGCCTACAGCGGTTCAGTTCTATCGTGATGTTGCAGATGCGGTACCAGAGGCTGCCATTGCGATTTACGCCAACCCCGAAGCATTCAAGTTCGACTTCCCTCGCCCATTCTGGGCAGAGATGTCCAAAATTCCGCAGGTAGTGACTGCGAAGTATCTAGGCATCGGAATGCTTGACTTGGACCTGAGACTGGCACCCAACATCCGCTTCCTTCCCCACGAAGATGACTATTACGCGGCCGCACGCATCAATCCCGAGCGCATAACCGCGTTCTGGTCAAGCGGGGCCATGTGCGGCCCGGCTACCGCCATCATGTTGCGTGACGAAGTGGTGCGGGCCAAGAGCACCGGTGACTGGGCCAAGGCCAAAGCCATCTCCGATGATATGCGTGCAGCCGACTCGACATTGTTTCCGCGTGGCGACTTTTCGGAGTTCTCGAAGTATAATATCGGGCTTGAAAAGGCACGGATGGATGCGGCTGGTTGGCTCAAGGCTGGGCCCTGCCGTCCGCCCTACAACCTTGTTCCAGAAGACTACCTCGCTGGTGCACAGAAATCAGGCAAGGCTTGGGCCGCGCTGCACGCTAAATACAGTAATGAATTGAAGTAGTTCACCTCCGCAGACCTGAGTGACAGGGTGGCGCAGACGCTGAGGGTGCAGGAATTAAGTGAGCTAAAGCACATTTCTTGCGCCAGGCATTGCCAGATCAGCAAAGTTTGCTGATCTGGCAGTTTCAAAAATTTGGGCGAAAGCTGATATCAGGAATACGGGATAAAGGCAGTGCACCATAACGACGGGGGCGTGCCATTCGTGATGAACGATTTTGCTATTGTGCCGACTTCTGTTCTTGGAGTGTTTGATTGTGATTGTCGATTTTTATTTCGATTTTTTGAGTCCGTTCTCTTACTTGGCCAACCATCGTTTGTCAAAGCTTGCGCAAGACTATGGCTTTTCCATTCGTTATTACGCAATCGATTTGGCGCGAGTTAAAATAGCCATCGGAAACGTTGGTCCATCTAATCGCGACCTGATAGTCAAGCTGGACTATTTGAAAGTAGATTTGCAACGGTGGGCCGAGCTTTACGAAATACCGTTGGTATTCCCAGCTAACTACAACAGCCGACGGATGAATACTGGGCTTTATTACTCGGGAGCCATGGCACAGACTGGTGCCTATGTGAATGTAGTATTTAATGCGGTTTGGGGAGATGGCATAGCTCCAGATTTGGAAAGCTTGCCTGCTCTGGTATCTGAAAAACTAGGCTGGGATCGTAGCGCCTTCGAGGACTTTATCAGCAGCGATGCCGCAACAGAGAGGTATGACGAGCAGACACATGCCGCGATCGAACGCAAAGTGTTCGGTGTGCCAACGATGTTTTTGGGCGATGAAATGTGGTGGGGAAACGACCGTCTATTTATGCTCGAGAACGCAGTGGGAGGTGCGCCTGTAAATGGAGAATAGTCGCTACGGAGCGCTTGTGCCGGCTAAATGCCGATATAAGTGGTTGACCTGATCGTTATTTGCTCGATACAGCGCTTTCAAAATCAGCGGCTACTGAAGTCAGATAAAAATGCGGGACTACTTCAGGCATCCTGTGCGACACAAAGTTTTACCTGTAATTGTCCACCTATTCCGAGTTTGGAATGGTAGCTGACTCGCTATGCGACCAGCGATAGCCTAACAAGACATGCATCACTGGTAACGGTGGGGTGTGAAGCTCCTGCAACAATGTAGCCCCTTGATGTGTGTATTTGCTGCGAGGTGAAGCACAGATGCTCGGAGCCGTACCGGCTTGTGGCGCTAGGCTGGCAAGTATGAGCAACGTAAGTGGGGGTTGGGGCGCAATGGGAACCAAAAACCAACGCAAGCCTTACCAGCGTCGTTCGGTGCCTTCCTCCCATGCCTCCGCCTCGATAAAGCAGCTGCGCATATCGGCTTCCTGGCTGATCTCGGTTAGTAGGTCATGCAAGGTCTTGTCCAGCGCCTCGTCGCTCCGATACGGAATGGTCAGCTCGTAATGGCCGGTCTCCGACCGCTTCATGCCGTAGGGCTCCAGGCAGTAGCGCTCGATGTTCTCCGTGGCCCGCTTCCGACCGCGCATGAACTTGCTGTTGTTCACCACCGCCAGGCGCAGGGTGACGGTGGCCACCCGCTCGACGGTTGACTCTGCCGGTGACGCGATATTGCGCTTTTGACCTCGCGCCAGGGCGCTCTTCTGGTACGTCCCGATCTCGACGCCACGGTGGCGTAGGTAGCTGTACAGGGTGCTCTTGGAGATGTGCAACTTCTCGCCGATGGCGCTGACGCTCAGGCGGCCCTCGCGGTACAGGGTCTCCGCCGCCATGGCGGTGGCCTCGGCCTTGGCTGGCAGGCCCTTGGGACGGCGACCGATCCGGCCTCGAGTCCGTGCCGCCGACAGGCCCGCCTGAGTCCGCTCGCGGATCAGCTCGCGCTCGAACTGAACAGGTTGAACACCAGGCGATCTTGGGCGTGGGTGCTGTCAATGGGGTCGTTCAGGCTCTGCAAGCCGACTTTGCGTGCAGCCAGCTAGCCGACCAACTCAACCAGGTGCTTGAGCGAGCGACCGAGGCGATCCAGCTTCCAGATCACCACGGCATCGCCCGCTCGAACATGGGCTAGCAACTTGTCCAACTCCGGCCGCGCGCTTTTTGCGCCGCTGGCGATGTCTTGATAGATGCGTTCGCACCCGGCCTGTTTCAGGGCATCGACCTGGAGGTCGGCGTTCTAATCCCGAGTGCTCACCCGCGTATAACCGATCTTCATAAAAAGTACCGTTTACTTGACTGCATTAGTAATAGTTGAACTTTGATTAAGCTTACCAGTTATTTGAACCCTAGCGCAGGTGTAAGCGTCCAGCCGCCCCACCTCTACTCAGCTTGAGGAACCGAGGGGCAGTAGTTCATCAATCCGGCTGTTAGGGAAACTCTGAAGAAGACTTCCTGATTTTGGCAAAATGCCCGGATTTCACCCGCCGAGTTTTCCAATGAAGCAGATGACCTTCCTCGACGCCGAGTATGCCGGTAAGCGCAAACAGACCCGCAAAGAGCTGTTCCTGATCGAGATGGATCGGGTGGTGCCGTGGAAGGGTTTGATTGCCTTGATCGATCCGCATTACCCCAAGGGTGAGGGTGGCCCGCCAGCCTATCCACTGACGGCAATGCTGCGGGTTCATCTGATGCATAAGTGGTTCGGCTACAGCGACCCGGCGATGGAGGAAGCGCTGTACGAGACGACCATCCTGCGCCAGTTTGCCGGGTTGAGCCTGGAGCGCATTCCGGACTAAACCACCATCCCCAACTTCCGCCGGCTGCTGGAGAAACACGAACTACCTACCGGCATCATGTTTGCTGAATTTTCGCCTTTGGCTTTGAGTGCGGCATTCAACCGATACAGGTGTGGCATGACACGCCAAAGAAATCAACCTTGGCGGCTAGAACACTTGTCGATGAAGCGAACAATCCGCAAACGTTAAGGCTACCAGGAAAAACCCAGGATGCGGTAGCCGATAGGCCGCGCGCGCATTGGTCTCCTTCCGTCCAAGAGTGTCAAAGGATATTGGACTAATGCAGCATGCCTCGACCACATGGCCGTGGTCCGTTCATCTGTTGGCCATACGTCTATCGAATCGGACGCGGGCGGCGACGACCTCGGGTTGTTGGCGTTCGGCCCAGTCGATGAGCTCAGTCAGGGACGGCATCAGCGAAGTCCCGAGCGGGGTGAGCCCGTAGCGCACAGATGGGGGTGTCGAGGGCGTTACCTCGCGCCAGATGAGTCCGTCGCGTTCGAGGTGACGCAGCGTCTCGGTCAGCATCCGGCGCGAAATGTCGGGCACGGCGCGGGCCAGCGCATTGAATCGTTGCGGACCCTGCGACAAGGTGACCAGGATCAGCGTCGACCACTTGTCGCCCAAGCGGTTAAGCACATCACGCACGGGACAGCTTCGGTGGCCGGGCGACGGCGGCGCCTCATCAAGGGGTTCAGCGGCATCGGTAAACAAGTCGTCAGGGGGCATGTCGGTTTCCTAAAAGTAACCATGGGCGGTGTGCGTGCCTTCTTGTCTCAAAGTTAATGGTTACTTTACTATACTAGGACCCGAAAATAAACCGAGAGGAACATCATGAAGCTTTATTACAGCCCCGGCGCCTGCTCGCTTTCGCCCCACATCGTGCTTCGCGAGGGCAGTTTCGACTTTAAGCTGGAGCGCGTGGATCTGCAGAGCAAGCAGACCGAAACCGGCTCCGATTACAAAACCATCAATCCCTTGGGTTGCGTCCCGGCCTTGCAGCTCGACGATGGGCAGGTGCTCACCGAAGGACCGGCCATCGTGCAATACCTCGCCGACCGCGTGCCGGAAAAACGCCTGGCGCCGTCGGCGGGCACGCTGGAACATTACCGCCTGATGGAATGGCTCAACTTCATTTCCACGGAGTTGCACAAGGGCTTCGGCGCGCTGTTTAACTCGGCGCTTTCCGATGACGCGAAAGCGGTCATCAATTCGTCGCTCGAACAACGTATCGCTCATGCCGAGAAGCGGCTCGGGGTGGGTCCCTATGTGATGGGCAACGACTTTTCCGTGGCGGACGCCTACCTCTTCACCGTGCTGGGGTGGGCTAAGTACGTGAATGTGGACCTCGCGCCCTGGCCGGGACTGCTCGATTATCTCAGCCGCGTGGCGCCCCGTCCCGCCGTCCAGGCCGCGCTCGCGGCGGAAGGCCTGATTCCTGCATCGAAATAAGGGGAATAAGCATGACCAAGCTGTTTAGCCCTGTCCAACTCGGCCCCTTGAACTTGCCCAACCGTGTCGTGATGGCGCCCATGACCCGCTCGCGGGCGCTGGGCAATGTACCGAACGACTTGATGGCCCAGTACTACAGCCTGCGCGCCGAGGCCGGGCTCCTTATCACCGAAGGCACTTCGCCCTCGCCCAACGGCCTGGGTTATGCGCACATCCCCGGCATCTATTCGGATGCGCAGGTGGCGGGCTGGCGCCAGGTGGCGGAGGCCGTGAATGCTGCTGGCGGTCGCGTCTTCGTGCAGCTCATGCACACTGGGCGGGTGGGTCATCCCGCCAACCTGCCGCTGGGCGCTCACCTGCTCGCGCCATCGGCCGTCGCCGCGCCAGGTGAGATGTGGACGGACACCGAAGGAATGCAGCCGCATCCCGTGCCTGGGACCATGACGGAGCAAGACATTGCGGCGGCGATCGAGGAATATGCCGCTGCGTGTAAAAACACCGTGGCTGCAGGCTTCGACGGCGTCGAGCTGCACGGCGCCAACGGCTATCTCATCGACCAGTTCCTCAACACCGCGTCCAACCACCGCAGCGATCGCTGGGGCGGGAGCATTGACAACCGCATCCGCTTCGCGGTGGAGGTGGCCCGCGCTGCTGCGGCAGCGATCGGCGCCGAGCGGGTCGGCATACGCATCTCGCCTTATGGCGTGTTCAATGGCATGGCGTCGGACGCTGACATGGATGCGTTGTATCTGCGCTTGATCGAGGCGCTCAACGACGTCGGCCTGGTCTATCTCCATGTGGTCGACCACAGTTCCATGGGTGCGCCACCGGTGAGCGAGACTCTCAAGGTGCAACTGCGCACGGCCTTCAGGGGTAAATACATCCTCTCCGGCGGCTATGACGCGGCGCGCACCAATGCCGATCTCGCCGCGAACAAAGGCGATCTCGTCGCCTTCGGCCGCCCCTTCATCGCCAACCCGGACCTGGCGCAAAAACTGAAAAGCGGCGGGGAACTCAAGCCGGCCGATCCCGCCACCTTCTACACGCCTGACGCAAAAGGCTACACGGAGTTCTGATGCGCAAGCCAGCGCCGTTCATCAACCACGGCGGCGAGCCATGCGTCTTCATGGAGTGGCGCCCGCCGACACTTGGGCGCGGCATCGGGCATTTCTGGAAGGATTGCCCGTCACCTTGCCCGAACGACCGCAGGATGAAGTGCTTCGAGGATATCGTAACGGGTGCAGTCGAACGTACACCAGTACCTTCAAATGACGGATGTGATTTTTCCCGGAGGGACCCAAGCGGACGATGCACTGCGGTTGAACCAGCAGGTTTTTCCCTCTGCACGCTGCGTAACGCCTGCTAACGTCGCAACACATTGATGGCTGCTGGGGTCGAAAGACGTATGAATATCCTTTTTGCTCATTATCTCAACCTATTTCAACAGGAGTGACACATCATGCATTACCGCTCACTTGGCAAATCCGGTCTGCTCGTTTCCGAGCTGTGTTTTGGCACTATGAGCTTTGGCCAGCAGGGCTACTGGGAGAAAATCGGCGGGCTTGACCAGTCTGCCGCCCAGCGCCTGGTCGATATCGCGCTGGATGCCGGCATCAATTTTTTCGACAGCGCCGATGTCTATTCCTACGGCCAGTCTGAGGAGATCCTCGGCAAGACGCTCAAGGGCAAGCGCGACAAGGTGGTGTTGGCCACCAAAGTGCGCGGACGTATGAGCCAAGAGATCAACGACGTGGGCTTGAGTCGGCGCCACATCATTCAGAGCTGCGAGAACAGCCTCAGGCGTCTGGGCACCGATTATCTTGATCTCTACATAGTGCACAGCTTTGACTTCATGACGCCGTTAGAGGAAACGCTCTCGACGCTGAACGACCTGGTGCATTCTGGCAAGGTGCGCTACTTGGGTTGTTCGAATTACTTTGCGTGGCAACTGATGAAAGCGTTGTCCATCTCCGAGAGACACCATTGGGAGAAGTTCATTTCGTTGCAGGCTTATTACTCGCTGCTGTCGCGTGACGTGGAGATCGAACTCGCCCCGCTGTGCCGGGACCAGGGGCTGGGTATCACGCCTTGGTCGCCGTTGGGCGCGGGGTTTCTCACCGGCAAATACCCCCGTGGCGGCAAGGGCCCGCGGGGGGCCCGGCGCAGTAAGGAAGAACATAATTTCATTCAGATCGAAGAGGAAAAGGCCTACGCGATCCTGGACGAGGTGCAGCGCATCGCCAAGTTGCGCGGGGTGAGTTCGGCGCAGGTCTCGCTCAATTATCTGCTGCGCAAGTCGCCCGTCAGTTCGGTGATTATCGGCGCCACCAAACCCGAGCAGTTGCAGGACAACCTGAAGACTGTCGATTGGCAGCTTTCGGCTGAGGAGGTCGCCGCACTTGATGAGATCAGCACACCGCCGCGACTGTATCCACACTGGATGCTCGAGTTCACCCGCCTCGACCGCGACAACCCGGCAATGATCATGTAATTGATCGGCGCGCACTGTGGTGCAGATTGATGCACCCATCAAATCGGATGCGGGCGGATTCGACTTTCAGCTTGAACGTGTCAATCTGCAAGGTGCCGAGATTGAAACCGGCGCCGATTACAACTCCATCAACCCCGGCGGCTATGTCTCTGCTTTGCAACTCGATCGGCACAATAAGGAAAACGCTGCGCCAGCCCGCGCCTTTAATTTCTCACGGTGGCGGGCCCTGCTTCTTCATGGACTGGGACCCGCCCGACACCTGGGCGCGGCATCGCGCCTTTCTGGGACGGTTGCCGGCCACTCTGCCCGAACGGTCGCGCACCCTGCTGCACCTTCCTTGTTCGAGACGTGGTTCTTCAGCCGGTCACCGACGGGGTCGGCCTCCCCGATGTAGATCGTTTCTTCGGCGGCATTGCCGACAAGGATGTAGATGCCGACTTGCGAGAAGCCCGGCTCCTGCTTCAACAGGTGTAAAAGCTCTTTGTTGAGACAACGCCGTACCCTGACCAGTTCGATTTGTCGAGGTGATGAATGCCCTCGGGGTCTCCGGATGTTGCGAAAAGAGTAATAGAAAATGGCTGCATTGATTAGCCCCAGGCTGCGCTAATCAGGGTGGCGAGATCGCGCCGCGACAAGACTTCTGTGAATTCACGCCAATCCCTGTCCGATGGCATCATCGTGCCGGTGTAGCGCAGGTCGAAGCCTGTCGCTGTCTTCTGGGCATTGATGTACTCGTCCAACTGTTCACCGAGTGTTTCGATGTCATCGATCCACTCGTCCTTGATGGTGTCAGCCAGCGACCCGAAGAGGTCGTAGCGGTTCTTCATGCGCTCGGACAGGCGCTCGTAGATCTTTTCGTCCACGGTCTGCTCGAACACAAGGTTCAGCATATCCACGGTTTCACGCCGCTGTCCGAAGCGTTTGATCCGGCCAATCCGCTGTCCGAGGCGCGTTGGGTTCCACGGCAGATCGACGTTGATCAGCGTGCCCAAGGTTTGCAGGTTCAAGCCTTTCGCAGGCGGCATCGGTAGCTATCATGACGCGAATCTGGTGCTCGGCGACCATCGGCTTCAAGGTTTCACGCTCGACACTCACGCTGTCGCCGCGCTGGTACAGACGGCTCCGATCCACACCCGCATAAAGGCCGACAGCTTCTTCCGGGTGGCGCGCCGCCAGCGAGTCCGCCAGCCACTTCGCTGTGTCGTAGTACTGCTGAAGATGATGACGCCCAATCCCAGCCATTTCTCCTTGTCGAGAAAATGGACGACGGTCTCCATCTTCGTATCGGCTTCTAACCGCTCGAGTCGGGTGATCAGCCTCTGCAATCGCTCCATTGGCAGCCACCAGATAGGCGTAGTCGCCCTCGGCCAGTCTCTCCGGCTGGCTGATGGCCGTCACCGGCACACCGATGGCATCGACCTCGCTGGCAGGCAAGGCTGCATCGAGCGTGAGCAGTGGCGCATAGTCCTCGCTCACCACGGCAGTGATGTCGGCGCTGGATGCGGTGGCCAGTTGCCAATTCAACTGCCCGGTTCCACCAGCGGCGGCTAGCGCACCGAGATAGGTGTCCGTGTCGGTCAGGTAGGGGAGCCCGCAGAATTCGGAAAAAATCGTACGCTAACAGTTCAAGTGTCCCGGCCACGCCTGACTGTAGCTTGTTGACTGGTCAATCGGTCTCGCGGGTAAAGCGATAGAACAAGTTCGGCTCGCTGACCACTTACAAATACCCTTTATCGTCGATGGTTGCGCCTTCGGCTTGGGGTATACCTTTCAGCAAACCAGCAAACCCCCTCTCCAAGGAGCGGAAACTCACCACCTTGCCCTCATCGGTCATTTCAATCAGCAGTTTCGACTCGTCGCTTAGCAATATCAGATGACCGCTCTGTTGATCGAAGACGACCGAAGACAAGTCAGTGGCAAATACCTTGTCTTTTACTAAGCTGGACAGGTCGCGGACGTGCAGGGAAAAACCTCCTGCCAGACTGGTACGAAGGCCGCTCACCTCAAGCAATTGGCGAGGGTCACGCTCCTTGGTCACAAACAGGCGGTCACCTTCCAGGTCGTAGGCGAGCCCTTCAAGGCCTTTGTTGTCCTCTTTGCCAAGCGCCAAGGTCAGGATTGGATACTGGTTTCGGCTCAATGAGCGGTCA
>LNAP01003792.1_pt1 | contig 19853 bp, 20 predicted proteins | sample 602601 | NCBI WGS metagenome assembly LNAP01 (sample SAMN02440304, study PRJNA202911) | soil metagenome | biome: Subtropical and temperate rainforests or woodlands; isolation source: soil samples (1 kg each in a 20% v/v slurry with milli Q water) were... ...
GGTGATGACGGGATCGAACCGCCGACCCTCTGCTTGTAAGGCAGATGCTCTCCCAGCTGAGCTAATCACCCCTTGCTTGCGAGGCGCGAAATTTACGCGGGGGTCGAAGCTAAGTCAACACCCTGTATAGAAATTTTCTGCAATTAGCGGTTTTTTTATTTTCTTCGGTGGCAACATCAAAAGCCCACACGGGATTAAGGCCTCCTATAAGAGGGGCTTTAGCCGCGCTGCTTTTGATCGTTGGCTGGCGCGCTATTTCACTTCGCCACACGCAAGGTCAACCGCGCGGTCACCAGCCCTTCTTCGTTGCGGTCCAACCCGGCCTCGTCAATCCGCACGCCCTGCGCTTCAAGCTCGGTAAACCAACGCAATAGCAAGTTGAACGCCACCGGCTGCAGGTTCACTTGCAGCCGGCCGTCGCCGCCGTTGTCGATACGCTCGATGCTTAATTGCGCAGCGGCGGCGCTGCTGGTGACCAGGCCTTGCAACTGGTCAGGGGCCAGGCTGCTGGTAGGTTCTGCCACCAGGGCACGGGCCAGCGGTGCCTTGGCCTGCAGGTAGCCGCTAAGTTCCAGTTGTTGAGCTAACGCTTCGCGGGCATTAACCAGGCGGTGTTGTGCCGGTTGCCACACGCTGAGGTACAGCAGCGCGCCGAGGATGCACAGCAGCATCAGCGTCAGGGCGTGGCGCTCACGCGGCACCATGGCGGCCCAGCGCCGCTGCAGCGGTGAGCGCTGCCAGCGTTCGAGGAGTTGGTTTTTCATCATGGCGGTGTTCATCCCTGCCCTCCCAATACCAGGCGTGCGCTGACGCCGTTGCTTTCTCGACTGGCCGAGCCCAACTGCACGGGCAAACCGGCATCTGCCAAGCGCTGGCGCAAACGTTCCAGGGCGGCGAAGTCGGGGGCTTGCAGTTGCAGGGCGAGGTCGCCGCGGGCATCGCTGAAGTCCAATTGGCGCACACGCACCAAGCCGCCATCGATTTGAACGGCGGTGCTGGCCAAGTCCATCAGCCCGAGTAAATGGTTTCTGCCGCTAGCTGCGCCTTGGTTCAGGTGTTCATCAAGTTGGTGGCGCAGGTTGACCAATTTTGTGTCTTGGGGGAATAGCTCGCGGTACAGCTCAACATTGGCGGCGGCGATCGCGTTGCTCTTGTACTGCAACTGCCAGGCCTGAGCCAGGTTGAAGCCCCATTGCAGCACCAGCCAGAGACCGACAAGCCCCAGCAACGGTCGCCAACGCTTCCAGCCTTGGCTGTCTTCACGATTGGCCAGCTCGCCCTGCGCCAGGTTACAACCGCCGGTTTGCGTGGCGAGCCAGAGATAGGGGTCGTCTTCACGCTGGGCACTTTCGACGGCCTCCGGCAACGCCTGGCTAAGCGGCGCGATGGCGTGCAACGGCAGTGGACATTGCTCGGCCAGCACCGGCCAATCTTCCGCTGCCAGCGCCATACGTGTGGCGATTTCGCCACCGAGCAGCCAACGCCCGTCCAGCCAACACAGTTGCGTGCCTTGCTCGGGCAATAGATCGGCGTCGATATGAATGCTGACTGGCGGCAGCGCACAGAGTGCCAACCAGCCTTTTAGCCAGGCCTCGCGCACGGCGTAAACGCGATGACGACCATCCGCCAGCTGCGCGCCCAAGGCCAGGTGAAACAGCTCGACCTCCTCCGCCAGCAACTCCTCCACGGCAAAGGGCAACGCCTGACGTAACCAGCGGGTTTTCTGCGTAGGCAGTTGCACAGCGCAGGACGTCACAGCCTCCACCGGCAGCACCAAGCGCCAGGGGGTTTCCAACTCAGCCATGGCATCGGCCAGCAGTAGCTGATCATGCACACCCGCAATAACGCGGTGCACCGCCAGACTCTCATCAACGGCCACCGCTGCGGCGGCCGGTAAAAAAATCGTTACCAGGCTCATGGCGCCTGCTCCTCGTTCGTTCCCACAGTGGCTTGCTTACTACTAAGGGCCAAGCCATCTTGGCCCAGGTCGCGGGCCAAGACCCGCACGCGTCCTTGCTCATCGCGCTGCAGAGTACTCACCACCACTTGGCGGCGGTCGCCCATACGCACTTCGCTGATCACTTGAAAATACGACGTACCCACTGCCAACCCTTGAGCATCAACGCCCAGCCCGGCGATGCCCGGCTGACCCATAAAGACCTCCACCGAGGCAAAGCCCTCTCTGCCGCGAGCCAGCACTAAACCCTGAGCCGTTGCTGGGCTAAGACCATCTGCCAAGCAGGACAGCACCATGGCATCCGCCGTGTTGACGTTAAGGGTGGCGTCAGCTGGCAAGGCGCTGACATACGGCAGCAGGCGGCGATAGTCAGCCTCGGTCATGCCCAACAATAACCGTAGCTCGGAGACGTCCTGCAAGCGACGATTAGCCGTGCGATAGGCCGGTTTGGCCAGCAGGTATTGATTGTCTTCGGCGCCGTCACTGCCTATGGGCTCATCATCACTATCCAGCCAATCAGCCAGGCGTTCGGCATACGGCGCGACGATGCCCAGGCGTAATAACAAGCGCCGAAAGCGCAAAACGGCCAACTCATTGATCTGTTGCTGGCTGACCAAGCTATTGAGATTAAAGCGCCCGCTAGGGTCTTCTATGCGCACGTTAAGCACACCCCCTTCATCCAACTCGAACGGCCGCAACGGCTTGGCCCAAGGCTCTTCCAGGTGATCCACCGGCTGGCGCGGATCACCGCGGCGCAAATCCTGTTTAAGCAGCGCTTTGGCCAAGGTTTCACCACCCAACGCGTATTGCCAGGCCTGACGCACATCCAGCAGGTTAGCGCTGCTGCGAATGGACACTTGCTGGCGCGCGATCATGCCGGCGCAAACCACGGTCACCACAGCCACGACCAGCAGCACGGTAATCAGCGCCACACCGCGTTGATGCTTCATGGCGCCACCTGTTCTTCGCCCTGCCCAGGGATCTGAGGCGCTTCTTCGTTGCCGCCCACTTTGGGCATATCCGGCAGACGTAAAACGCGCCGCAGCTTGCCGTAGCGGCGATGCTCAAGTACCAATTCCAGAGCCTTGGGCAGTAGCTCAAAACGCTCACTTTCGCTGCCGTCATCCGGCGGCCAATTCGTTTGCCACTGACCCTGGCGGTCCATATAGCGCAGGGTAAAACTGGTTACCCCGTCGAGCACGCCCTGAACCTGCGGCTGGCTGTCCTGAGCCTGATCGAGCACATTCCAATAGCGCCGCTGCAACAGCTCGCCGCTGAGTTCCCAGCGCACCCGCAGCAGACGTGAGCGCGGCGCGCCCATGGGGTTGCGCCAGCCGGTGCGGGTGAACTCCAGCGCAGTGCTATCGCCCTCTTCGCCCATCAATGCCGCACGGTTAACACCAAACGGATCGCGCACCGGACGGGGCACTATCTGCAGCACATCGCGCTCGAAAGCCGCCATGGCGCGCACCAGTTCACGTAACTGTTGTTCATGCTCGCGGGTGGCGCTGTCGGCCTGCATCACGCTACTGAGCATGCGGTAGGTAGCCAAGGCCAGCAGCGCAAAAATGGCCACGGCAATCAGCAATTCCAACAGGGTAAAACCCCGTTCACGCCTTTTTGCGCACCTCATTGGCCAAGCTCAATCGGCTCGGTGCTGACAAAACCCACCAGCGTGGCGGCGGCGCGGTCTTTGATCTCGCCACTGCGGCCATTGGCATCACGGCTGGCAACCCAGATGGTGATGCGGCGCATGGTCGGCTCGCTGGTGTCGATCACCGTGCTTTGCCATGACCACTGGCGATTGGCAAAGTCCACCTGGCCCTGTCGATCGCCAGCGCCGGGCGGGCTAGGCGCCAATTGCATTTCGCTTAGCTGGTTATCGGCAATCCACATGGCCAGGGTTTTATCTTCCAGCCTTGCGGCCGTCTGCAAACTGCGGGCGCTAACACCCAGAACACTGGCGGACACCATGGCGAAAATCGCCAACGCCACCAGCACTTCCAAGAGGGTAAAACCCCGCGCCTGCTTCATTTCTTCAGCCCCTGGCCATCCGCCAATTCCACTTTGGGCAGACGAAAACCATCGGTGCTCAGTTGCAAACGCAGCCCCTGCGCACGGCGCTCAGCCAGCAGCAAACGAAAGGGGCTGAGTTCACCGCTGGAAAGAATCAGTACCTGCGGGCTGCGCTCGCTGGTTTTCTGCTCTTCTTCAGCATTAGCACTGGGCAATTTCATCGCTGCGCCTTCCAGCTCAAGGGTTAGCACGGCCCAAACCGGCAATTTATGAGGGGTGCGATCGACGACCTGCCATTTCGCCTTGACCGAGTCGTAACGCAGCACTTGATAAGAGACCGCATCAAACCACAGGCCATATTCGCGGTTATCCAACACAGCCTCTTCGGTCAGTACGCCAATCAAACCGCTCAGGCGTTCGGCCTCATTGCGCAGCTCCCGCGAAGGACCGGCAATACCGGTGCTCAGCACCGCCAGGCCGATCAGGGTGCCGAGAATCACCAGCACCACCAGCAGCTCCACCAAGGTGAAGCCGCCGAAGGCGCGAGGCCGCAGAGTTGTCACTGATCCCAGTTACCGATGTCGGAATCGCTGCCGGTGCCACCTTCTTTACCGTCAGCACCGAACGAATACAGATCGAATGGGCCTTTGCTGCCAGGCGCCAGGTATTGATAGGGGTTGCCCCATGGGTCGACCGGCACGCGCTTGAGATAACCGTCAGCATTCCAGTTTTTTGCCGGCGGATTGCCGCTGGGCTTTTTCACCAGGGCGTCCAGGCCTTGCTGGGTATTGGGGTAAGCGTGGTTATCGAGTTTGTACATATCCAGCGCGGCGCTAATGCCTTTTACATCGCCCTTGGCGACGGTGATTTTCGCTTGGTCCGGACGGCTCATCACCTGCGGCACGATCAGCGCGGCGAGAATGCCGAGGATGACCACCACCACCATGATTTCGATCAGGGTAAAACCCCGTTGGCGAATGACCTGCCGGATCGATTGCCTGTTCAGTTGCTTCATGTGGTCACCCCACTAATTGGTTCAAGGAAAGAATCGGTAGAAGAATCGCCAATACGATGAGCAGCACCACTACGCCCATAAACACCAGCATAAAAGGCTCAAACAGGCCGACCATCAGGGCGATCTGGGCGGCCAGGTCGCCTTCCTGATTACGTGCGGTGCGGGCGAGCATTTGGTCCAGCTCACCGGAACGTTCGCCGCTGGCAATCATGTGCAACATCATCGGTGGAAACTGACCGCTGGCTTCCAGGGCGCGGGTCAGGCTGCCACCTTCGCGCACCTTCTGCGCGGCGAGCACGACGTCGGCGCGAATCACCCGGTTGGAAATCACTTGAGCACCAATGCTCAAGGCCTCAACCAGCGGCACACCGCTGCGGGTAAGAATGGCCAGGGTGGAGGCGAAACGGGCGCAATCGGTCGCTCGCACCAGCCCCCCCACCAGCGGCATGCGCAGCTGAAAGGCATGCCAGCGGCGCTTGACCTTGTCGTCCCGCAGCGCCCAGCGCGCGGTAAAACCAGCCACCACCGACAGCAGCACAAACAGCCAACCCCAGCTTTTTACCGCGTCACTCAGGGCAATCAGGCCTCGGGTCAGGGCCGGCAACGTTTGCCCGGAATCAACAAACACGCGCACCACATCCGGCACCACATAACCCAACAAAAACCCGACGATGATCAGCGAGGTGATCATCAGCACCAGCGGGTACAGCAAGGCCAATTGCACCTTTTGCCGCGACTGCTGGCGTTGCTCGGTGTAATCGGCCAATTGCTCAAGCACCGGCCCCAGGTGCCCGGCGTGCTCACCCGCCGCCACAGTGGCGCGGTACAGCTCAGGGAATGCCGCCGGAAATTCTTTTAACGCCGCCGCCAAACTATGGCCCTCGAGCACGCGGGCGCGCACGGCCAGCAGCATGGCCTGTACACGCGGCGCCGAGGCTTGGGCCGCGGCTGCGCGCAAGGCCTCTTCAATGGGTAAAGCCGCTTGAATCAGGGTAGACAACTGCCGCGTGAGCATCGCCAGATCACGCGCCGAAAGGCCACGAACAAAGGTGAAGTTGCCGTCATGGCTGGCTTGTTCACGGGTGCGGGTGGCGTTGACTTGCAGTGGCGCCAGCTGTTTTTCCCGCAGCAGCTGCCGCACCTGCCGCGCACTGTCGGCCTCCATCACGCCTTTTTGCTGACGGCCTGCTTGATCCAGAGCCAGGTATTCATACGCGGCCATCAGAACCTGCCCCCTCTGTCAGAGGCTGAAACGCGGGCACCCGCCTTAACGAGCTTCAACTTCTATCGCCCCTACGTTGCTGTTGATGAGCGGGCGATGCCGAGGAGCGTTCGCGCCGATGGGCGCCCGCCGAAGGCGCTTCGTCTTCGCGGGTTACGCGCAGCACTTCCTCCAGGCTGGTGATGCCTTCAAACACCTTGCGCCGACCATCATCGCGAATGCTCGGTCCATTACTGCGGGCATGGCGGGTCATTTCCTGCTCGCCGGCGCCGGTATGCACCAAGCTGCGCATATGGTCGTCAAACACCACCAGCTCATAGATACCCGTACGGCCGCGATAGCCTTGCTGTTTGCACTCCGGGCAACCACGAGCGTGGTAAATCACTGGCGTTTCACCACTGCGCACGCCCAACACCTGGGCCTCGGCATCGGTGACCGGCAGCGCTTCTTTGCAATGCGGACACAGCACGCGCACCAGGCGCTGAGCCAGTACGCCAAGCAACGAAGATGACAACAGAAAGGGTTCGACGCCCATGTCCACCAAGCGGGTAACAGCGCCAATAGCACTGTTGGTGTGCAAGGTCGACAGCACCAAGTGGCCGGTCAACGATGCCTGCACGGCGATCTGCGCAGTTTCCGCGTCACGGATTTCACCAACCATTACGACGTCTGGGTCCTGGCGCAGAATCGCGCGCAACCCACGGGCAAAGGTCATATCGACCTTGGTATTCACCTGCGTCTGGCCAATGCCTTCCAGGTGGTACTCAATGGGGTCTTCGACGGTAAGAATATTGCGCGTGCGGTCATTCAGGCTGACCAGGCTGGCGTACAGCGTAGTGGTCTTGCCCGAGCCGGTTGGCCCGGTCACCAAAATAATGCCGTGGGGTTTGCGCACGCTGGCTTCCATCAACTGGCAATCGCGCGTAGACATGCCCAGGTGCTGCAAATTCAGGCGCCCGGCCTGTTTGTCGAGCAAACGCAGCACCACTCGTTCGCCATTGGCTGACGGCAAGGTCGACACCCGCACATCCACCTCACGGCCACCCACACGCAGGGAAATACGGCCGTCTTGCGGCACACGCTTTTCGGCAATATCCAGGCGCGCCATTACTTTGATCCGCGATACCAGCAGTGCCGCCAATTCGCGTTTTGGCTCCAGCACTTCACGCAGTACGCCATCAACGCGAAAGCGCACCACCAGGCGTTTTTCAAAGGTTTCGAGGTGAATATCGGAGGCGTTTTCTTTGATCGATTCGCCGAGGATGGCGTTGATCAAACGGATGATGGGTGCGTCGTCTTCCTGCTCCATCAGGTCTTCGGTTTCGGGCACTTGATCGGCCAGCGCCGCGAGGTCCAACTGGCCGCCGATATCTTCGGCCAGTTGCATGGACGCCGAGTCATGCTGGTAAGCCGAGGCCATGCCTTGCTCGAACTCAGCGGGTGTGAGGGCGCGTAGCGGCAGGCGGCGGCCGAGAAAACGTTGCGCCTCGGCCAGGGCGACCATGTCTACTGCAGGGCGAAAACCCAACCAGATTTTGTCCTGATCAAGCATCAGCACCACGCCATTACGCTTGGCATAACTAAAAGGCAAACGGCGTGGCAATGTTTCTACCAAAGACGTGCTCATCTGTAACCCCACCCTGACATTTGTATGCCCGCTTTCATGTTCAAGATTAAGAATGACCATTAATCGCCGCGCCGCTCATTTTTTAATCTTTTAAGTGCCTCAACTCGTACTTCTCGCAGCGGGCGCTATCTTTAGCACACTGCCAAAAAAACACACGCCCCAGCTCAAACAAAGAGAATAGGACTACAAAGCGAAGTGGATGCTAAAGAATAGGTCGCTGCTCTATGATCGGCCGCCAGAAACTGCCACCTGAAATCATCCGACAGTAGCGAGTAACTCCATTGGCCGTGCCCGAAACCTTCCGCAAGCTGTTTCACAGTGCCCCAACCCTGCTGGGCGTGCTGTTGATCCTGCTTATCAGCCTGAGTTTCGCCGCACAAACCATCGATTGGCTGCACCTCAACCGCACCCAGGCTAGCGTGCCCGACAGCGCAACCAACGAGCAGGCGTTCGCGCCGACACTCGACAGCATTCAAACGTTATTCGGCCCTGCCCGCGTCACCCAAAGCGTAGCGCCGCCCGCCACCAACCTGCGCCTGACTCTGCGCGGTAGCTTCGTACACAGCACCGCGAGTAGCTCCAGCGCCATCATTCAGCGTGAAAACAGCAAGCCGCAGCGCTTTGTTGTTGGCGGTGAAATCGACAAAGGCATCCGCCTGCACGCGGTATACCGCGACCGAGTAGAGATTGAGCGCAGCGGCCGTCTGGAAACATTGATGTTCACCAATCGCAAGGCTCGGCCAGGCAGCAGCCAGCCAAGCTATAACAGTTCAGTAGATGCACTTTCCTCCCTGCAGCAACAGGACGAACAAGAAATGCGCGACCGCATGGAAGCATTGCGCCAGCAGATGGAAAGCGCCGGCGGGCAGCCAGCCGAACCGGAGCCGTACGCACCGGAACCGCCGGCAGCGCCGCACCCAAGTGACCCAGAACCCCGACCATAGATCCGCCTACAGAAAGTGACTAAGCCGATGCCATCAAACCTTTCACGTCTGACCCTGGCCTTGTTCGCCTGCGGTCTACTCAGCATCAGCGCCATGGCCAGCGCGGCTATTACCCCGGCGGCGGCCAGCGCGACGCAAAATCAGCAGCAGGATGAGGAGCGTTGGACGATAAACCTCAAGGACGCTGACATCAGCGAGTTCGTCGATCAGATTGCCGATATAACCGGCGAGACTTTTGTGGTCGACCCGCGGGTTAAGGGGCAGGTCAACGTGGTGTCCAAGGCACCGCTAACCCTCAGCGAAATCTATCAACTGTTTCTCTCGGTAATGGCCACCCACGGTTTCAGCGTGATCACCCAGGGCGACCAAGCGCGCATCGTGCCCAATGCCGAAGCCAAGGCTGAAGCCGATAAAGGCCGGCCCGCGCCGGATCGCCTTGAAACACGGCTGATTCAGGTGCAACACGGCAACGTTGCCGAACTGATTCCACTGATTCGCCCGCTGATTCCGCAGTACGGTCATTTGGCCGCCGTAACCTCGGCCAACGCCCTGATCATCAGCGACCGCAGCGCCAACATCAGCCGTATTGAAGACCTGATCCATCAACTGGACCAGAAAAGCGAAAATGATTACAGCGTGATCAACCTGCAGTACGCCTGGGTCACCGATGCTGCCGAAGCGCTTAACGCCAGTGTGTCTCGCGGCCAGGTGAAGGGGGGCGCTGGTGCTCAGGTGATTGCCGACACCCGCACCAACCGCCTGATCCTGCTAGGCCCGCCCGCCGCGCGGGCGCGCATGATCGGCCTGGCCAAATCGCTGGATATGCCTAGCAGTCGATCGGCCAACACCCGGGTAATTCGCCTGCGCCACAACGATGCCAAGACCCTAGCGACTGTGCTCGGCGAAATTTCTGAGGGGATTAAAAATCCGGCTGGCGGTGGGGCCGAAAGCGGCGGTGGTAAGCCGCAGAACATTCTGATTAGGGCCGACGAAAGTCTAAATGCCCTGGTGCTGCTGGCGGAACCCGACACCGTAGCGATGCTGGAAGACATCGTGCACCAGTTGGACATTCCCCGCGCGCAGGTAATGGTAGAAGCGGCCATTGTGGAAATATCCGGGGATATCAACGACGCCCTCGGCGTGCAGTGGGCGGTGGATGCCCGTGGCGGCACCGGCGGTCTGGGTGGGGTGAACTTCACCAATACAGGGCTTTCGGTGGGTTCGGTACTGCAAGCGATCCAAGACGACAAGGTGCCGACCACCCTGCCCGATGGCGCCATTATTGGTCTGGGTAGTAAGAACTTTGGCGCCCTGATTACCGCGCTCTCCGCCAACAGCAACAGCAACCTGCTATCGACCCCCAGCCTGCTCACACTGGACAACCAGAAAGCGGAAATTCTGGTGGGCCAAAACGTGCCATTTCAGACGGGCTCATACAGCACTGCCGGCACCACCAACGGCACCACCAATCCCTTCACCACCATCGAGCGCCAGGATATCGGCGTGACCCTCAAGGTCACCCCGCATATCAACGACGGCGCCTCGTTACGCCTGGAAATTGAGCAGGAAATCTCCTCACTCGCGCCCAACGCCGGCGCCGTGGACCTCATCACCAACAAGCGCTCAATCAAAAGCACCATCCTTGCCGAAGACGGTCAAGTCATCGTGCTCGGTGGCTTGATTCAGGACGACGTCACCATGAGCGACTCAAAAGTACCGCTGCTTGGTGATATCCCGTGGCTGGGCCGGTTGTTCCGCTCTACCAAGGAAACCCACACCAAGCGCAACCTGATGGTGTTTTTGCGTCCGACCGTCGTCCGTGACGCGGCGGGGTTGGCAGCATTGTCCGGCAAGAAATATAGCGATATTCGCGTGCTGGATAGCAGCGACGACAAAGCCCGGCGCGGCATTCTGCCCGCCAAACCAGGGCAGTTGTTTGATGGTCAGGGCGATTCGGCGATTGATCTGCGGCCGCAGTAGCGGCTCGCCTCGGTGGGTTGGTCCGCGAGCGGCGGACCAATCCAACCTAAGTGCTATGCGTAAACCATCTTGCGGCTCATGCCGCCATCGACGACAAACTCTTGGCCAGTGACAAAACCGGCGCTGGCCGATAGCAGCCAAGCCACTTGCGCCGCCACATCTTCCACACTTCCTACCCTGCCCGCCGGGTGCTGATCATGATCGGCATCGCTCAATGGCTGCGCACGACGTTCGCAAGGATCACGGGCATCAATCCAGCCTGGGCTGACTGCGTTAACCCGAATATCCGGGCCGAGACTGACGGCCATGGCATGGGTCAGGGACAACAGGCCACCCTTGCTCGCCGAGTAGGCTTCGGTATCCGCTTCGGCCTGGTGGGCTCGGGTAGAGGTGATATTGATAATGGCGCCGTAGTGCGCGCGCAGGTAAGGCGCGCAGTGCTTGGCCAGTAACAGCGGGCCGGTCAAGTTGACCGCCAGCACGCGGTTCCAGTGGGCGAGCTCGAGGCTATCAAGCGGCGAGTTATGCGGGTCGGCAATGCCGGCGTTGTTGATCAGCGCATCCAGCCGGCCAAACTGCCCGAGCACCTTGGCCACGCCATCCACTACCTGGCTTTCCTGACTGACATCCATGGCCACAAACCAGGCGTTGTCACCGAGAACCTTGGCCACCCTGGCACCGCGCTCACGCTCAATATCAGCCAGCACCACCTGCCAACCCTCGGCAATCAGCCAGGCAGCAATGCCCAAGCCGACACCGCGAGCAGCGCCGGTGACCAACGCCACTTTGCCGTTGTTGGGCAACGAGGCGCCGACTTCCAGCTCAATCATCGCGCTAGCTCAATCACAGCGCCGCAAGACCGCGCGCCAGGTCAGCCTGAATGTCTTCCACCTCTTCCAGGCCCACGGCAACACGAATCAAGCTATCGCGCAGGCCAGCGGCCGCACGCTCTTCCGGGCTCAAACGGCCGTGGGAGGTGGTGCTTGGGTGGGTGATGGTGGATTTGCTATCGCCCAGGTTGGCGGTAATCGACAGCAAACGCGTGGCGTCGATAAAGCGCCAGGCGCCCTCTTTGCCGCCCTTCACTTCAAAGCTCACTACCGCGCCAAACGCACGCTGCTGACGCTTGGCCAGTTCGTGCTGCGGGTGGCTCGGCAAACCGGCGTAGTGCACTTTCTCGATGCCGGGCTGCTGCTCCAGCCACTCGGCAAGGATCTGCGCGCTGGCGCAATGGGCCTGCATACGGATACGCAGGGTTTCCAGACCTTTGAGGAAAATCCAGGCGTTGAAGGGGCTAAGGGTCGGCCCAACGGTGCGCAGGTAGCCCACCACTTCCTTCATCAATTCTTCGCGCCCAGCGACCACGCCACCCAGGCAACGACCTTGGCCGTCAATAAACTTGGTGGCCGAATGCACCACCACGTCTGCGCCGAGGCTCAGCGGTTTTTGCAGGGCTGGGGTGCAGAAGCAGTTGTCGACGATCAGCAGCGCGCCACGGCTATGGGCGACATCGGCGAGGGCGGCGATATCCACCAACTCGGCCAGTGGGTTGGACGGCGACTCAACAAAGAACAGCTTGGTGTTCGGCTTGCACGCCGCGCCCCAACCGTCGACGTTGGACAGCTCGACATAGTCGACCTGCACGCCAAAACGCTTGAGGTATTTCTCGAACAAGCTAATGGTCGAACCAAACACGCTGCGCGACACCAGCACATGGTCGCCAGCGCTGCACAGCGACATGATCGCGCCCATGATCGCCGACATGCCGGAAGCCGTGGCCACCGCCTGTTCTGCGCCTTCCAGAGCAGCAATACGCTCTTCAAAGGTACGCACCGTGGGGTTGGTGTAACGCGAGTAGACGTTGCCTGGTTTTTCCCCGGCGAAGGTCGCGGCGGCCTCGGCGGCGCTGCGGAACACGTAGCTGGAGGTAAAGAACATCGCCTCGCCGTGTTCCTGCTCGGCGGAGCGGTGTTGCCCGGCGCGCACCGCCAGGGTGTCGAAACCTACGCCTTCAAGGTCGCTGTCCAGCCGGCCGGCATCCCATTCCTGTGTCATGCCCTACTCCATCGCAAAAAGTCTGCAGCCCGCCAAAACGGGCTGGGCTTATCAGTTGTTGTACAGATCAATAATGGCGCTGACCACATTGGTCTTGATCTTCGACGAGTCGTTACGCGCCTGCTCGATACGGTTCAGGTAAGCCTCGCTGACATCGCCAGTGACGTACTTGCCGTCAAATACTGCGCAATCGAAGTTGTCGATTTTTACCTTGCCGCCGCCGACCGCTTCGATCAGGTCGCTGAGATCTTGGTAGATCAGCCAGTCAGCGCCAATCAACTCGGCCACTTCTTCAGTGGTGCGGTTGTGGGCGATCAGCTCGTGGGCGCTAGGCATATCGATGCCGTACACGTTCGGGTAACGCACAGCAGGCGCTGCCGAGCAGAAGTAGACATTCTTGGCGCCGGCTTCACGAGCCATCTGAATGATCTGCTTGCACGTGGTGCCGCGCACGATGGAGTCGTCCACCAGCATCACGTTCTTGCCGCGGAACTCCAGCTCAATGGCGTTGAGTTTCTGGCGTACCGATTTTTTCCGCGCCGCTTGGCCGGGCATGATGAAGGTGCGGCCGATATAGCGGTTTTTCACGAAGCCTTCGCGAAATTTCACGCCCAGGTGATTGGCCAACTCCAGTGCCGAGGTACGGCTGGTATCAGGGATTGGAATGACCACGTCGATATCGTGGTCAGGGCGCTCACGCAGAATTTTCTCGGCCAGCTTCTCACCCATACGCAGGCGGGCTTTGTAGACCGAGATGCCATCCATGATCGAATCCGGACGAGCCAGGTACACATGCTCAAAAATGCACGGGGCGTATTTCGGGTTGGTGGCGCACTGGCGGGTGGAGAGCTTGCCGTCTTCGGTGATGTACACCGCCTCGCCGGGAGCCAGGTCGCGAATCAGGGTGAAACCAAGCACGTCGAGGGAAACGCTTTCCGAGGCGATCATGTATTCCACGCCTTCGTCGGTGTGACGCTGGCCGAATACGATCGGGCGAATGCCATTCGGGTCGCGGAAACCAACGATGCCGTAGCCAGTGACCATGGCAACTACTGCGTAGCCGCCGGAGCAGCGCTTGTGCACGTCGGTAACCGCAGCGAACACGTCGTCTTCGGTAGGCTGCAGCTTGCCGCGTACCGCCAGCTCGTGGGCGAACACGTTAAGCAGCACTTCGGAGTCGGAGTTGGTGTTGACGTGGCGCAGGTCAGACTCGTAGATCTCCTTGGCCAACTGCTCGACGTTGGTCAAGTTGCCGTTGTGTGCCAGGGTGATGCCGTACGGCGAATTGACGTAGAACGGCTGCGCCTCAGCAGACGTGGAGCTGCCTGCGGTTGGGTAGCGCACATGGCCGATGCCCATATGGCCAACCAGGCGCTGCATATGGCGCTGATGGAAGACGTCGCGAACCAGGCCATTGTCCTTACGCAGGAACAACTTGCCATCATGGCTGGTCACGATACCGGCAGCGTCCTGGCCGCGATGTTGGAGGACGGTAAGCGCGTCATACAGCGCCTGATTGACGTTCGACTTACCTGCCACACATGCGACGCAACCCCTATCTAGGTTTAAAAGCGATGAAGCCGCAGCGCCCGCCTACACGCGCTCGCTACGGTTCAAAAAACTGTCTAGCTACTACTTACAGCGGTTTTGGCTGCAAAACGTTTTTAAACGACAACTCTGCAGGCCCACTCACACCGCTGGCCAGCCATTGACTGGCCAGGGTCAGAATCATGTTTTTCGACCAATCGGCCACGATCAGAAAGTGCGGGACCAGCGCCGACTGTTGCCACCAGGAATCCTGAGTAACCGGCGCCAGGCTCAGCAGGCCGACCAGCAATACCACCAGCAAACCGCCACGCGCGGCACCAAACACCATACCTAGCACGCGGTCAGTGCCCGATAGTCCGGTAACGCGAACCAGCTCGCCAATAAGAAAATTAAATAGCGCCCCCACTAATAACGTGGCGACGAAAAGAATGGCACACCCGGCGATAACGCGGGCTGAAGGGGTGTCGATGTAATCCACCAGGTGCTGGGATAGTGCGCCGCCGAACATCCAGGCAACGACCCCAGCAATAATCCAGGTCACCAGCGACAAGGCCTCTTTAACGAAGCCACGTTTCAAGCTGATTAAACTGGAGATCGCGATAACGGCGATGATCGCCCAATCGACCCAGGTAAATGGCACGTTGCAGGCCTACCGACGGTAGCAGAGCGCTCGGCAAGGAGTAACCGGAGATTTATCTGACGCGAATTAATTCATTGCCGCCGGGCTAATAGAAGGCTTCTGCGCGTGGATTGCTTAGGCCCAAGGCTTGGCGAGCAATCGCAGCCCTTAAGCCTCAGGTCAGCTACTTTCCGGCTGGAAGCGCACCACAAAGCCTTTGAGCTTCTGCTGCTTGGTCAACTGATCACGCAAACGATCCGCCTCGGCGCGCTCGATCAGCGGGCCGACAAATACCCGATTCATGCCTTCAGCACTGCGGATATAGGCGTTGTAACCCTGGCTACGCAGGGTTTTTTGCAAGCTTTCAGCGCTCGCACGATTGGACAGACTGGCCAACTGGATCGACCAACTGATCGGCAGGCTATTGGCATCCAGACGACCAGGCGCCGCAGCCGGAGCGGCCGGGGTGGCACTGGCGGCTGCAGGTGGCTTGGGCGCCACAGGAACAGCGGGGGCTGGCGAGATGGGTGTGGACGGCGGCGCGGACGCAATAGGGGCGTTAGGCAAAGGCGCCGGCGTAGTAGCCGGTGGCTCGACTGGCACCGGCTCTTCGGGCAGCAATTCTGGCTCTGGGACGGCCACGGGCTCCTGCGCGACCTCAGGCATAGCCGGCGCCTGCGGCATGGCCGGCGCATCAACCAGCACACGGCGCGACTCATCCGGACGCGACAGCAGCATCGGCAAGAAAATAATCGCCAGCGCCACCAGTACCAATGCACCGACCACCCGCTGCTTCAAGCCTTTATCCAGCAAAGCCATTCCCTACTTCCCCCATGGCATGGCGGGCCAGCCATTCCAGGGCCTCGGCCACGCAGTAAAAAGAACCAAACAACAGTATTTCGTCATCGACCGTGGCGCGGTTTAGCTGCGCTTCAAGTGCCGTGGCGATGTCGTCATAGGCAACCACATCGGCGCCAAGGTTCAACAATGTCGCTTGCAGCTCTGCGGCCGGTCGCGAACGCGCTGTCGGCAGTGGCGCAACAGCCCAGGCGGCCACTTGCCTTAACAAAGGAGCGAGCACACCCGGCAAATCCTTGTCGGCCAACAAACCGAATACCGCCAAACGCTTACCTGCCAGCGGCAGACTCGCCAAACGCTGCGCCAGATACTCGGCGGCATGGGGATTATGCCCAACATCCAGCAGCAGCGTGAGTGCCTTGCCCTGCCAATTCACCACGCGTCGATCCAGGCGCCCGGTTACGCGGGTGCGCTGCAACGCAGTGACCAACTGGTCAGCCCGCCAAGGCAGGTCAAGCAAGGCATAAGCCTGCAAGGCCAGCGCGGCGTTTTCCATGGGCAAATCCAGCAACGGCAGGTCGTGCAGACTGATTTCTTCACGGGCGGCATTTAGCCCGCGCCAATGCCAGCCGTGCTCGGTCACGGCCAAGTCGTAATCGCGGCCGCGCAGCAAGAATGGCGCTTTCAATGCGTCGGCATGTTTCAGCATGGGCAGCGGCGGATTGAGGTCACCGCAAACGGCCGGTACGCCAGCACGGAAAATACCGGCTTTTTCTATCGCCACCGATTCGCGGGTATCACCCAGATATTCGGCATGGTCCAAACCAATGCTGGTGACCAACGCCAGATCGGGGTCGATCAGATTCACCGTATCCAGCCGCCCACCTAGACCCACTTCCAGCACCGCCGCATCCAGAGCACTGCGCTGGAATAGCCAGAACGCCGCCAAGGTGCCGACTTCAAAGTAGGTCAGGGAGATTTCGCCACGGGCCGTTTCAACGGCCGCGAAGGCTTCGCAAAGCTCAGCGTCAGTCGCTTCAACGCCAGCCACCTGCACGCGCTCGTTGTAACGCAGCAAATGGGGCGAGCTATAAACACCGACTTTCAGGCCCTGCTCAGCCAACAGCGAGGCAACAAAGGCGCAGGTGGAGCCTTTGCCGTTGGTGCCCGTTACGGTAATCACCTTGGCTGCCGGCCGACCCAGACCGAGGCGGCTGGCCACCTCTCTGGATCTATCCAGCCCCATGTCGATGGCCACCGGATGCAACTGCTCCAAGTAGCTCAACCACTGCGCAAGGTCGCGCTGCACGGGGCTGTTACTCATGCGCTGATAGCGGGCGGAGTAATGGCAGGCGTCGGCAGGTTTTGCATTTGCGCCAGCAAGCGCGCCAAGCGCGGGCGCAGCTCATGACGGGAAATAATCATGTCGATAGCGCCGTGGGCCTGAAGGAATTCGCTGCGCTGGAAACCTTCCGGCAGCTTCTCACGCACGGTTTGCTCAATCACGCGGGGGCCGGCGAAGCCAATCAGCGCCTTAGGCTCAGCAACGATTACGTCACCGAGCATGGCCAGGCTGGCGGAAACACCGCCATAAACCGGGTCGGTCAGCACGGAAATAAACGGCACGCCCTCTTCGCGCAGGCGGGCCAGCACGGCCGAGGTCTTGGCCATTTGCATCAGTGAGATCAGCGCTTCCTGCATGCGTGCACCACCGGAAGCGGCAAAGCACACCAGCGGCGCGCGCTCTTTCAAGGCCACGTTGGCGGCCTGAACAAAACGCTCACCGACGATGGCACCCATGGAACCGCCCATAAAGGCGAATTCAAAGGCACAAGCCACCACGGGGATTTGTTCAAGGGTGCCGCGCATGGCGATCAGCGCATCTTTTTCGCCGGTTTGCTTTTGCGCAGCGGTGAGGCGGTCTTTGTATTTTTTGCCGTCACGGAATTTCAGACGGTCAACGGGCTCAAGGTCAGCGCCGATTTCTTCACGGCCTTCGGCGTCAAGGAAGATATCCAGACGGGCGCGAGCGCCGATACGCATGTGGTGGTTGCACTTGGGGCAAACATCCAAGGTCTTTTCCAGCTCAGGGCGGTAGAGCACCGCTTCGCAGGATGGGCATTTGTGCCACAAGCCCTCGGGAACAGAGCTCTTTTTCACCTCGGAACGCATGATCGATGGGATCAGCCAGTTACTCATGCACTCATTCTCCAAAGCTGTTGGCTTGTTCAGACCCTGTTACCAGGTGCCTGCGCCAAGCAAAAATTCAGGTCTGCCGCCCAGCCGTTGCGCGCTTTGGCGCCGGGACCGGACTCGCTACTGCCGCTATGCGCTGTATGGGTTAAACCCCATAGCCTGCACGAAGTTCACGCGCTTACGCCGCGACAGGGGTATGGACGGCCATTGATGGCCAACCGTCACATGCCATCGGGCTGCCTCAAGCGCCCTTCACCGCGCGAATAAACGCCCGGACTTTTTCTGCACTTTTAATGCCTTTGCTCTGCTCTACCCCACCGCTGACATCCACCGCATACGGCTGCACGCGCTCGATGGCAGAGCGAACATTTTCTGCGGTCAAACCACCGGCCAAAATGATCGGCTTGGGTGACTGCACAGGCACCAAGTCCCAATCGAAGGCCTCACCGGTGCCACCCGGAACGCCGGCAACAAAAGTGTCGAGCAGAATGCCTGAAGCCTCCGGATAAAGCGCGATCATCGCGCCAACGTCATCGCCAGCCTGCACCCGCAGCGCCTTGATATAGGGCCGCGCATACCCGGCGCAATCAGCGGCTGTTTCATCACCATGGAACTGCAACAGATCCAACGGCACCGTCTGCAACAAAACGCTCAGCTCGGCACGCGGCATATCAACAACCAAGCCGACCGTTGTGACAAAAGGCGGTAGCGCGGCGATGATCGCGCGCGCCTGCTCAGCTGTCACGGCGCGCGGGCTCTTGGCATAAAACACGAAGCCAATCGCATCGGCGCCCACCTCGATTGCCGCCAGCGCGTCTTCCAGTCGAGTGATGCCACAGATTTTGCTACGAACGACTGCCACAGCGGCCCACCTTGGTTTAGAGGCTATTTGTTCAGAGGCAGGGATGGTAGCAAAGCCCAGCGCCGGACGTCAGCCGAGGTCCGGCAACCCCGAGAGGAAATGCGGACCGATATAGCGCTCAGGCAAAACAAATTCCGCCGGGTACTCCACCTGCACCAAGTACAGCCCAAACGGATGCGCCGTCACGCCACCGGTGCGGCGAATGCGCGACTCCAGCACCTCTTTCATCCACTCCACCGGCCGCTCACCCGCACCGATGGTCATCAACACGCCGGCGATATTGCGCACCATATGGTGCAGAAAGGCGTTGGCGCGCAGGTCCAGAACGATCATTTTGCCGTGCTGGGTCACCCGCAGGTGGTGCATCTTTTTGATCGGCGATTTGGCCTGGCACTGGCCGGCGCGGAAGGCACTGAAATCATGCTCACCGACCAGATACTGAGCCGCCTCACGCATGCGCTCGACATCCAGCGGCCGGTGGTTCCAGGTGATTTCTTCACCCAGATGCGCCGGACGAATCTGATCGTTATAGATGACATAGCGGTAGCGCCGGGCGATAGCTTTAAAGCGCGCGTGAAAATGCCCCGGCATGACCTTGGCCCAGGTCACGCTGATGTCATGGGGCAAATTGATGTTGGCGCCCATCACCCAGGCTTTCAGCGAACGCTCGGCCTGGGTGTCGAAATGCACCACTTGGCCGCAGGCATGCACACCCGCATCGGTACGCCCGGCACAGTTAAGAACAACCGGCGAGTCGGCTACACGAGAAAGGGCTTTTTCCAGCTCTTCCTGCACAGTCGCCACACCGGAGGCCTGGCGTTGCCAGCCGCGATAGCGCGAGCCTTTGTACTCCACGCCGAGGGCGATTCTGGAAAAGCCAACGGCGGCCATTTCGGCCGCCGCTGTAGGTGTTGCTTCAGTCATGAATCAGACGATACGGGCGATCAGCTCGCGCGCTTCCTGTTGTTGGGCGTCGGAACCTTCGCTGATCACTTCATCAAGGATGTCGCGGGC
>LNAP01002186.1_pt1 | contig 19851 bp, 14 predicted proteins | sample 602601 | NCBI WGS metagenome assembly LNAP01 (sample SAMN02440304, study PRJNA202911) | soil metagenome | biome: Subtropical and temperate rainforests or woodlands; isolation source: soil samples (1 kg each in a 20% v/v slurry with milli Q water) were... ...
CGTGATCTGGTGCTCGAACCTTACCGTGGCTGAGGAGGACACCATGTCCAAGCTGAAGCTGAACGCGATCGACGACGACAAGCCCGTGCGGCTCACGATCGACCTGCCCGCCACGGTGCACCGCGATCTTGTTGTCTATGCTGAGGCACTCGGACAAGGCACAGGCAAAGCTACGGTCGAGCCGGCGAAGCTCATTCCGCCGATGCTGGCTCGGTTCATGGCGACAGATCGTGCCTTTGCGAAGCTTCGGCGGGCGCGGTCAAAGCAATCGGCGTGACCGTGCCTCGTCGCGCATGAACGCTACGAACCGCCCAACCGCAGCGTCCTCGCTCGTTGGACGCCACGCAAGCTCGACCTGAATCCAAGCATCCTCTTCAACGATCGGCTTGTAGACCACCCCGGGAAAAAGGACCTCTGCCTGGCTTTGCGCGGCCAGGGTTATGCCAAACCCGGCGCCGATGAGGGCCATCACCGATTGCTTGCTCGCGGGATGGGAGGAGAACTTCACACCGTCTCCCAAGAGCGAGGCGTAGAAGTCTCTGGCCGAATGACTGTCGTCCCATCCCTGAGTGAGAAGGGTCTGGCCGCGCAATAGGCCCCACGTCAAAGAGTCATAGGCGGCAAGGTGGTGCCCGCGCGGAAGGGCAGCCACGAGAGGCTCCCGATAGATAGGAATCGCGTTCGCGCCACGCCGCAGCGTATGCATCATCACGAGCGCGGCATCCAATGTGTGCTCCGCCAGCGCCGCAGACATTTGATGGTCATTCAACTCATGAAGGGTAAGAACTACATCGGGATGCTGGTTTCGCCAGGCCGCCAGCAAGGACTGCAGCGGCTCCCCTACGGGCGGCATCCGGACGCCCAATCGAACGTGGCCGATCATTCCGGCCCCGCTGCTCTTGCCGACCTGAAGCACGCTGTCGGCATCATCGAGAGTTCTTCTGACCTTGACCATGACCTGCCGGCCGGCTGCTGTAAGGCGAATTCCAAAGGCTCCGCGCTCGAATACGGTGACGCCAAGCTCATCTTCCAGGCGGACGATGCGCCTGCTGATTGTCGCGGGATTGACGCCAAGCGATTGCGCAGCGCCCGAAAAACTGCCGGTTTCGACCACGATCGACAGGTAGCGGAGATCCATCAAATCCATCGCCCCGTCCTTTGCTGGCGCAGAATTCGGCTGACTTCTGGCTTGGGTCACCAGCACGGCAGCAACAACGGGCCCGGGTACTTGCGATGCATTGATATGCGCCGCCACATTCGCGGCAGACCGGGCATCAGACGGGGTGAATGTAGCTAGGTGTTCATAAAGTCCGGATTGCCTCAACATTAGATGGTTGTAATCAAGCACAGAAATGAGCGGCCTGACTGCAGTCGGGTGCTCCGTGCACTGCAAATTCAAGACCGAAACGATCGCGACGCTTAAATGCGGCTGAACCGCTGTCGTGCGGCATGTGCAGTGCTATAGCGATGTGCTTCAACAAGCGCAGACGGCGCATACCAGGATTTGGCCCGAAAAATCTGACTTGCAATCGCCGGGCGTCGCCGTGAGGTAGTGCCGGATAGCCGCGACCAGCGTCGGCGTTCTCCTCATCGCGGGCTCAATGACTGCATTCTTGCGCGTGACACCTATGTTTTGCCACCAGAGGCAACCGAGAATTCACTGCTTCCTTGCAAGGGCTTCGATCACGCGACAATCGACGACGCGCCCATTCTTGCAGGCGCGAACCATGCGTCTCAGTTCCTCGCGCAGCACAGCCAGCCGGCTGATGCGGTCTTCGACAGCGGAAAGCTGGGCGGACGCCATATCCGACGCAGATTTGCAGGACAGGTCCGGCGTTTCCTGCAGGGCGAGCAATGCCCGCACAGAGGCCAGTTCAAACCCCAGGTCGCGGGCATGGCGAATGAAAGCAAGGCGGCCCACGTCCTGTTGACCATAGGTCCGCCGACCGTTCGCTGCCCGGCGCGCCTTGGGCAGAACACCGACCCGCTCGTAGTAGCGGATCGTCTCGATATGGACGCCGCTTTCCTTCGATAGCGTGCCAATGGACATCATGGCGAAGGGCTCTTGTTCCTGTAGTCGCTACAGGATGTATAATTGCGCTATCCAGGACAAGGGCAAAGGGCCATGGACGCAACAATCCTCGACCGTCCGGTGCGCTATCGCGTGACCGGCATGGATTGCACCTCCTGCGCGACGAAGATCGAAGGCGCAGCGCGCAAGCTGCCGGGGGTCGACGACGTCCGCGTCTCGATCGCCTCGCAAGAGATGACGCTCAAGCTCGACGACAAAGCCGCGTCGTTGCCGGAACTCGAGCGCACGATCACCGATCTCGGCTACCAGCTCACGAGACTGGGCACCGAAGATGACGACGAGACGGTTCCCGATCTCTCCCATGTGAACCCCGCCTACAAGCGCGCGCTGTGGATCGTCATTCTGCTCAATGTCGGCTACGGCGCGATCGGGATCGTCGGCGGCTTCCTGGCTGGCTCCCAGTCGCTCAAGGCCGACGCCCTCGACTTCCTGGGCGACGGGCTCATCTCTTTTCTTGGCTTGGTCGCCGTCCGATGGGGGCTGCAGGCCAGGGCGAGGGCCGCCCTTCTCCAGGGCGCGTTCCTGGCCGCCCTTGGCGTGGGCGTGCTCGCCTTTACGGGCTACCGCGTATTGGTGCTCAACCAGCCGCATGCCGAGCTAATGGGCATATTTGGTGCGATTGCCCTGGCGGTCAACGTCGCTGCAGCTCTCGTGCTCATTCCCCATCGCAAAGGTGATGCCAACGTGCGGGCCGTCTGGCTGTTCTCGCGCAACGATGCGATCGGCAATGCGGCCGTCGTTGCCGCAGCGGCACTTGTGTGGTGGACCGGCACAGCTTGGCCGGATCTTCTGGTCGCTGCCGTCATCGCCGCGCTCTTCCTGCACTCGGCGTGGTTGATCATTGGGCATGCCCGCTCTGACCTTCGACGAGCCAAACGCACGCCATGATTCGGTCGGCGCAGCGCGTCAGGGCGGCGGCGGCTCTCTGCTTCTCGGCTGCTATGCCGACGGCGAGCGGCTGCATTAAACCGGATGTACCCGCCGCCGGCCTGACGGTGGCAGCGTTCAAGCGCCTGTCCGGCCTGCTCAGGCCATCAGGTAGACCGGGTCCACTCGACAACGCGGCGACCACGAACACTGCTCTTCGAGCAGATCTTCGATCGTCGCAACAGCCTGAACCCTTGCGTTCCTCACAGCTTCCAGTCGACGCCGCTCCATGAACGACGCATTGGCCACGGTCGCTCGGGTCTAGCTGCCTCTTTGCGATGTGCTGTATCAGCATCAAACCGTTGGATCACAACGCTGTGCCCTTCTGACTCAGCGAGAGTAATAGGCATCAGAACCGAGCCGACAGCCGACCGCTGAAGACATGCGCCGGGCCGCGCTGGGCGTTGTATGCCGGATTGCCGAGAAATTGGTAGTCGGCAGTGACGAAGACGCCCTTCACGATCTTGAGTGCGTAGTACGTCTCAATCACGTTCTCCGACGAATAAGCGGGAAGTTGTCCATCGCCGACCGTCACGCCGAGGCCGCCCGACGCGAGATAGCTGCTATGAGCAGCCGAAATTTGATTGATCGATCCGGCAATGCCGACTCGGTCGTCCGGCCGCCGCCATGCCGTGCCCTTGATCGACAGCCCGAGCGACAGGCTGGTATCGATGTCGGTGAAGGCGTTGATCTCGGTGCGCCCGTCATTCCAGCTGAAACGGCCGAACAGGCCGACATCCTCGCTGAGTTCTTGCTGGAGGTTAAGGTAGAATCCGTACTTGGTGCGGCCCTGCCGCGTCTGGGCGATGGTGTCGTTAGCGGTGAGGCCCGGGGTCATTGCGGCGAGGGTCACAGCTTGGTCGTAGGAGCCAACGAAAGTGCTTGCGAGCCAGGTACCAAGCCGCAACACCCCCGGCCGCCCGTAGGGACGGAAACGCATTTCCAGCTCGCCGACATAGCCGCCGCGCGAGAACAGGTTCATGTCCAACGAGGCCGAGTTAGGCAGGTCGGGAACGAGGAAATAGCCTGCTCTGACCGCCCATCGCGGCTGATTAAGCTCGGCAGTGAGACCCCAGGTGAATCCGAGCCGGTCGGCTGGATAGTCGAAGGCCCCCGAAGCCCAGATCGACCAGTTGAGAAAGTCGACCCGCGGATCTTCGGCGTAGTCGTTGCCGTCGAACAAGTCCTTCACGGAGTACTTTCCAACCTGCAGCGTGACGCGCGAGATGTCCTTTTCTCCCGAGAGCTGGCCATACTCACCCGGCACCTTCTCACGTTCACCGCCCAGTCCGATGTCCTGGCGCAGGAACAGCCGCGAGGTGTTGTAGCGCGGGTAAGGGAAGTTCGACTTCTGCGCCTCGCCGTTGGGAAATCCCGCTGCACCCGTGGTGTTGGCGACGCCAAATCCCTGCAGCAGTTCGGGGTTGTAGTAGAACTCACCACCTTGCCACAGGCGCACGCCGAGAAAGGCTGACGTCGTCCAAGTCTGCCGGCTCTCGCCGAGAAATGGTAGGCTGCTGGGGCCGTTATAGGACGCGCTGAATGGTGGATACCCCTGGAAGATGAAGGTGGTCTGGCCGTGCAGCTCCCACGTGCCGGCCCCGCGATTGTCCGCTCTTTCCTTCTCTTCGACATCCCCGAACTTGTAGTTGAGGCCGATGCGGAAGCGGTGGAGGTCGTATTGCGAATCGTAGCGGGCTGGTGCCGAGGCGAAGGTGAAGCCGGTCAGGCCGAGACCGGTGTAGAGATATTCGGCGCGCGCCGACCATCGCGAGTCGAGCTGGTAGTCGACGCCGGCGCCCAGCACGTAGCCAAGCCGAATGTTGCTCGGTTGGGCATCCTCGCTGCCCGTGGTCAGGTCGGTACGCGAGACGCGCGTGCTCGCCCACGCGATGCCGCCGGTGACAAATGGCGTCCATGGTCCCACGGCGTAGCCCATGCGACCGCGCAGGCTCGCCAGATACTCGAGTTGCTCATTCGCGTTGCCGGCTTGCGTCGCGCGATAAGACAGGACTTGCGACAGCTCCTGCGCGCTCGGGAACGACATGTCGACCTCGATGCCAAGCATCAAGCGCGAAGGGAAGTAGTGCTCGTAGCCCGCTTGTACGCCACCGAAGAAGGCGCCATAGGGCGAGATGCTGTCCACCGAGGCGATGCCGGTTGGATCGCCCAGGGTAGCATTTGCGGGGCCAAACATGTAACCGACGTGGCCACCGAGATAAAAACTCGAGCGCGGCGCTCCGGGATCGGCAGCCATCGCCGGTATCGGCGCTAGTATCGCCGTGGCAAGCGTGACAGCCCGTGTCGCGCCCAGATTCTGAAGCAGGCCCACGCGGTAGGGGCATCCCAAGAATTTCAGGATCTGCACTGTCTTCTCCGCACGATTATCTCCCGGCCCAAGAGGGGCTGAGCCGAAACTGGGACAGTCTATAGCTTTCGTTACTATTTTGTGGATCCTGGGACGACACCAGATACGCGGCGGCGGGCTACTGGATGGCCGCTATGGTTGGTGGTACGGTGCACTTGGATCTGCAGCACGGACGGCATCGGCCGATGAATCGAGTGCGGCGCGCGTTGCTAGTGGCCCCGGGATGGCGATCGTTGCTGACTGCAGCGTTTGCGCTGGGGCTCGGAGCGTGCGCTTCGGCGGATACTGTCAATCAAGAGTCACATCAACATCGGATCGTGGGCGACGGCTTCGTCGTGGCGGATACCGCGAGTGGCGAGTCACATCAACATCGACTCGTGGGCGACGGCGTCCTCGTGAGGGTAATTGGCGTTGGCGATGAAGCTCACGCGTTTCCAATCGCCGAGCAGTATTGCGGAGCTTATGCAAAGACGGCCCAATTCAAGCAAATCATCAAGCGCCGCCTGAGTCGCTATGCCTCGACCAAGGACGCTGAATTTCATTGCGTCACTGCTCGCATGCCTAGCTCGCAAACATGACGGAATGTGTACGCTATCCGTGTGTCCTCAGGTTCGCCTGACACTGCCAACCTTCGCTCGGTTTGCAAGCGCTAGCATTTTTGTAAGCGGCTCGGCGTCCTCTGGACCGACGAGCTCGTTTTCCGCTAAGGACCAATGTCGGCCTTTGTCAGTTCCACCGAGAGCTGCACAGACGCAGCCCTATTCGCCCCGAACAGCACCGAAACAGGGGCGGCCCTATCTGTCTCAAGGCTACGATGACGGTGGCCGTAGGTCGACTGAGGCTTCGGTTAGCGGCAAACGGTGCGGCGTGGTTCCCCTTACGCTAAGGTGAAGGATCGATCATGGATGCCGGACATTCAAACGCCGCCGCGGCGCCGTCCGGAACCGCTGCGGGGCGGCACAAGAGTAGGCTCGTAGCGGCCCTCTCCCTCACGACGACGTTCATGGCGATTGAGGTGCTCGGCGGCCTGTGGACGGGCAGCCTCGCACTCCTCGCGGATGCGGCACATATGCTGACCGACGCAGGCGGTCTGATCCTGGCACTGGTCGCCATTCGTTTCGCCGAACGGCCGGCTACGCCGGAAAGGACCTTCGGATATGTCCGCCTGGAGGTGCTGTCGGCGCTGACGAATGCCGTCGTTCTCCTGCTGCTGACCGTCTACATCCTCTACGAGGCCTATCAGCGGTTCCTCGATCCGCCGGAAATTCTGGGCGCTCCAATGCTTGCAGTTGCTGCAGTCGGTCTCGCGGTCAACCTTATCAGCATGAAGCTCCTTTCAACCGGATCCTCTGAAAGCCTGAACCTCAAGGGAGCATATTTCGAGGTGCTGAGCGATATGCTGGGCTCGCTTGGCGTCATAGTCGCCGCGGTGATCGTCGTGTTGACCGGCTGGACGATGGCAGACCCGATCATCGGCGCGGGCATCGGGCTGTTCATTGTGCCGCGCACCTGGATTCTGCTGAAGCAGGCGGTCCACATTCTCATGGAAGGCACGCCGCCGGAGGTCGACGTCAAGCTGCTGGAGCGAAGGCTGCTGGATATTCCAGGCGTCACCGCCGTTCACGATGTGCATGTCTGGACGATTACCTCCGGTCTCGACGCCATGAGTTGCCACATCGTCGTGGCCGACATGGCGCGGGCGAGAGAGACTCTTCTGAATGCCAAGGAAGCGATGAAGGCAGCCTTCAGCCTGTCGCACATGACGATTCAGATCGAGGATCAGAGCCTGCGTGAGGCCGAAGGCGAGTCTAGGTTCTAGCATAAAGGCGAAGTGTCAAAGCGCGCTCTGCAAAGCCAACGGAGATGACGATGGGAAAACATGGTCACCGCAACCGCTGGCGTGGCGGGAGCACAGTCGCCGAGACGGCGGCTATCCGAGAATGATCAGGGCTACTATGAAGCGGCTCCCCGCGTGTCGAGTAAAATGCCGTCGCTCTTGTCGACTTGGTCCTTTGGTCGCCGCTCGCCTTATCTTGGTCGAATCTATCCTCAGCTGGACCGGGACCAATGCCGGCGTCTTGGCAGGCGCGGAAAAGTTCCGGCAACTACCACCGGCGCGAGAAAGGAGGTCGGTAATATCGTCGATGGATTGGACGTCAGCGGCCTTTTAGGACAGATCATTGCGATACGGCGCATCATCCTGAAGAAATCGTGATTGTGTGGGCGGCTGGCGCCATCATTCTCCTCGCTGCCCCCAGCTGCCGCTAGGCGGTTTGTGAAGCTGCCGCCCCGATTGATCGCCCAAAGGGCGAACGCCAAAAAAGAGCCGAACCTCGGACGTCTGCCATCTGACAATGCGCAACGGATCGTCAAAAAAGGGAAGAGAATGACTGAGAAGCTTCGCCTCGATGTCCCGATCGTGCTGCCCGAGGTGAGCGATGTCGCCGATGCTTGCGTCGCGCGCCTCACGTCGGAGTTGAGTGCACGCCAGGGCGTCGAAAATGTCCATGTCGTGGCGGCCCACGACGATCAGCCGCCGCAACTCTGCATTCACTATGATGCCGACATCCTTTCGCTGCCGCGTATTCGCGAACTCGTCACCAGTACAGGCGCCAGGATTGCAGAGCGCTACGGTCATGTTCTGTGGCAGCTCGACATTCCCCATCAGAGGCGGGCGCGCACGCTCGCCGAGCGACTGCGTGCGCTGCCGGGCGTTCTCGAAGCCGAGGCCAGCGGTTCTGGAACCGTGCGCGTGGAGTTCGATCGATCGGTCACCACTGAGGTGTCGCTGCGAGAACAACTCGACGGAATGCAGGCGGGCGTCGCCGCGAAAGCACCAGCGATGGATCACGCCGGCCATCGTCATCCACCAAGCAAGCACGAACACGACGGCGGGACGGGCCATGACCATGAAGGTGGAATCTTCGAGCCCAACACCGAGTTGATTTTCGCACTTGTCTGCGGCGCGTTCCTCCTCGGCGGCTATCTCGTCGAGAAACTTTTGACGGCGCCAGCCTGGCTGCCGCTTGCCGCCTATGTCGGTGCTTATTTCTTCGGCGGATTTTTCACCTTGCGCGAGGCGATCGACAACCTGCGCCTGAAGCGATTCGAGATCGATACGCTGATGCTGGTGGCGGCAGCGGGCGCTGCCGCGCTCGGTGCATGGGCCGAAGGCGCACTGCTGCTCTTCTTGTTCAGCCTCGGTCATGCTTTGGAACACTACGCGATGGGGCGGGCGAAGCGCGCGATCGAGGCGCTGGCGGAGCTTGCACCCAGGACGGCCTTGGTCCGGCGCGACGGCGAACTGCAGGAAGTGCCGGTCGAGGATCTAACCGTCGGCGACGTCGTTGTGGTCAAGCCGGACGTGCGGTTACCTGCGGATGGCTTTCTGGTGAAGGGCGACAGCAGCGTCAACCAGGCGCCCGTGACAGGCGAGAGTATTCCGGTCGACAAGCGGCCGGTGATCGATGAGGCAGAGGCCCGGGCGAATCCGGACAAGCTCGATGCCGTCCACCGCGTGTTTGCCGGGACCATCAACGGCAGCGGCGCCATCGAGATCGAGGTTACGCGCCGCTCGGCTGACACGGCACTGGCCAAGGTTATTCGCATGGTCAGCGAAGCCGAGACGCAGAAATCCCCGACCCAGCGCTTCACTGACCGGTTCGAACGCTTCTTCGTGCCGGCGGTACTCGTACTGGCAGTGGTGTTGCTGTTCGCCTGGGTGGTGATCGATGAACCGTTTCAAGTCAGCTTCTATCGCGCCATGGCAGTCTTGGTTGCGGCCAGTCCCTGTGCCCTCGCGATCGCCACCCCGAGCGCGATTCTCTCGGGCGTGGCGCGGGCGGCGCGTGGCGGTGTGCTGGTGAAGGGTGGCGGGCCGCTGGAGAATCTGGGCTCACTCTCGGCGATCGCCTTCGACAAAACTGGGACGCTCACTGCCGGGAAGCCCCGCATCACCGACGTCGTGCCCGCGTCCGGGGTCGCGGCGGACGAACTGCTCGCGGTGGCGGTAGCGGTGGAAGGCTTGAGCGACCATCCGCTGGCCCGGGCAATCGTTCGCGACGGCCGCGAGCGCCTGGCCGAGCGGTTGTCGTTCCAGGCAAGCGGCCTCGATAGTCTGACCGGGCGAGGCGTTTCGGCTCAAATCGACGGCGAGACCGTGCTGATTGGCAAAGCCGAGATGTTCGGCACCAAGGGCATCGGGCCGTTGTCAGAAGCGATGCACCAGGCGGTCGCGACGTTGCGCGAGCGGGGGCGCACCACGATGGTCGTCCGCCGAGGCGAACGTGATCTCGGCGCGATCGGGCTTATGGACACGCCCCGGCAAGCCGCGAAGGCGGCCTTGGCCCGTCTTCGTCAGCTCGGAATACGGCGGATGATCATGATCTCGGGGGACCACCAAAAGGTCGCCGAGGCGGTGGCCGCGCAGGTTGGCATCGACGAGGCCTGGGGTGACCTGATGCCCGAGGACAAGGTCGAGGCGATCAAGAAGTTGCGGTCCGAGGCGAAGGTCGCGATGGTTGGCGATGGCGTCAACGACGCCCCGGCCATGGCCAGTGCGACGGTTGGCATCGCCATGGGCGCCGCCGGGTCCGATGTGGCGCTGGAGACCGCGGACGTTGCCTTGATGGCCGATGATCTCGCGCATCTACCGTTCGCAGTGGGGCTCAGTCGCACGACCCGTTCGGTAATCCTCCAGAACGTGTTCGTCAGTTTGGGCGTGGTAGCGCTGCTGGTGCCGGCCACGATCATGGGGCTAAGCATCGGCCTAGCAGTCATCGTGCACGAAGGCTCGACATTGCTCGTTGTCTTCAACGCTCTGAGGCTTCTTGCGTATCGAGACAAACCGGGACTGGAGGGGAGCAGATAGGAGTTGGTTGCTTGTGCGAAAAGATGTCCGATTAACGGCAGCCAGGCAGCATTATCCAACATAGTTTGATCGCCCAGTACAACGGATAGCCGCTTGAACCTCCAGTCGCTAGCGGGTGCAAGATGGATGGTGCTTCTGCCCACTCCAACTGGCCAAGGCCATATGTTCACAATCAGCAAGATAGTCGGCCTGATCCTGTCGAACGTTTCGACACTCGGCTTTGGCGGTGGGACGGCGTCGGCATCCAATCCGTCCTTGTCGGAGTGCGTGTTCGGCAAGCGCGCCGTCGCGCAGAGCGCCAAAGTGGCACCTGGGGCTCCAGCCTGTAGTGCGACACGGCAATTTTGGGCTTGATCCTCTAGTGGCTACAGGATGCATCATCGTGTCCAAAGGACGTTGCCATTGCCTGGGCATTCGACCGACGCACCTGGATTGTCATGCTTGGCCTATTGAAGGTCGCGCAGGCGATCGACGCCCTCAACAAGGCCGTTTCAGACGTTGTGCGCTGGGGATTGCTCGCCAACGCGATCCTCATTGCCACAAATGCCGTGAGCCGGAAGGTGTTCTCGCTGGCATATGCATCGGCCTTCGATCTGCAGTGGCAGTTCTTCGCGGCCGTCATCCTGTTGATGGCCGCCTACACCTTCCAGCGCGACGAGCATGTCCGGATCGACATCTTCGCCGGCAGGCTGGGCGAGCGAGGCTTGGCCTGGCTCGACCTCGTCGGAATCTGCCTCGTCCTTCTGCCGGTCTGTGCATTGCTCGTCTGGGTAAGCGCTCCAGCTTTTGTGACTTCGCTCCTTTCCGGTGAAAGCCGGGCAACCCGGGAAAGCACGAGCGAGATACCCGCCTGGATCATCAAGGGCTTCATTCCCGCCGCCTTCGTCCTGCTGGCGCTGCAAGGCCTGGCCGAGGCCATCCGCTGCGTCGCCTGCATCAGGCGCGTGTCGCCACGGCCGGTACGTCGCCAGCGGCTGATCGAGGACCGCTGACATGAGCGACCTCCTCGCGCCCGCGATGTTCCTGTGCCTGGTGCTGGTCCTCCTTCTCGGATTTCCGGTGGCCTTCAGCCTAGCGGCGGTCGCGGGTGCGTTTGGATTCGTCGGCATCGCGACGGACCAGTTCAAGCCGACCTTCCTGATCAATATGCTCTTCCGGATCCAGGGAACCTTCAACAACGACAACCTGCTGGCGCTGCCGCTTCTCATCTTCATGGGCATGCTGCTCGAGCGCACCGGAATCGCCGAGGACATGTTCGTGGCGCTCAATCGCCTGTTCGGAAGGATGTCCGGCGGGCTCGCCTATGCGACGATCATCGTCGGCGCGGCCCTCTCGGCAATCACCGGCTTCGTGTCGGCGTCGGTCGTCGCCATCGGGCTCATCTCGTTGCCCGTCATGCTTCGCGCCAAGTACGACCCGAAGCTCGCCACCGGCGTGATCGCCGCGGCGGGCACGCTGGCCCAGGTCATTCCGCCGAGCCTGGTTCTCATCATCCTCGCCGAGCAACTCGAAGTGCCCCTCATGGAGATCTACCGTGGCGCTCTCCTGCCGGCCGCCCTGCTTGTCGCGACGTACATCCTCTATGTGTTTCTTGTCACCTACCGCGCTCCGCGGCTCGCCCCACCAGCGTCGGGAGCACATGTCGCCCCGGGTCGGCTCCTCCTGGACGTCGCACGCGCCGCCGGCATCCCGATGGTCATCGTATCCGCCATTCTGGCGGCCATCTATTTTGGTGTGACGACGCCGAGCGAGGGCGGCGCCATCGGCGTTTGCGCCATCGTGCTGCTGGGCCTGGCGACGCGCAAGCTCAACGGCCGCAATCTCCGGCAGGCGATGGAGGTCACCGGGATACTCTGCTCCGGCATCATCTTTCTTCTGCTTGGCGCATCGTTCTTCATGCTGGTCTTCCGCGGCCTGGAAGGCCATCTCTGGATCGAATCGCTGTTTGGCCACCTGCCGGCTGGTCAAACAGCCTTCATCGTGTTCGTGAACCTGGCGATTTTTCTGCTGGCCTTCTTCCTGGACTTCTTCGAGATCGCCTTCATCGTGCTGCCGCTGATCGCCCCGATCGCGCGCCAGCTCGGCATCGACATGGTCTGGTTCACGGTGCTGCTTGCGGTGAACCTGCAGACGTCGTTCATGCATCCGCCGTTCGGCATCGCGCTCTACAACCTGCGCAGCGTCACGCCCGCGTGGATACGCACGTCGCAGATCTACTGGGGGGCGGTGCCGTTCCTGATCCTGCAGGTGACGATGGTCGGCCTTCTGATCGCCCTGCCGCAGATCGTGACGCGACCGCCAGCTCCGGCGGCAGACAGGACGATATCCATCGAGATACCTCTGCCGCCCATCGAGAATTGACGGAAATCGGGGGTATCACCGCATCTTGGCAAGGGAGTCTATTACGCGGCTGTCGACGACGCCCGTTCCCGCTGGCGCGCATCGTGCGCTTCAATTCGGCCCGTCACACAGTGTGGCGGGCGATCCGGTCTTCGACGGTGGACAGCAGGTCGGACGCCGACTTGCACGACAGTTTCAGGCGTTTTCTGCAGAGCGCGCAAAGCCCGTACTGCCTCCAGAAACCCAAGGCACGAGCGTGGCGAAATGAAAGCCGCTCTCATACGGCAGGCCGCGAAACGTTGCCGCCGATCAGCTGCCACTATCTGCCGGCGGCGCGCTGCGCTGACGCGCGGCGATGGTTGAGCCAAAAGCCGCTTATCAACAGAAGCGCCATGATGACCTGCGCCGAGAGACCCTGAACGGTCGGGTACAGGCCGAGGAAATCCAGGCGGATGAAACCGGCCAGGCGATGGACAGGCAGCCAGCCGGCCTCCTGGAGAGCCGCCACGCCTTTGCCAATCAGCACGACGCAGAGGACTGCCAGCAGCATCGAGCTGTAGGAAAAGAACTTCGCGATCGGCAGCGCACGGCTGTATCGCATCAACGCCCAGGCAACTGCCGCCAGTACGACGACAGCCGTTGCCGCCCCGGCAAGGACGGCGCCGGCATTCTCCTCGTCCCAAATCGCCGCATAGAACAGGATCGTTTCGAAGACCTCGCGATAAACGACGACGAAGGTGAGCCCGAACAGACCCCAGGTCGATCCCCGTGACAGGGCACGACCGAGCTTGTCGTGGATGTAGCGCTGCCATTCGCCGGCTTGGCTCTTGCTGTGCATCCAGATGCCGACCCCCAAGAGGATGACCGCCGCGAACACCGATCCGAAGCCTTCGGTGAGCTCGCGATCCGCACCACTGATCGACATCAGGAAGGTAGCGGCCGCCCAAGTGAAGATGCCAGCGACCAAGGCCGACACCCAGCCGCCGTGCACATACCTGATGGCTTCCTGCCGGCCGGCCTTGCGCAGCATGGTGAGCATGACCACCACGATCAACAGAGCCTCGAGCGCCTCGCGCAGGAGCACGGTGAACGCGCCGAAGAAGCTCGAGGCGCTCGTGGCCTGCCGGGGGTCGAGCGTATCCTCGGCTTCGCCGAACAAGGCATCCAGGACCTTCGCCTGGTCGCGCATGCTTTCGACCGATGCGCCGCGCGTGATGGCCGTGCGCAGCTCGCCCATCGCGCTCTCGATCTTCAGCATCAGCTCCTTGTTGCGGGTCGACAGGAGCGGCTCTACCGGCTCGAAGCCGTCGAGATAGGCGGACAAAGCCAGATCGGTCGCCGCGCGACGATCGCCTTTTTCGTAGGCGGCAATCGCCTCGGCGAGCCTCGTCCGGGTGAGCGCCAGGGAGGCGTTCGACGACGGAATGACGGCGGCCGGATTGCGCCGCAGATAGGCGATGATGGCATCGGCCTTGGGCTCGCCGAGGCGCGCCGCCAGCGTCGCCGGGCGCTCGCCGACCAGGGTGGCCAGGGTGGTGTGCTGGCGGAGCTCGACGTCGCTTTTCCAAAGGCTCTGCCCCTTTGATGCGTCAGCCGCGGGGTAGGCGAGCGAGCCGACATAGAGCGCGAGATCCCAGCGGTCCTGCGATGGCAGATGGGCGAAGCTCGCCATGCTGGTGCCGTCGAGGCCCTGCTCGATCACTTGGTAGAGAGCGAAGATGCTGCGCTCGCTGGCTCGATCCTTGTCGGTGAAGGCAATGGGTGGCGGCTTCAACTCGGCGGCTGCCGGCCCCTTGCCGTCGCCTGTGGCGCCGTGGCAGCTCGCACAGTGCTCGACATACAGCGTCCGCCCGCGCGCATAATCGGGAACCGCGGTAGGGGCCAACGGCACGGGGTAGGCCTTGATGAGGTCCGCCGCCAACGAACGCGCCAGATCGGCGACCAGCTCGGCTTTTGCCTTGCTGTCGATCGCGGCCCGCAACTCATCGCCGCGCTTCTTGAGGTCGTCCTTTGCAACCGATGGCGGCAAGGCCTCGAGGCGGTCGGCCACGGAGCCGACGAATTCGACCATCTCGGCGTATTCCGGTGCACTGACGACGACGCCGTCGCGAACCGCTTCCCGGTAGTCGATCGCCATGTAGTCGAGCAGCCGCCAAATCGTCAGGACCGGTGAAGTCTCGGGGCGGGCGGCAAATGCCGCGAACTGGCTGAGGACCAGCAGAACGAAGATCGTCGTTCGGCGCCTGGACAAAGTAACCCCACCAGCAAATGAGAATTGTTCGCAGGTATTACCAAATCTGGCCTGCACGGTCGAGGCTTATGGGGCGATCGCGCCGTGGCGGCCCATCATCCAGCATGAATCATTGCGGAGGCTCTCACCGCGCAACGCTGGACGGCGAAGCGGCTGTATTCGGCGGATGGACATGGTCACATCACGACGACGCCGACGATGCAGGCGTGCCGCTCTGGCAGACCGGCAAGGCCCCGTTTGTCGCCATTCCCGGAGTGCTCATCGCGGGCGCGTTCGCCGTGTCATATTTTAAGCCCAGCGTCGAGCGGTGGACCTACACGGTTGTCGTTTTACTCGGCCTCATCCCGTTCGCCCGCCGCGCCTTCACGCTAGCCCGCCTCAGGTCGCCATTCAGCATCGAGACGTTGATAGTTGTGGCGGCGCTTGGCGCACTTGTCATCGGTGCGACGGCCCAAGCGGCCATCGTCATCTTCCTGTTCGCTATCGGCAAACTTCTCGAGAACGTGGCGGCAAGGCGGGCTCGGTCCGGTATACGCGCGTTGGTGGCCTTAATGCCGCGCACCGCACTGGTCGAACAAGCCAACGGCACGAAGGAGGTGCAGGCCTCGGCGTGATGATGACTGCCGTTAAGGGCTGACCGCCACCGCGTCAACCGCGCGGCGGCAAGGCGATCCTCGCGTTCTTCAGCGCCTTCTCCAGCACCGGTATCGACGATGCCGGATTCGAGCGGCACTTGTCCTTCGCGATCGCGACCTCGATAGATGCTTGCGCCGAGCCTCTTTCGGCTTCTATCTCGCCGACATATTTCTCGTATGTCTCGACGAGCTCGGCGCAATACTCGGCGTTATTCGATTCCGCAAACGATGGGCCGGTCACGGCAAGCACCAAGCCCGCGATCAGATGGGCAATTTGAGCTTTCAAGTTCGGCTTCCGTTTGGCACCAGCGTACCCATCTGCTGACAAAACCCAACGCTTTGCACTGAAATTCTCTGGATGACCCCCTTGGAACGGTGCGAACGCTAGCATTCTGCCGGGTTTTCGGGGATGCCACCGGCAAGGCAACGGCCTGGCGGCGACTACCGCCCGTGCCGCAGCAATCGCAAGGCATTCAGCGTGACCAGCACCGTGGCGCCGGTATCGGCCAGGATGGCAGGCCACAGGCCGGTGAGACCGATGATGGTCGTGATCATGAACACGCCCTTCAAACCAAGGGCGACGATAATGTTCTGATGGATAACGGCCATGGTTTGTCGCGACAGCAGGACCAGCCGGGCGACGTCCGTCACATTGCTGTTCAGGATGGCAGCGTCCGCTGTTTCGAGCGCCACATCGGTGCCGCTACCCATCGCGATGCCGATGTCGGCGGCGGCAAGAGCCGGAGCGTCGTTGATGCCGTCGCCGACCTGGGCGACAGATCGACCGGCCTGACGCAGTTCGCCCACAATGCGGAGCTTGTCTTCAGGCATCAACTCGGCGCGGTATTCCACCCCTCCCAGGCGGCCGGCGATGGCCGCCGCAGTCCGCCGGTTGTCGCCGGTCAGGATCAGGCTCTCGATCCCGAGCGACTTCAGCCTGGCAAGACCCTCGGGAGCGTCGGCACGCGGCTCATCCCGAACGGCCAGCAGGCCGAAAACCTGCCCGTCCGCCACCAGGACGGCGACGGTCTTGCCGTCCTCCTCCAGTCTTTCGATCTTTCCGGCGAGTTCGGACGCGATAACCGCCCGGCCCGAAATGAAGCGGGGAGCACCGAGAAACAGAGCGCGTCCGGCGACCTGGCCTTCGACGCCCTGGCCGCCGATGGCACGGGAGCCTTCCGCGGAGGCAACCGCCACCGAGTCCGCCTCCGCGCGCGCGACAATGGCATGCGCGATGGGATGGCTCGATCCGGCCTCAAGCGCCGCGGCCAGCGAGAGAACTTCCTGCTCGTTTCCCGTGACGCCGACGATGTCGGTCACCTTCGGCTTGCCCTCGGTCAGGGTGCCGGTCTTGTCGAACGCCACGACCTGCAGCTTGCCGGCCGATTCCAGAACCGAACCGCCCTTGAGCAGCAACCCCCGGCGCGCTCCCGCCGACAGGCCGGCAGCGATGGCAGCTGGAGTCGATATGACGAGGGCACATGGGCAAGCGATCAGAAGCAGCGCGAGCGCCCGGTAGATCCAGTCCACCCATGCCCCGCCGAGCGCCACGGGCGGGACGACCGCGACCAACAGGGCGATGACGACGACGGCCGGCGTGTACCATGCCGAAAACCGGTCGATGAAGCGTTCGGTCGGCGCCTTGGCTTCCTGCGCTTCCTCGACGAGACGAATGATGCGGGCGATCGTGTTGTCCGCGGCCGTCTTCTCGACGACGATCGACAGGACGCCGTCGCCATTGATGCTGCCGGCGAAGACCAAGTCGCCCTCGCTCTTGGACTTGGGCACGGATTCGCCGGTGATCGGCGCTTCGTCGATCTGCGACGTCCCTGTGACGATCCTGCCGTCCGCCGCGATACGATCGCCAGGCCTGACGCGGACCCTTTGCCCCACGGCGAGGGTCGCCATGTCGACCTCCCGGATGACATCGCCCTCTTCGATAAAGGTCGTCTTGGGGACGATGTCGGCGAGCGCGCGGATGCTCGCCCGCGCACGCCCGGCGGCGTAACCCTCGAGGAGTTCCCCGATCAGGAACAGGAACACCACCACCGCGGCTTCCTCCGCCGCCCCGATGACCACGGCGCCTGTCGCTGCGATCACCATCAGCATTTCGATGCTGAAAGGAGAGCCGGCGACGGCGGCAGAAAAGGCGCGTCGTGCGATCGGAAAGGCCGCGAGGGCCGTCGCAGCGATGAACACCCACGAGGCGTGCTCCGGCATGACCAGTGACAACGCGTAAGCGACGGCCACGAGAATACCTGCAATGGCCGTGATCCTGGCCTTGCCAGTCTGCCACCACGGCACATCACCCGATGATGCGCCAGCGGCGTGCGTTTCCGCCGTCACGCCGTCAGGAGTTCCGTCGGCCGCCACCTTGGTCGGTTGGAAACCAAGATTGCTGATAACCCTCTCGATCTTCTTGGCAGGAACCAGAGCGGGATCGGCTTCGACCATCAGCGTGCTGGTGGCGAACGAAACGTTGGCCCCGGAGACGCCCGGTATGCGCCGCACCGCCGTTTCGATCTTGGCCGTACAGGACGCGCAGTCCATGCCGTCGACCCGAAATCGGAGAGCTTGCAGAGCCGATGCAGCGGCTGGAGGCGAAGACGTCATGGACTTGTCCTTCCAATGCCTAGTCCGTATCTTGCACCCTCCAGTGACTGGAGGTTCAAGTACAGAATGACTGCTCCGTACGGACACGGACTGACCATCGGCGACTTGGCGAAGTCCACGGGCGTGAAGGTCCAGACGATACGTTATTACGAAACGATCAATCTGCTGCCTTTGCCTGACCGCACTGAGGGAAACCAGCGGCGCTACGACGAGCACGCCGCCGATACCTTGCGATTCATCCGTCATGCGAGAGACCTGGGCTTCGAGATCGGCCAGATTCACGACCTGCTCGCGCTCGCTGCACATCCCGAGCACCCCTGCAGCGATGCCGATGCCATCGCGCGTCATCACCTAAAGCAGGTCGAGCAGCGCATCGCGATTCTGCAGACGCTGCGTGGCGAACTGAAGCGGATGGTGCGTCAATGCTCAGGGGGGCGTGTGGCAAATTGCCGGGTGATCGAGAGTCTTGCCGATCATGCGCATTGCCAGGCGGAGCATCGTCGCGCTACGGATAGCCCGAATGACCGCGCCGTCGGCCAACCTCGACGACGCACTGCTGGTGGCTCGCACCGAGAGCGGCGAAAGTGACTATCTTTGTCCTTGAACCTCTAGTCGCTGGAGGGTTTAGGGTGCACGGGTAACGGGAGATCCAGACGGATGGTGCAATGGGCTCGTGGCCGACAAGCTCGACGGAGTGCCGTTCGCGCAGGCCGTGTAGCCTTTGTTGCTGCTGCGGTTTTCTTGCTCGGATTGGTAGCGATCTTTGCGCCTGACACGACGGCGACGCCGCAATCAGCCATAGGTTTGTCCCAGATTGCCAGCGTGACCTGCGCTACGGCACCGGATGACGACCGAGAGGCTAGATGCCCTATATGCGGTCGCCTCCTCTGTCCCAGTCCCGATGATCTGCTAGGGGCCTCGTCTCCGGACACCGCATTGTCGCCGACCGATCTTGGTCCGGCGCCGGTCACTGGCTCCGTGCGGTTGTCGAGGGCCCGCGTCCCAGACCCGGCTGTCTCGATCTTCGCTACTTCATTCGAACCTCGCGGTCCGCCGTTCGCCGGCTGAGACGAAACGCACATGAGCACGGCGGCTCCCTGCATGCCGGTCTCATTGCGTTCCCGCTGATCTCAGACGGGCAGGCGAATGCGACAGCAATCCCGGTCGCTCGCCTGTCTTCATCGATGAGGACCAAGGCATGTTTCGAATACCCAAGAGAGTCTATCTGTGGGCCGGTTTGGTGGTCACGATTGCAGTGGGTGCGGTCCTCGTCGACAGGGTCGTGCCTGCCGTAACGGCATCCATCCGCGCGCCAGAGAAATCGGCGTCAGCCGAGGGTCATTCGGACGATGAAAAGGCACTGGAGCTCAGCGACGATGAGATCCGCCGCGCCGGCATAAAGGTCGAACTGCTTGAGGCGGCCGAGCGGGCCGAGACAATCGCGGCATTTGGCACGGTGGGCGCCAATCGGAATAGCTTCGCTCGCGTTACAGCGCCAGTTGCTGGCCGCTTGGTGAAGATTGACGTCGACCTGGGTGCCGAGGTGGCGGTCGGCGCGCTGCTAGCCACTTTGGAAAGTCCCGAACTGGCGGAGGCGCGCACAGCGTACCAGCAGGGCCAGACCGAACTCGAGCTGGCTCGGGTCAATCTCGATCGTTCCGAGAAACTTTCCAAGGACGGCTCGATTGCTCAAAAAGATCTCTTGCGCGCCCGTTCGGACTACGAGCGCGCGCGCGCGGCGGTTGCCGCCGTGGA
>LNAP01002187.1_pt1 | contig 19850 bp, 12 predicted proteins | sample 602601 | NCBI WGS metagenome assembly LNAP01 (sample SAMN02440304, study PRJNA202911) | soil metagenome | biome: Subtropical and temperate rainforests or woodlands; isolation source: soil samples (1 kg each in a 20% v/v slurry with milli Q water) were... ...
CGAAGAACCCCGGCCGCATGCACGGCTGCGGCCACGACGGCCACACCGCGATGCTGGTGGGTGCGGCGCGCTACCTGGCCGAGACGCGCAACTTCGACGGTACCGCCGTGCTGATTTTTCAGCCCGGTGAAGAAGGCTACGCCGGGGCCCAGGCCATGATCGACGACGGCCTGTTCGAGCGCTTTCCGGTGCAGTCGGTGTTTGGCATGCACAACTGGCCCGCCATGCGCCCGGGCACCATCGGGCTCAACACCGGTCCGATGATGGCCGCGGCAGACCGCATCACGATCGAGATCACCGGCAAGGGCGGCCACGGCGCGCATCCCTACCAGACGGTGGACCCGGTGCTGGTGGCCGGGCACCTCATCACCGCCGTGCAAAGCATTGTGTCGCGCAACGTCAAGCCGGTGGACAGCGCCGTCATCAGCCTGTGCGCCATGCAGGCGGGCGACCTGAATGCCATGAGCGTGGTGGCGGGCAGCGCGACGCTGGTCGGCACCGTGCGTACTTTCAAGCCTGACGTGCAGGCGCTGATCGAGCGCCGCCTCAACGAGTTGTGCAGCGCGGTGGCGCAGGCCTTTGGCGCCAGTGCCGTGGTGACCTACCAGCGCATGTACCCGGCCACCGTCAACAGCGCTGCCGAGGCCCGCTTTGCCGGCGACGTGGCGCAAAGCCTGGTGGGGGCCGCCAACGTGGTGCGCGACCTGGAGCCGAGCATGGGCGCCGAAGACTTTTCCTTCATGCTGCGCGTCAAGCCCGGCGCCTACCTGCGACTCGGCCAGGGCACTGCGAACGGCCTGGGCAGTTGCCACCTGCACAACAACCGCTACGACTTCAACGACGAGGTGCTGCCCTTGGGCGCAGCGCTGCACGCCAGTTTGGCGGAGCAGGCGATGCCGCTTACGGGCTAGCGGCGAACTTGCGCCAACCAAGCACCTCACAGTCCTGATTGGCTTGCAGGGTTGTCGTGCCGGACTTGATCCGGCACCTATGGAAGTCCAAAGGCATGGATTGCGGGTCAAGCCCGCAATGACTGTCCTTTTAATCATCCGGGCCACGCTCTAGCTTACGGCGCCGCCCTGGCGCAGCACCTGCACGGCATTCGCCTCCAGCCCCAGCGCATACAACAATTCATGCCTGCTTTCAGGTCGCAAAGACCTGATACCTTGGGCCTCTTTCTTGACTATATGTATTTCATATGCATAATTGAGCCATGCAATATGAATTTGATCCTGTCAAAGCGGCCAGTAACCTGAAAAAGCACCGCGTCAGCTTCTCAGACGCTGAAGCGGTTTTTTATGACGATAGGGCGCTGACGATGGAAGATCCAGATGCACAAGGCGAACAGCGATTTTTGACCATTGGCCTTGACACATTGGGTCGGGTACTGGTGGTGTGCCACACCGAGCGCGAAGAGCGAACGCGCATCATTTCTGCTCGCAAGGCCGAAAAACCAGAGGTAAAAAACTACTATGCGTAAAGAATACGATTTCAGCACCGCCAAGCGTGGTGCAGTGGCTCAAAGCCCCGGCAAAACCCGCGTCACCATCATGCTTGATGATGATGTGATTGAAGCCTTTCGCAACCGTGGAGACGCATCAGGCCAGGGTTACCAGACGCTGATCAATGCCGCTCTACGTGCCGCCATTGACCCCGACTCCGCACCTGTGACGCTAAAGACCTTGCGCGCTGCGCTTGATGAACGGTTTGCGTTGGCGACCTGACAAGCAGCATTTGTCTTGATCCGCAATCCGTGAATACCGGACCGTGTGGATGCCGGATCAGTCCGGCACGACAAACGCAAGCTCAAGGTCTGTGCGCGGCATTGGGCCAGTGTTGAACTTGCCGACATTGCACTCGTTTTGGTCAAAGCTGTTGCGTGTTGTTGCAAAGACTGCTGTCAGCAGCATTCCTTAAAATGCAACGATGCCAAGTTCGCCCCCATCCCTGCACGCGCAAACCACGGACCCCGGCCGCAACGCCCGGGACGCGCTGGGCGCCACCTGGTCTGGCTACACCACGCTGTGGGTCAACCGCTACCGTCTGCCTTTTGAAGAGCTGGGCACCCAGCCCACCCGGACAGGCGCCGACCTGGGCGCCGTGCTGGATTTTTTCTCGTGATCATTTTTCTGATTTTCAACTCCGAGCCTCACCACCATGACTGAACGCATCACCAAGAACGGCCTGCAAATCGCGGCCAACCTGTGCCAATTCATCGACACCCAAGTGCTGCCCGGCACTGGTGTCACGCCCGCCAAATTCTGGAAAGGTTTTGGCGCCATCGTGGCCGACCTGGCCCCTAAAAACATTGCCCTGCTGGCCGAGCGCGACCGCCTGCAAACCGAGCTCGACAGCTGGCACAAGGCCCACCCCGGCCCCGTCACCGCAGGTGATCCTTCCAAGCCCTCCGACATGACCAACTACCGCAGCTTTCTGGAGCGCATCGGCTACCTGGTCGAGCCCCCCAAAAAAGCCCGCATCAGCACCAAAAACGTCGATGCCGAACTGGCCAAGCAGGCCGGCCCGCAATTGGTGGTGCCGATCTTGAACGCGCGCTACGCGCTCAACGCCGCCAATTCGCGCTGGGGCAGCTTGTACGACGCGCTCTATGGCACCGACGCCATCGACGAGGCCGAGGGCTGCGAAAAAGCCGGCAAAGGCGGCGGCTACAACCCCAAGCGCGGCGCCAAGGTGATTGCCTATGCGCGCCATGTGCTCGACCGTTGCGCCCCGTTGCGCAAGGGCTCGCATGTGGACTCGGTGGCGTACCGCATCAAGGGCGGCAAGCTGGCCGTCCAACTGGCCGACGGCAGCAACACCAGCCTGGCGCACGCCAGCCAACTGGTCGGCTACCAGGGCGAGGCCAAGGCGCCCAGCAGCGTGCTGTTCGAGCACAACGGCCTGCACCTCGACCTGATCATCAACCGCACCACGCCGATTGGTGCCAGCGATGCGGCCGGTGTGGCTGATCTGGTGCTGGAGGCGGCACTCAGCACCATCCTCGACCTCGAAGATTCAGTCGCCGCCGTCGATGCCGACGACAAGGTGCTGGCCTACAGCAACTGGCTCGGTATTTTGAACGGCACGCTGACCGAGACGTTTGAGAAAGGCGGCAAGACGCTGCAACGCGGCCTGAACGCCGACCGCCTCTACACCGCGCCCGACGGCAAGAAGCCGGTGCGCCTGCACGGCCGCTCGCTGATGTTTGTGCGCAACGTCGGCCACCTGATGACGAATCCGGCCGTGTTGTACACCGACAAGGCCGGCACCGTGCGCGAAATCCCCGAGGGCATTCTGGACGCCGTGGTCACCACCGCCATCGCCATGCACGACCTCGCCAAGACCAAAAAGGACGCCATCCGCAACTCGCGCAAGGGTTCGGTCTACATCGTCAAGCCCAAGATGCACGGCCCTGCAGAGGTGGCTTTTGCCAGCGAACTGTTTGGTCGCGTCGAAGCCATGCTGGGCCTGCCCGACAGCACCGTCAAGCTCGGCATCATGGACGAAGAGCGCCGCACCAGCGTGAATTTGAAAGCCTGTATTGCCGCCGCCGCCAGCCGCGTCGCCTTCATCAACACCGGCTTCCTGGACCGCACCGGCGACGAGATGCACAGCGCCATGCAGGCCGGCCCCATGATCCGCAAGGGCGACATGAAAACCAGCGCCTGGATTGCCGCTTATGAGCGCAACAACGTGCTGGTGGGCTTGCAATGCGGCCTGCGCGGCAAGGCGCAGATCGGCAAGGGCATGTGGGCCATGCCTGATTTGATGAAGGCCATGCTGGAGCAAAAAATTGCCCACCCCAAGGCCGGCGCCAACACCGCCTGGGTGCCGAGCCCGACCGGGGCCACGCTGCACGCGCTGCACTACCACCAGGTGCTGGTGAAGGATGTGCAAAAGGAGCTGGAAAAGATCAACGCCGACAAGGAGCGCGACGCCTTGCTGACAGGCCTGCTGACCGTGCCGGTGGCCGCCAGCCCGAACTGGAGCGCGGCCGAGAAACAGCAGGAGCTCGACAACAACGCCCAGGGCATCCTGGGCTATGTGGTGCGCTGGGTCGACCAGGGCGTGGGCTGCTCCAAGGTGCCCGACATCCACAACGTGGCCCTGATGGAAGACCGCGCCACGCTGCGCATTTCCAGCCAGCACATGGCCAACTGGCTGCACCACGGCGTGGTCACGGCAGCGCAGGTCAAGGAAACCTTCGAGCGCATGGCCGCCGTGGTGGACGCCCAGAACGCCGGTGACCCGCTGTACCAGCCGATGGCCGGCCACTTCGACACCTCCATGGCCTACCAGGCGGCGTGCGATCTGGTGTTCAAGGGGCTTGAACAGCCCAGCGGCTACACCGAGCCGCTGCTGCACGGCTGGCGCTTGAAGGTGAAGGCGGCAGGCAAGACCGCCTAAGCTGCTACAAGAGCCTTCGCAGCTTGTCAGAAAAACGGCGCTTTAGGGCGCCGATTCTGCGCTGATGCGCCCGGGGTTTTGCTGCCATGTTGGCCCAGGAACCCCTGGTGGGCAAGGTTTGAATTCATCGCTCGGCGAAGCCGCCAGATGGAATGACCCGTTAAACCGGTGCGGAAATGCGAACACTTACGACCAATTCAAATTGAGCTTGCGATGTGAGGTCGCACAATCGCGAAGATACAAATTAATGAGACTTTGGTAGGGAATACCCGCATCTTGCGATATCACCTTGAAATAGTTGATCGATTCCTCATCAAGGCGAATCGTGATTTGCTTCTTGAGTTGGGCCGCGTAGGGGTTTTTTCTCGCGGCAGTGAAGTCGTATTCTTTGCGCATATGACACCTTTCATGGGTAGGACTTCGATTCTTGAGCACTTGCTTTACGGGCTGAAATGATTCGAATGACGTTGCCATCACTGCGATAACCGTGACAAACCAGAAGCAAATCGCAATGCCCCGCTTAAACCGAGGAGAACAAAGCGGTCTTCATCATCAGAGTGATCAGGGTCGTCAATCAATTTGGCGCGCTCATCGACGAAAACCGATTTCGCTTCCTCAAAACCGACCCCATGCTTGCTTGCGTTTGCAACAGATTTGCGTTCATCCCATTCAAAGCTCAGATTGCTCATGGTCAAATGATAACTACAACGTAGTTACAAATCAAGCGCCGACGGATAGGCTTGGTAGGTATTGCAGGTGATCCCCGTGCCTGATGGGCTGCAGTTGGTGCAGGGCGATGGTCGCTCGATGGCCAAAGCTATGGCTCATGGTTGAAAATACGACTGTCTCAACGCACCAGAACCGCCACCATGCCCACTGCCCGCAAAACCGCCACCAAAAAATCCAAAAATACCAAAGCCGCCGAACCCCGTCTGTCGCGCACGCGTCGGCCGTCCGACCTGCCAACGGCTGACTGGCAAACGGCGCTGCGCCGTCAGTTTGGTTGCGAGCAGTCTTTTGACCTGAAGAACCTGGGTTCGGAGCCCGTTTTTTCGGACTTTGCGGTGCGCAACCCGGCCACCCGCTCCACCTACCGGGTGGCGATTCGGGGTGCCGGTTTGGGCCAGAATTTTTGCACTTGCCCTGACTTTGCGACCAATGACCTGGGGACGTGCAAGCACATTGAGTTCACCCTGGCCAAGTTGCAGGCCAAGCGCGCTGGCAAGCTGGCTTTAAAGCGTGGCTTTGAGCCCATCTACAGCGAAATCTGGCTCGACTATGCGGGCCAGCGCCAGGTGCGGCTGCGGCTGGGCGCCGATTGCCCGGACGCCTTGCGGGCGCAGGCGCTGCAATTGTTTGATGCCGATGCGCAGTGGGCGTTGCGCCCGGACCGCTTTGCGGGCTTGCAGGCTTTGCTGCAAGCCGCGCAAGAGAGCGGCCACGAGCTGCGCTGTTACGACGACGTCTGGCAATTGGTGGCCAACCGGCTGGATGCCCAACAGCGCGACGCGGTGCTGACCCAGGCCTACCCCAAGGGCGCGGAAGACAAGGGCCTGGCCAAGCTTCTCAAGGCCAGGCTCTACCCTTATCAGGCGCAAGGCGCGCTGTTTGCGGCGCGTGCCGGGCGCTGCCTGATCGGCGACGAAATGGGTCTGGGCAAAACCATCCAGGCCATCGCGGCCGCCGAGCTGTTGGCGCGCCACTTTGGTGTGCAGCGCGTGCTGGTGGTGTGCCCGACTTCGCTCAAACACCAGTGGAAAAACGAGTTGACCCGTTTTGCCGAGCGCCCGGCGCAGGTCATTCATGGCTTGCGCAGCAAGCGCCAGGCGCAGTACCAGGAGGACGTGTTTTGCAAGATCACCCATTACGAAACGCTGGCGCGCGACGCCGACCTGATCGCCGCCTGGGCGCCCGACCTGGTGATTGCCGACGAGGCGCAGCGCATCAAGAACTGGAACACCATTGCCGCGCGGGCCTTGAAGCGGGTGGTCAGTCCGTATGCCATTGTGTTGACCGGTACGCCCCTGGAAAACCGGCTCGAAGAACTCATCTCGATCGTGCAGTTTGTCGACCAGCACCGGTTGGGCCCCACCTGGCGCCTGTTGGACGAACACCAGTTGCGCGACGAATCGGGCCGCGTGGTGGGCTACTGCGGCCTGGATCGCATCGGAAAAACCTTGGCGCCGGTGATGCTGCGCCGGCGCAAGGCCGAGGTGCTGACGCAGTTGCCCGAGCGCGTGGACAACCGTATTTTTGTGCCGCTGACGCCTGAGCAACGCGTGCACCATGATGAAAACGGCGAAACCGTCAGCCGCATCGTGTCGCGCTGGCGCAAGACCGGTTTTTTGTCAGACACCGACCAGCGGCGCCTGCATTGCGCCCTGCAAAACATGCGCATGGTGTGCAACAGCACCTATTTGCTCGACCATGAAACGGACCACGGCCACAAGGTCGATGAGCTCATGACGGTGCTCGACGAGCTGTTGGAAGACCCCCATGCCAAAGCCGTGGTGTTCAGCCAATGGTTGGCCACTCACGCGCTGATTCAGCGTCGGCTGGCAGAGCGCGGCTGGGGCCATGTGCTGTTTTCCGGCAGCGTGCCGGGCGACCAGCGCGGCGCGCTGGTGGATACCTTTCACAACGACGCCAACTGCCGCCTGTTTTTGTCGACCGATGCCGGTGGCGTGGGCCTGAACCTGCAGCACGCCGCCGCGGTGGTGGTCAACATGGACATGCCGTGGAACCCCGCGGTGTTGGAGCAGCGCATTGGCCGGGTGCACCGCATGGGCCAGTCGCGCGGCGTTCAGGTGATCAATTTTGTCGGGCAGGGCAGCATCGAAGAAGGCATTCTGGGGGTGTTGGCGTTCAAGAAATCGCTGTTTGCGGGGGTGCTGGACGGCGGCGCCAACGAGGTGTTCATGCAGGGCACGCGCCTGTCCAAATTCATGGAAAGCGTGGAAAAGGTCACTGCTGCGGTCGGCGAGGCGGACGCGGCTTCTGATATGGACGAAGGGGCTGCGGTGAGCGGGGGCGACGGCGCGGGTGCGGACCCGTTTGGCGCGGTTGCCGCAAAAGTCGAAGCCGTGGCGGTTGCAGAAGCATCGCCAAGCGCGTTGCCTGGCGAGGTCGTTGCAGCGACGACCCATGACGAAGCCAGTCGGGCGCTGCCGTCTGATGACTCCGGGGTGCGTGCGCCCTTGGGTGAAACGCCAGACCGGCCAGAGCGCAGCGCCGCGCCATCAGCGCCTTCAAGTCCGCAGTCCGACCCGTGGGCCGCGATTCTTGAGGCCGGTGCCGCGTTGTTGCAAGGCCTGGCCACGTCGCGCGCTGCGGCTGGCGGTGCTGGTGGTGCTGGCCCGGCCATGCCACCGATCCAGATCGAGCGTGACCCGGTCACCGGCCAGGCCAGCGTGCGCTTGCCCTTGCCTGACCCGGCTGTATTGCAAAAGCTGGCCCGTGCGTTTGAGCCGTGGCTGCGGTAGTTGTTTTTTGACCTGATGGAGTCCAGAATCATGTAGTTAGCCGCTTTTTCAAAGCGGGCGGATTTACCATCGCGATCAGTTTGCCAAAAAACTGATGCACGTCTTCATGAATCTCATCAGCGGTCATGACGGCGGCTACCCGCTCACGCAGCACATCAATCGACGGTTCCCCCTTGCGCAGGGCGTGAAAAAGCGAGGTGTTGTTTTCAAAGAGCATCCGCTTGCCATCCACCACGCTAAAGATGTTGGCAGTAAGGTTGCGCCAGGTTTTTCCTGCGGGCAAAGTCAGATTCTCACTTGCAAAAAAATCGTCGATAGTCTGCAATACCGGCTGCGCAAACAGATCATCCTCCGCAAGTTGCATCACCTGCAACGCTTCGCGCCGCCAAGCCGGGGGCACAAGCAGGTAGTTTTCAATATTTTTTCTGCGCCATTCCATCAATGACGGGTTGTTGGCCGGTGGATGAAATGCTTGATCGCTGTTGTCATAGTCAAACAGCATCAGTCGGCGGACATCGGGCACAACGTGCTTGAGTGCGTCAAAGTGCTCACTTGCGAGTCTCAGCATCTCTGGCTTATTGCCGCCACCCATGACCTTGAAGTAAATTTTGACCATCACGGGCAACGCCCCGCAAGCGGGTGCCCACGCGCGAAGCATGCGCTCGTCACTCTCACCCTCTACATAGAGAATGTACGGCGAGCCCATCAATCCGGTAATTTCTTCGTTCGACACCGCTGACATGGCGCGCAACACTTCAGGCGTGGACTCAATGCGTTTGGGCACTTGCTTGAGCAGGGACAAAATTTGGCTAGGGTCGACGCCCTTGGCAAATTCCTCCGCATGCGTGGCAATCAAAAACTGCACGCCTTTTTCAGCCGATTTTTTCTTGAAATAGTCCAAAATTTCGCGTTGCAGGTTAACGTGCAAATGCGCATCCGGCTCATCCAGCAAAATGGTCGTCGGCTGGTAGCCGTATAAAAAAGCCAACAAGGTCATGGTTTGGTGAAAACCGCTGCCACCAGAAATCAAATCGTAGGTTTTGCCGTTTTGCCGGTATTCCACGTCAATATGAACATCCTTGGCAGAATCGTATTGCGGGGGCAGCAACTCCACCGAAAACCAACGTTGAACCACGTTGGCAAGCTCCGTCCAGTCATCGGGCACTTTATAGCCCTTCAAAACTTTACCGTTTTGATCTTTGGGAGGCGCTGGGCACACACGCAGCAGCAAGTTGCGCAACACGCTACCGGGCTGCCCCTTACCCACCTGTTGCCGGGTGGGCGCGACATCGAGCCATTTTTCGCTGGGCTCCAGGCCCGAAAAAGGTGGCACAAAAGCAATCCGCGGCAGGTGACTGGATTTTTCGCACTCCCGAAACGCCGCCCAACCCCCGACCGGGGTGGCATAAATGGTTTGCGGGGAGTGGTAGCGCAGCTCCACGCCAAACTCCCGCGACACATTCGCCGGGTCGCGCCACGCGACCAGGATTTCGATCAGGATAAATTTCTGCTTCTTGGCGCCGTTCTCAAGCGGATAAAAGCGGTCGGTTCTGTCCTTCCAAAGCAGATTGAACTCCGGCACCGGCAGTGCTGTGAAATTGGGCAACACGATTTGAATGCCAGTGGAACCGCTGCGTTTGGCGCGGTGGAACTCATCGACACAAAACTGCCAGATAGCCAACGCCTGCAATACCGTACTCTTGCCGCTGTTGTTGCGCCCCACCAGTAAATCGAAGTCCGTGAAGTCGTACGACTGCTCGCCGACGCTCTTGAAGTTGCGTAACGTTAGTGTATGAATCATTGAATCAACCCTCTTTCAACATCGCGATAGGCCTTGTGTGCCGCCACTTTAACGGGCTGGGGCACCAGCGGAAAGGTGCCCAGAATGTGCGTGAACTCTTCTTCGCTCAGGCCGTAGAGGTGGGCTACCAGGCCGTCCAGCTCGGCACGCAGTTTGGCGCGTTCGGCGGGGTCGGTGGCACCGTCCTGGTGGCTTTTCAGGCCCACGGACTTGGCGAGGTCGTCGAATTCGGGTGTGGTGCAGATGAGGCGGGCGGCACGTTTGACGATGGGTGCAAAGCGTGGGGTCGATTGATTCAGTCGGGGCACCGGGCATTGATAGATAAAAAACATGGTCAGATTGGCTGAGACCTGCTGGCGCAGGTAGTAATCCAACACAAAGCTGTTTATGAACGCTAGAAGGCAAAGTTGCTCGGCTGCATCTTCCGGCTCGAATGCCACATTTAACGAGTGCCCACTGAAAACGCCCGGCGGCAGGATCGAGGCAATCAAGGTGCGTTCATTGGTTGAGCTTGCAATGGAGCGATGCGCAAAGCGGTAGCGTTGGTAAGTCAGTGCCTGCCCTTTGTCAGCATCACGGCCAATTAACGACTGACGCCCACCGCTTTCCGGCACCCAATACTTGAACGCCTGCCGGGCAAACTCAAATTGATGAATCATCTTGCCTTCCAGCAGAGGCAATGCACCCGGTTCAGGCTTGGTTTTGAACAGTGGTGCGTCGTCGGTCATGTGCAGTTCGCGGTGTAACGTGAGGTTCCACGTGCCTTTCACCTGCTCGCCTAATACCGGAAATTCCAACAGTTTGTGGGCAATCGCTACATCCACAGATGACTTGAACTCCATCACTGAATGACTGTCGGGGGACAAGCGCTTGATCAATTCCACGTCCAGCCACAGTGCTCCCTCCTCTGGAAAGCGAGCGAGTTCCTTCACATCATGGCGCATGAAGGCGGCGGGAAAACGCTGGGTGCCCCCGCCACTTGCCTCTTCCACGGCTTGGGGTGCCAGCAAATCATCGGGTGGGGCGCTGGCGTTGGCTTCCCCGGCCTGTTGCAGACGCAGCGTGTTGGACTTCTCGAAGGTCAAGACGATGAATTTGAAGCTTCGATGCACGCCTTCAAATATTTCCTTGCGGTTTTCAAAACAGAACAGGCCTTCGATCTGGGTCTTCTCAAACAGCAGATCGCGCAAGCCCTTGGCACCCAGGTCGGTGTAAATGCTGCTGGGAATGACGATGCCGCAATGCCCGCCTGGCCGCAGCAGCGCAAAAGCCCGCTCGGTGAAAAGTTTGTACAGGTTCAAGTCGGCCCCAACCTTGCGGCCAGCCACCACGGCAAACTGGCTCTGGTATTCAGGCGCTGAACGAAAGTATTGGTTCAGGTAAGGAAACCGATCTTCATACGCCAGCCAAGCCGCGCGCACCTCAGCGTTTTGCAACAGTTTGGCACTTTCCTTTTCAAACTCCTTGATGCTCATCTTGTTCTTGGTGACCACGTCGGAATACTCGGCAAAAAATTCCTTGGCCTGCGGCTTGAATACTTCCCACGGCGGATTGGCCAGGATGATGTCAAAACCGCCGCGCCGCTGCACGATGTCGTCAAACACATAGCCCCAGTGAAAAGGCGTTTGGGCGGCGATGTCTGCCACCATGACCTGGCGTTTTTTGGGTTTACCAAGTTCTTTTTTCTTGGCATCCCACTGGGCTTCTTCAAACTTGACGCCCACCGCCTCAAACTGGTCGCGCAGCAGTTCGTTCATCACACCGCTGGCGTGGCGCATTTCCACATCAATGCTGTCGCGCAGTTCGCGCAGGTTCACGTGCTTGCCTATGGCGTCTGCCGCGTTGCGGTAGGCGGCGAGATGGCGGTTTTTTTCTTCCACCAAGCTGCGGTAGGTGGGCTTGAAGAGGTCGTTTTGCTTGCTGTTGAACTCGTGCTCGTCCACCCGCATCAGCCCCACCAGCGAGTTGCCGGGCAGGATGTTGAAGTCGATATTGGGCAGCGGCTCCAGGTCTTGCACCTTGCGCACGCTGGACACCATCGCCAGAAACAACCGCAGCTTGGCGATTTCGCAGGCCTCTTCCATGATGTCCACGCCGTGCAGGTTGTCGGTGACGATGCGGCGTTTGATGTAGTAGCCCACGCTGGGGTGGTCGTGTTGGATATGGGTCAGCCAGTTTTTCAGGTCGCTGCTGGCACCCATCTCAGCCCGTCCGACCACGGCGTAATAAACGTTGATCAGGCACTTGAGCGCGGCCACCAAAAAGGCGCCCGACCCCACCGCCGGGTCGAGGATGGTGATGCTGGGCAACACCTCGTTGACCAATTTCAGCGCCGTTCGGGCATCCATGCGCGCCAGCAGGTCAGGCACGGTGTCGAATTTGACTTCCTTCAGACCCAACTCGGGCATGGCCGGTTCATGCACCCGCTCCAGAATCATCTTGTGAATGCTGCGCTCGGCCAGGTAGCCGGTGATTTCGGGCCGGGTGTAGTAGGCGCCAAAGGCTTTCTGGTTAATGTATTTCTCAAAGATGTAGCCCAGCACGTCGGGGTTGATCTCGTCCGCGTCGCCACCGGGCGTGTCGTCCAGGTGCCAGGTGAAGCTGGCAAACAGCTTGAAGATGCCTTCAAACGCGGCATCGGCCACGGTGAGCGTGCTGCCGACGCGCGGGGCGTGGTCGGCGTCCAGCTCCAGTTTGTGGTGCAGGAACAGGCCACCGTTGAGGTAGGGGATTTGGCCCGTCAGCGCTTTGGCCTCTGGGCTGCGGTCGGCCTCGGGTTTGGCAAAGGCTTCAAAAAACAAGGCGTTGAGAAATTCACCAAAGAAGCGGTTGGGACCGCGCCCCTGGCTGGCCGCCAGCTTGGTCTGCAGGTAATCAACATTCCCACCGTCCAGAAAAAACTTCTTCTGCATGAACCAGACAAACATCAGCCGGTTGAGCAGCACGCTGGCGTACCAGCGTTTGTCGCGCTCGTTGTCGATGCCCTTGATGTGGGCCAGCAGTTCCAGATGTTGCTGCTGGTAGGCGGTGAAAAACTTCTTGGTGGTTTTATCCACATCCAGCGCGGCTTGAATGCGCCGGGCCGCTTCCAGAACCGGCAGGCGGCCCGATGCGTCCAGTTCGGACAGATCTACCACCATGGCTTGCAGTTTGCTGGCAAACAGATCAACAGGCTGGCCTTTGAAATAGTCGTGACGGCGCGACGTCAGGCGTGGTTTGCCAGTTTCAGGGTGTTTGTCACGTTTGACCCAGTACCATTGGCTTTGGGAGGCACCTTCTTTTTTGTCGGTAAAAATAAGCAGGTTCTCGGCATGAGCATGGGCAATGTGCTTCCAAATCCGCAGGCGCTGCTGCTCGTCAGGCCAGCCACCCACCACCACAATCTGCATTGCCACCACCCCGCCCAACTCTGCCACAGTGCGGTGGACAAAGGCCGTTTCGCCGACTTCGTCGTTGGCCCAAGCGACCCCGGTGCTGGCGTGGTTCCAGCCCAGCACGTCAGCAAACAGCCTTGGGAAGTCAAAGGCGGACAAATGCTTTTCAAAACCGGGGAAATCAAGTTTGGTCATGCGGGAGTTAATGTTGATATCCAGGGATGAATTTGTCTTTAATTTGGAAAATAGCCAATGGATTCAATGAGTTATATTTTTATCGAATGTCATTAAATTGCGCTGGATGTCTTTAAGTGGCATCACATAGACGACGATGGCGGTGCTGCGAGAGTGTAGTAACTCCCTCGCTTTTCGCCGTGACGCGCCAATATTCCCGATGCCACCATTTGATCGAGCTTGTGTTTGGCTTGTCGCGGGCTTAAACGGCAAAGGGCTATGACATCCTGGCGCTTGATGCGGGCTTGCTGCCGCAACAGGTTACGAATCAATTCGACTTGCTGCAACTCGTCAAAACCTGCCTGTTGCGCATAGGCAGGGCCTTGCCCTAATTGCTTGTAAATTTGTGGGCTCAATGTGTATTGGCGGCCTCGACCCGTACCATGTGCCTGAACAAGACCGACTTCGGCCAGTTGCTCGATCAGCTTGCTGGCTTGCGCAGGCAGACACTGCAAATGAATGGCCAAATCCGCCGCGCTTATGCGCCGAGCCTCACGCAGTACAGTCAGCACCATGAGTGTCTCAAATGGCAAGGCGCCATTTTGCCGCGCCTCTTCCTGCAACACCATGCGCAAGGCATCAACCTCGACTCTGGCAATGCCGATTCGGAAAAGGCCTTCGTTGAACTCCTGCTCGGTGTTGACTCCGCGAGACAGCAGATCGAGCCATTCCACGATTTCAATCAATGCGGCGCGTGAGCCTTCGTTAACCTTGACGCGTGTGCCGTCGAGCACTTGAAACAACACCTCGTGCATGGGTACCAGTCGGCGCAAGCTGTCGGTGCGGCCAATCAGAAGCAGACCCAGCAAAGTCGGGCGGCGCACGCCGTCACGGGTGATGGTGAGTGACAGTGCGCCTTCAAGCTGCTCGTCGGTCAAGCCCATCAGCGACTTGTCGCTGCGCGGGTTGTTGGCGATGACCGAACGCAGGCGCTCGCGCTGCAAGGGATCAAAGTCGGCCAGGGTGGCATCGGCCATGACTTCGGCCGACATGTCAAACATTTGAAAGTCGGCACGGCGGCTAGGGTATTCGTGCGGTAAAAATGGTACGCATTCCGGCTGACCATGGGCATCCATGCGGCGGCGTTTGACCAGGCCGTCAGAGCGGGCAACCACTTCCGGACTGCGCTGCACGCTGATGGCGGCCACGCGGGCATGCTGCAAGGGCAAGCATTCAACCCGCACTTGCAGACTTGGCGCGGTGCGGTTGGCCACCACAGCGGTCAGACCACTGACGTCGGTCGGCCTGGAGTGATGCAAACCGGTCACCGTGCCGTCGTTTTCAATTCCAAGATACAGCGTGCCACCTTGGGCATTGGCCAGGCAGATTAGAGCTTCGATCAGGTCGTCGTCATTGAGCGGATCACGGTCGCTCTTGAATTCAACCTCAAGGTTTTCCCCTGGGGGAATCAGGTGTGCATTCATGGCATTGGCACTTTTGCGATCAACCCCATCGAGCACACCACACGCGGTTCGCGCAGGGCGGTGTCGTCTTCGGCATAGCTCAGCCGACCCTCTTCGCGCAGGGATTTGACGGCATCGGCCAGCTCTTCGTCGTTGACGCCGCTGCGCATCAGGCGATTCAGCATGTCGGCAGAGGTTTCGAGCAAGGGGCGCTGGTACATGTCGTCCAGCGCGCGCTCCAGTTCTTCATCACGAAACAAGGTTTTCATCTGCTCCGTGGCGTAGGGTTTAAGCCGCTCATAGGCGCGGCGGCGCGGACTGCTGGGGCGGCCCAGGCCACCGCCCACCGCTTTGTCCTGGCTCACCGCCAATTGCAGGCCGTGGGCGACCAGGTCATGGTGGTGTTCGAGCCTTGGCACGGCGGGTGTGTTGGGTAAGCACTCGGCGGCACGCAGCACGGTGAAATGTGATTCGGTCACCGTTTTGCCATTGGCGCCCACCCAGGCCAGGTGGTCATTGCCCTCGGGGGACTTGACATAGACCAGCGCGCCGCCTTGATTGACGGCAGGGTTTCCCGCCGCTTCGACAAGCTCAGCGCGAACGGTGGTCATGGACTTGGCAGAATAGACCACGGGCGGCAAGGACTCCACGGCGCGGGCCAGACCGGGGTCATCTTGCGTGGCCTGCTTCCATATTTGCCAGGCGTAAGAGGCCAAGTCCACCTCGTCATCCGCATCGTCCAGCACGCCTTGTTGCTCGGTGTAGAGGTTGCGGATGGTGTTGGCTTCTTCGTCTTCAAAAAATGCTTCGTCAGTGCCGACGATTTCGGCGTTTTCCAACAAGCGCTGGCGAATGCGCTCACGCAGCTGGATGAGCTGCTCGACACCATCGGCAGGCAAAAAGGAGTAGCAAAAAATCTCTTCCGCCTGCTGGCCGATGCGGTCCACCCGGCCGGCACGCTGAATCAATCGGATGATGGCCCAGGGCAAATCAAAATTGACCACCACGTTGCCGTCTTGCAGATTTTGGCCTTCAGACAGGACATCGGTGCAAATCAGCACCCGCACCTCGTCGGCTTTGGCCACCGGCTTGTGATTGGACTTTGGGCTAAAACGGCAGGCCAGCGCGTAGGGGTCGGCGCTGGCGCCGGTGGCGACCTCAACGTGCGTGACCCCGGCCGCCCGGGCTTCACGGGCCAGGTAGCGCGCGGTGTCGGCAAATTGGGTAAACAAGAGTACTTTGTCTTTGCCATGGGTTTGCTTGACCAGGCGCAAAAAGGCTTGCAGCTTGTGGTCTTTGGCGGGGTCCCAGGGACCTTGGGCGTTGAGGAGTTCGCGCAATGTCTGCGTGTCTTGTGCCAGATCTTGGGTCAGGCTGGATTTGAACAAGCCGGGGCGCAACCACTTGAACCGCTTTTTGTATTGGGTGGCATATTGTTCATACACGGCTTTGGCGCGGGCCATGGTGTCAGGCACCGTGTCCTCCAGGGTCACCGCTTCTACCAGACCATCCAGCAAGTCTTCCTGGTCGCCCTCGATGCCGTCGGCATCTTCATCGGTGCGTTCCAGGTCCAGCAAGCCGGCATCCAGCACGCCAACAGGCAGGTCGAGCCCGTTTTCAATGGCGTACAGGTAAATTTGATTGCGCAAGATGTGCCGGTCGATCGACTGCAAAAAGGAGAACCCGCTGGATTCGAGCCGCTTGAACAAATTGGTACGGCAAAAGCCCATCAGTCGCTTGCCGGCGCGGCCCAGGTTTTCGATTTGCTTGCGCTCAGCAGGTGTGGCGGCTTTTTCGGCTTGAAGGTCCACATACAAACCCAGTCCATAACGCGGCACATGCAGGGCATTGATTTTGTCAACCACTTGCGTTGAGTACAGCCGGGCATAACGGTCTGATGGGTCAGACTCATTGACCTCGAAGGTGAGCGATATCGGCAAGCGAGCGGGAAAGTAGCGCTTCTCATCGTCTTTGCCTGAAATGTAGCGGCGGCCATTCTTGTCAGCCTGGGTGTAGTGCTGGACGATGAAGCTGCGGGTGCGGCGCACCATGTAGAGCCGGATCAGCTCGCGCCAGTCGTCAAACTCGTCACTCTTTTCAATGGCCAGGATCGAGTTGACTCGGCACTGGTGCTTGCGTTCAAATTCGGCTTCGCTGATGCCTGCTTTGCGCATGAAGCGCTCTGGGCGAATGCCGATATTGGCCTTTTCGTCAATGAACAGGCGCAACTGGGAAGACAGGTCGGCCTTGGTCTTGTTGTAGGGCGTGGCCGTGAGCAAGATCACTTTGGCATCACAGCTTTTGATGTAGTCGGCAATTGATTTGTAGCGCCTGCCTTCACGGTTGCGCAGGTTGTGGCTTTCATCAATCAGCACCAGGCGATAACGCTTCAGGTCGGGCAGCTTTTTGGTGACTTGCGAGACCGGCAAAACCATGCCGCGCAGGCCGTATTCGGTTCGGTAGCGCTCCCACATGGGCTCCAGATTCTTCGGGCAGATGATGAGGGTTTCGTAGCCCAGGTCATCCTCAAACATTCGGGCCAGCGCGGTTGCCATGATGGTTTTGCCCAGGCCGACCACGTCACCAATCATCACGCCACCCCGGCGGTGCAGATGCCGTGCAGCAATTTTGACGGCACTTTTCTGGAATTCAAACAGCTCCTGCTCAAACCGTGCCGGGAGACGGAATTGGCTCAACCCGGCGCGCGCCTCGGTGCTGAGGTGGTAGGCAATGTTGAGGTAAATGTGGTGCGGGGGAATAGCTTCTTCGCGCGCCCAACTGGTCTCGATGATGGTCGCCAAATCTTCGGAAACGTCCAGCGCCCAGCGCTCACCCCAGCGGGCGTCAAACCAATGTGAGAGCTTTTCGGTGCCTTGATGGTCAAGGACATCAACGTTGAGTTCTCCTTGTTTGGACAGACCCGAGAGCGTCAGGTTACTGCTGCCCACAAAACCAGTGATGGGGTTGTTGACATCATCGCGAAACAGCAGATAAAGCTTGGCGTGCAGCGGGTAAGGTAAAAAAAGTTTGACGACGACCTGCCCGGCGCGTAGCTGACGTGCCAGGGTGCGTAACCCGGCCTCATCTTTGCCGGTGGGAATGCCCAAGGTAATTTGCTCACGCAAGTGTGCAGCAAACTGGGTTTTGAGGCGGCTGGCGGTGGCGTTGTCGATCAAGCCTGCTTCATTGGACTGCCGGTACAACTCCCGGATTTCTTCATAGGGAGGGCGCTGCATGCCCACCAAGACCCGGCACACCTGGCCTGCGGCTGGGTTCCATGGTGCAATCAAATCGTCAATCGCCTGCCAGCCTCGCAGGTTCAGGTAGCCGACACAAAAATCAGACCGATCGGAAACCTGCATGGTGGCGCGTAGCGTGGTCAGCAGGTCTTGGTCGATGTTGTCGAAAATACGTGACATGGTGTACGTTTGAATTCTGGTTTTTTTGGCCAGTGGATTGTGACTCTATCAAGCTTGTCTATTGCCCGTGGCGTCAGTATCACGGTAAATCAGTAACGCCGACGCACCGGCATTCCATAAAATCAGGCTTGTATTCCCCTACGCCTTTACATATGACAACACCTACCCCAGCCCTCAATCCGCAGCACTGCCCGCTGTGCGGCCAGCCCAACCAATGCGCCATGGAGGTCCAGCTTGCCACCGGCATCCCGCAACCCCCCTGCTGGTGCACCCAGGCACAGTTCGGTGCCGAGTTGCTGAACAAGATTCCGGAGGTGGCGCGGGGCGTGGCCTGCCTGTGCGCGGCCTGCGTGAAAGCCAGCCAGGCATGAGCTGGCTCGATAAATTTCCGTTGCCCATTTTGATCGCGCTGGCCGCCTGGATGGCGGTGGCGCCGATCAGCCCCGAGCCGCATTTGCTTGAAAAACTGCGCATGCTGCGTCAGGGTGCGCTGCTGCACAGCGCGCCCATCGTGCTGTTGCTGCTGCGGCTGTGGCGCAAGTTCATGGTTCGCTGTCGGGCGCCTGCGCCGGATCATGCCGCGCCGGATAATGGCGGTTTGATTGATTAACCAGCCACCCCTCGTGGCCCAAGCCCATGCCTCCTGAAAACTCACCTTTGACGCCTGCCCCTGCGGCAGCCCCGGCGCGCCCCGAGCCGCGCCTGACCAGCCTGTCGCATGGCGGCGGTTGCGGTTGCAAGATCGCGCCCGGCGTGCTGTCGAGCATTCTCAAGGGCACCACCGTCATGCCGATGCCCAAGGAGTTGCTGGTGGGCATCGAGACCGCCGACGACGCGGCGGTGTACCAGCTCAACGACACGCAGGCCTTGATTGCCACCACCGACTTCTTCATGCCGATCGTCGATGACCCGTTTGACTTTGGCCGCATTGCCGCCACCAACGCCATCAGCGACGTGTATGCCATGGGCGGCACGCCGATCATGGCGCTGGCGTTGGTGGGCATGCCGATCAGTGTGCTGTCGGTCGAGACCATCGGCAGGATTCTTGACGGCGGCGCCAGTGTCTGCCGCGCCGCCGGCATCCCGATTGCCGGGGGCCACACCATCGACTCGGTCGAGCCCATTTACGGTCTGGTGGCCATGGGCCTGATGCACCCCGGCCGGGTCAAGCGCAACGCCAGCGCGCAGGTGGGCGACCGCCTGATTCTGGGCAAGCCGTTGGGCGTGGGCGTGCTGTCGGCGGCGCTCAAGAAAGACAAGCTGGATGCCGCAGGCTACGCCGAGATGATGCGTGTCACCACCCAGCTCAACACGCCCGGCCCGGCGCTGGCCGCGCTCGATGGCGTGCATGCCATGACCGACGTCACCGGTTTTGCGCTGGCCGGCCATGTGCTGGAGATGGCGCGGGGTGCCGGGTGCACGGTGCAACTGGATTGGCAAAACGTGCCGTTTTTGAGCGGCGTACGCGCGCTGGCGCTTGCGGGTTGCATCACCGGGGCCTCGGGCCGCAACTGGGCAGCGTATGGCCACGAAGTGTGTTTGCCCGCCGGTTTTTCAGCGGTCGAGCAAGCCCTGCTGACCGACCCGCAAACCAGCGGCGGCCTGCTGGTGAGCTGCGCGCCGTCCGAGGTCGCGCAGGTGATGGCGGTGTTCCGGGCGCACGGCTTTGCCGACGCGGCCGACATCGGCGAGGTGACCGCCTTCAATGGCGCGACCCGCCTGGTGCTTTG
>LNAP01002967.1_pt1 | contig 19848 bp, 21 predicted proteins | sample 602601 | NCBI WGS metagenome assembly LNAP01 (sample SAMN02440304, study PRJNA202911) | soil metagenome | biome: Subtropical and temperate rainforests or woodlands; isolation source: soil samples (1 kg each in a 20% v/v slurry with milli Q water) were... ...
CCGGGCCCCGTCCAGCTTCCGCAGCCCTGTCGTCAGGCTGCAGGCTTCGCGCAGGCGCAAGGTCATCTGCCGCACGGCACTTTCACTTCATTCCCACTCCATCATCAACAGGCCACCCAAACCCGCGTGGTTAAAGGACTTGGCTGTGATCGACATGGGTCTTTACCGTCGTTTTTACCGTTAGAAGCGCTGATCTTTTGCCGGCGCGGGAGATGGAGCGATTCGTTAGGGAGCGACGTTTTCGACATCATCATCAATCGTGCTCAAGGATACAGGACGTCGCGAAACCTTGTCCGTTCGCCGCTGCCCAATCGGCGCACCACCCCGGCTTCCACCACGGGCGCAACTGATGCCCTCCACCAAGCCCTAGCTAGGCCTGCTCAGGCCAGTTCGCCGAGCTCCGGCATAGCCGCCCCGGCGACCTAGGTGGCCGGAAGCTCAGAGCCCGCTCCAAATCTTCGAAGTCCGATCTAGGCTCCCCAATTGGGTCGGTGCACGTCGGCCGCGTTGCCATTGAGAGACGCCTGCAACCAGTAATATGCCCACGGTACGCGGACGTTACGCATATGGAAAGATCAGACGATGAGCGACCTTTTCGACGTTGATGGTGCCAATCTCGATGGCGGGTTCGAGAACCTGAAGTCCGCCGAGCTTCCGATCGAGCAGCAGCTTCGCGCAATGCTGCAAGAGATGTGGTCGCGCTACGAGCCATATGCCGATTCTGATTTTCGGCATGGCTTTGCGCGCGACGTCGACGGCCGCTTCTGGGAAATGTACCTGGGCTGCAGCCTGCTCGAAGCGGGACGCACCTTACTTCCCGTGGTCGAGCGCCAACGCGACGGCGGGCAACCCGATCTGTGCGTCCTCGAAGACGGCCGTCGTATCTGGATCGAGGCCATCACCCCGGACGAAGGCGCTCCCGGCCCCGACCAGATCGTGCGGCCGGTTCCAATCAACGAAGGCGGGGGTCTTGTCGCCGCACCGATCCGGCAGGCGCAACTTCGAACCTCCGGCGCGTTCTGGACCAAGGCGCAAAAGATCGGCCGCTACATCGAACAAGGCGTGATCGCGCCGGAGGACCCTCGCATCATCGCGATCAGCGCCAGCCGCTTCGGCGTCTTCGTCGCCGAGCAACCACTACCGCTCGTCATGACGACACTGTTTCCTATCGGGGACGCATACGTCACCATCAATCGAATGACTGGCGACGTCCTCGAAGAGGGCTTCCACGCAGCGCCTTTCATCCAGCGTGAGCGCAATCCGATCCCGCGCACGGCATTTCTCGACGAGCGCTTCGCAAACATCTCGGGTGTGATCTGGTCGCGGATCGGCATCGGCAACTTGTCGCGCCAGGTCCGGCCTATCACCTATGTCCACAATCCCTTGGCACAGACTCCGCTGCCGCTGAACTGGGGCGTCTGGGATCGCGAGTTCGTGACGACCCGGCGCGGCGGCGAATGGGAAGCCAACGACATCCTCGCCCAGGCGGCCGTGGCGGAGCCGTCATGACGGTGCGGTCGCACCCACCCGCCTGTGTTCTGACCATGAGAGTTGACCATGGCCGTCGGCGATGAAGCGCGATTGATCGCGCCGATCACCCAACGGCAGTTCGAGCTATATGCGTTGTCGCTCGAACGCGGGCCCAACTTCGATCCCGCCCATATCTTCGGGAGCTATCAGACAGGGCGCGGAAGCGCGAGCGGCTGCATTCTTCTTGATCCCGAGCAAAGAACCTTCACCAGCTTGGCTCTCCGTCGGCGCGTCGATCACCGCTGGATCAAAGTCGATGAAAGTGGCCCCTATTCCACACCCGAGGCTGCGCTCGACCACCTCAGCATCAGTATGCGAGGCGGTGATCCGCCCGAACCATTGCCTGCGGGCGATCGGCGCCGGCCACTCTTGCTGAAAGTTGGGCCGCGCGGGACATGCCCGGAGTTTGAACTACTGACGAGCACGATCAGCCACCTGCCGGCACTCATGGCGATCGGCGAATGTCATCTCGCGCTTCCAAACCCTGACGCAAATTTCGTGACGGATCTTCAGACTGGCAATTTTTCCTCAAGGCTTTTCGAGCTTTACCTTCTCGCCTGTTTTCGCGAGCAAGGCCTCATCGTCCGGCAAGACCATGTCTCGCCAGACTTTTGGATCGAAAAGGACGGGAACGAATGCTGGATCGAGGCGGTGACTGCGAACTCCGAGACCCCGCACGCCGGCGGAATTGGCGATTGGGTACATGCGCCGGAGGACCGTATCGAGCGACTGACGGGCAGTCCCGCCGAGCGCTTCGCCAAGACGCTACGGGGCAAGCTCCAACGCAACTATCAGGAACTCAACCATGTCAAGGGGCGGTCGTTCGCCCTTGCCATCGCTGACTTCCACGAGTCCGGCTCGATGGTCTGGAGCCGCGAAGCGCTGCCCACTTACCTCTACGGAATGCGCGCCGATGTCGAGGGAGATGGCGGGCAGCGCCGCGCGATCGGAACGCCGATCACAAATCTGACGGGCAAGCATGCCATCCCGGCGGGTCTTTTTCGTGACCGTGACTTTGCTCATGTCTCGGCGGTCATCTTCAGCAATGCAGCGACACTCGCCAAATTCAACCGCATGGGCTTCCTCGCCGGTTGGCGACCGCCCGGCGTGACGATGATCCGGAGCGGCATACTTTTCGATCGGACCCCCGGCGCGTTGGAGCCGATTCCGTTCGAGATGTCAGTCGGTAGTTCCGAATATGAGGCACTCTGGCCATGGGGCGAAGCGTGGTGTCAAGAGTTGGAGGTTTTCCACAACCCCCTGGCCGCCTACCCCATCCCCTTCGATCTCATCCCGGGCGCCACCCACTGGTTCGAGCGCTATGGCGATATCGAATGCAACACCATCTGGGCGAACTCAGTCCTGGCATCAATCACCCACGTTCGCACGGCCCGAGAGCCCGAGGGACCGACTGGCGCGCGAAGCGAAATCGAGCAGTCATGACCAATGAGCCAGCTACGCCTCGAAAATCACCGCCCGAAGGAGAAACGGCGACCATGACGACCAAACCATCCGATCGGATCATCGTCCTCCATCTCCTGCGTGGAGCAGTGCCTGAGCGTGCCGACGAGATCAGCGCTCTCTGGCGTCAGTACGGTCATGCCGTCGAAGTCGCTCCGGACACAAAAGGCATCACAATGAATGCCGATGCCACACGCATCAGGTTCGACACCAAGACGATCGACTTCTTCTGGCTGCTGGGCTTTAGTGCATGGCGCGCAATCGAGGTCTATTCACCAGCGCTGGTAACAATGAGCTGGACCGGAATGCCGCTCGACCAGGCCCTCAATATTGACGCCGAACGGGGTCAGTTCGAATTTGACTACAAGCAGCGCATCGCCAGCGCCCAATCGCTTGTTGCGGCTGAGCGGACCGCCGACATTTCCTGGCCGTCGGACGTTCCCCAGCCGACCGCGGATCGCGACGGTTTGTGTGACTCTCAGCACAAGGCCGTCTACGATCTGGTCGCGCTCGCCCTCGGCTTCGCGCTCCTGCACGAATTCCGGCACGTCATGTACTGCGCAGACAGCAGCGCTCCCTCAACGCTCCCCGAAGAGGAAATCGCCTGCGATGTCTGGGCCCGCGACTTCATGATGAGCGGCCTCGCTTCATACGCCAAAGAGCATGGGCATGACTACGTTCAGGTTCAGCAGAAGCGCGCGATGGGAATAGCATTCGCTGCCGTGATCATTCACGTAATGACGCCGACGCACGCGCATTGGGGCAACCGGCAATATCCGCCGATCGCAGAGCGGTTGACGGCGATGATGAGCGGCTACAGCTTGCCAGCAGACTCTTCCTTTTGGCTTGTCACGGCCTGCCTACTGATTGCGCTCATGCGGCAGGAAAACCGCCCCCTCGACTTCGTCGCGAACTCAAACCAAGAGATGGTCGAGATGCTGCTCGACCGGCTCCGCTAACACCGCAAGGGGCGCGTCGTGCCGGTCTACTTCATTGGCGAGGATGAAAATGAATGCTCCCCGATCAAAATCGGGGTCGCGAAGAACATAGCGGTTCGCAAGCGTAACCTTCAGACCGGCAATCCTCTAGGCCTGCGGCTGCTCGGTTGGATCGACACGGTCGACTCGTTCCAGCTTGAGCGGCACCTCCACCAGCACTTTGAAGCGACCCATGTACGAGGAGAGTGGTTCGCGATCGAGCCGGCAGACATCCTGCCCATTCTCATGCGCGCTGGCCGCGATGGGTTTGTCGCAAAGAACGCTGACGCCTTCCAGATCGTCGGCTATGACCGTGACGCAGTGCCCGAGTATCTCGGCGTATGGGAATGGGGCGACCTTGAGGTCAACGAATGCTGTCCCTTCTGCGGATGCCTATGCGGCATGCACTTTCAGGAAGCATCTCAGATGTATCACTGCCTCAACTGTGACGCGCTAAGCGACTTCTCGGAAGTCGATCCACGCAACGAAGAACTGGACGACTGAGCCATGAATGAGAAGGAACAGAGTGCAAGCGAGCAATGGCTCGAGGCGCGCGCGCCCGGTTTTCTGGATCTTCCAGATCCCGATCGCCGCGCCATATTTGACTTCGCCTTTCTCTGGAGTCTTTTCGAGGCACAGATCATGGCCAATTTCGCCCGTGCCGACCGCATTCTGGAACGAGTCGATGTTTGGGCGACGGACGGTACGCTTGAAGCTGGTCTCCCGAGTTCGACAGTTAAACGCGTAAGCTGTTGATTCATATAGTGGCGGCATCAAAACGCTCCACTACAAAAGGGTCAACTGGGTGCTAAGTGTCGGTTTCTTAATGGTCAAGGCTGCCAGGATTTGGCTCTGCTCTTGATCAATGGAGGACAACCCTGCCACTGGTTCGCTGTCGTTCAGGGTGACGCGGTGATGCTGGATTCGCCGCAGCTTTGACAGGGCCCGTTCTGGGGAATGTGCCGTGCCGCCAGCGTGCAGTCGGGTGCGCATGACGCGGTACAGGATCAACGCAATGAAACAGATCGTGGCGTGCGCACGGATGCGGTCTGGCAAACGGTGGTGGATGGGACCGATTTCGATTTCCGACTTCAGCACGCGGAAGCCTCGCTCGATATCGGCCAAGGACTTGTAGCGCTTCACGACCTCGCCCGGCGACAAATCCGCCGCATTGGTGACCAGCAGCAGCTTGCCGTCCATCAGCCGAGCATGCGCCAGGGCGTGTTCGTCGATGCTGTAGCTGAACAGCTCTCTTTTGAGGTCAACGCGCACGATGCGCGCCATGTGCGCCTCGCACACCTCGTGATAGAAGCGGGCGCGGGCGCCGCCATCGGACAGCTTGCGACCGCGGCTGCGCTTGCCGGTGTCCTGATCGTCGAGCTTGCCGGCCCATTGCGCGGCCTTTTGTTCCAGCGTTTGAATCAGTTGATTGCGTTTGGCGCCGGCCTCGGTAGCCACCTGCGGATCGTGGGCCACGATCAGGCGCAAGTGGTTCCAGCTCGCCTCGGCCACCGCCTCGTTCTGCGCTTGCGCGAACCGGCTCGCCTGCAAGGGGGCCAGCAGCTCGACAAACTCGCTGTAGCGTCGCCCCGGCACGGCCAGAATGAACTCCAGCTGACCACCGCCGGGCAACCTGATGGTCTTCAACTCGTCCAGGTTGTCGCTGGACAGCAAGCCGCGATCGGCCACGGCGATCACGCGCTTGATGGGGAACCGCTTGACGATCTTCTCCAGCGTCGGCTTGAGCGTGTTCACCTCCGCGGTGTTGCCGTCGAACACCTCGTGGTAGAGCGGCAAGCCTTCGGCCGTCTGCACCACACCGAGCATGATCTGCCGTGCGATCACCCCCTCTTTGGACATGCCGAACTTGCGCACATCGCCCTCTTGTTGCGACAGCCCCGCGGCGCGGATGGTTGTCATGTCGTAGAACACCACGGCCAAGTCCTGATCGACCAAGGGCCGCAGCAAACTGGCCAGCACCTCGTCGACCTGATCCTGGTGTTCGACCAGGGCGTCCATCGCGCGCAGCAGATGCTGGTGCTCGATCGACTCGGCCATCGAGCCGGGCAGGCTCACGGTCTGCACCCAGCGCAACACGCCGAGCTTGGACTCCGGATCACACAGCCGGTTGAACACCATGACGCGAACCAATGCCTCTACGTCGATGGTGTGGCGGGTGCGGCGGAAGATCCGCCGAAGACGATCGAACCCAAGCGAACCCCAGAGTTCGCTCAACGCCCAGACGTCACCGAAATCGCGGGCCGACTCGAAGCTCACCGCCGGCGCGGGTGCAGCCTCGGGGGAAGACTTGCCGGTGGCCCGGAGCAAACCGGCGATGACGGAATCCAACTCGGAATTGAGCTGATCGAGCCGCCCCAATGTGGCAACAGTACGTTGCTTGGGTCGACCGGCATCGTCACGATAAGCCTCTACGAGCTGAACGTAGCTGCGTGGTCCGGAGCGGGTGACTTTGACAAACACGCCATTACTCTATGTCAACAGTCACCTCACTGGAAACTAGAACAAACGCTTAGTGACGTGCCATTACACGAAAACTCGCCAAACGACGCTAACCCCTTGATTCCATTCAGATGACGCCGAGTGCTTGACGATGAGTTGTCGAACTCGGGTGGTCTCTACGACGCAGAGCTTGCCTACTTTCGGAATCGTTACTTCGCCGATGGCGCATTGACCTATCACTTCCCTCATCTCAACCTTCGCACCTCAGACCACCCTGATCTCGTGCAGGCGGTTATCGAGGGCGCGAACAACGACCCCCGCGACCGGATGTTGGCCCTTCTGATGATCGTCTGGCGACTGCGCAACAACCTCTTCCACGGTGCGAAATGGGCCTACGGACTTCGCGACCAGCTAGACAATTTCAGGCATGCGAACGGCGTCTTGATGCGAATGCTCGAACGCCATGGTCAGCTCGGCTAACGACGCAAGTCCACTGGATCGGAGTTAGGGGAATGCGGCTTTGCGATCTTGAGGGGAAGCCCATTGCAAGCGCGAGACCAGCGCCTGGCCCAGGCCACCACCGTCCTGAACCGCCTCACACTCTTCGCGCGGGACAATGTAAAAACCTGCCCGACAACATCGCAAGCGTCCGGCCAAGCATCCCGTAGCGGAATGCGTTCCCACAAAGACGATTGCGTAGGAAATAGGCACATCTCCGCCAGCTGGATCAGCCGTGTGGCCAGTACCTTCAAATGTTCCTCCTAGCAAAGGGGACATCACCGGCCGTCATCAGGGCGGCACAACGGTCAGCAAAGGCAGTTGGAACAGCCAGAGCGCTCAGGTGCCGCGCCCGAGTGACACCGACGTAGACCACGCGCTTTGCCTCCGCTTCGATCCGATTTGCCCACGATTCGAAAAGCGCTTCGCTGCGGTTCTTCGGGGCTCGATTGGGAGGAATCACGACGCAGACAGCATCGTACTCACGCCCTTTCGCCTCGTGAATCTTGGCGCACCTCAAGCCGGTCTCGATTGGAATCTGAAGATGGCTCGACCATTGCCCATTTGGCGGCTTTCGGAAAAACGTACGCATCGTCACACCCGGGGGCAGCGGTAGGCCAAGCAGTTGAACCTGCGCATGTACGGTGTCGATCCATGCGAGGCGATCGGCGTCGGTATTCCCGCACACCTTGGGTAGATTCATGAGGAGGGTCAGAGTTCGTCGACGATGGGCACGCCGGTCCATACCTGTCCGTTCGATGGCCCGCCGAAGATGCTCGCCTTCCTGACGCAAACCCATGAAGTCCAGTAGCAGGGCTTCCGCCGCTTGCACTACCGTTTCCTTGGACCGCGCCGTCGCGGTAGGTGACCAGAACTCGGCTACTCGTCGGGCAAGCGATTCAATCCGCGAGGTTCCATTCGAGTCAACTGCGGCCACACTGCTGGCGGCACGCTGCGCGACATTGCCTGAATGCGCCAAGACAATCGCGTTGGCCGAATCCAAACCAAGTTCAACCACCCGACCAAGGAAGGCCTGGCCGATTGCTGCGCTCGGACCGCGGCCACCGTATGAGAGAAGTAGAACGGGATGTGCAACGTCCGCGGTGTCACCAACGGAGTCGTCTACCTGCGCCTCGCTTCTAAGCGTTGCAGCCAATCTGCAGATGGCAGGGCTGCTGCGAAAATTTCCTGTTAACTCATGACGCGCCTCTGCAGGATAGGTGTCCTTTAACTCCTGAATACCAGCCAGATTGCCATTGCGGAACTCGTAGATTGCCTGGTCGGGATCGCACACGAAGGTGACCCGCACGCCGTGTCCCCGCAACCAGGAGAGGATTTGCAAGTCGAGCGGATTGCAATCCTGCCCTTCGTCCACCATGACCTCATGAAACCGTGCCGCCAGCGCACGCCCTAGTGCCCTTCCCCTTACTGGATCGCGGATCAACTGCAGAGTTTGAACACGAGCATCGGCAGCGCTCAAATAGCCAGCCTGAAGCAAGCCACGTCGCCGAAGGGATGCAGCCTGTTGATACCGGGCTTGATGCTGTTGAACATGATTTCGAAGTCCGGCGTGTCCAATCTTGTCGGGCAGAATCACATTGGTTTCAGGGTCGAAGAGATCCAAGCTCACCGGATCACCTTGGAAGGCGAATTGCCCCGACAGCCGAATGCCGACGCCAAGGCTGTCCCAGCTGTCGAGGATGATCGGACGCGTTTTGCTTGCCACGGCACAGCCTGGCAGTACAACGAAGTGACGAACGAACGCATCGAGCGTGCCCATGAAGCTGGGGTGTCTCAATAGGGAATCGAGCGCCGCTGCACGACAGCGTTCCCGAAACTCATCGACGGCGGAGTTTGTGAAAGACAGCACCGCCACGCCATGTCGCGCCGGCAACGCGGCTGCGATCCTCGTCAAGCGCGCGATGATTGTCCGCGTCTTGCCGGCACCAGGGCATGCATGCACGAATGCACTTCCGGCATACGTGGAGAATGCTTCCTGCTCTCCGGTCAGGCCCTGGATGCCGGTCATACGTGCGCGGCACCGCGGATCGCTTCGGCGAGATAGTCCGGCACCACGAAAGCCTCGCCTGCCGCGATGCGTGAGGCAATCGCTTGAGCCAAATCGCCCTTGCGGGTCTTCTTGGCCTCTATCAGTTTGAGGAATGCATCGGGACGTTCCGGCGCTGCGACACCTTCTATTCGATTCATCCAGTCGCGACGTGAATTGCGATGCAGCCGAAGGAACACGCTCTTTAAGAACGCTTCGTTGCCAGCCCTGAAAATCTCGTGTTCTAGCGTGTGCTGATTGGTCAACACCGTCAGTGCCTGCGGCGCGCGATGTGTTTCAGCGAGATTCTCCAGATCGAGCTTTCGATTCCCCAGCACGGTCGGGTCCGCGTCGGTGATCACGATCAGCCGGTCTGCAATGCGTGCGTCGCCATACGGCCGCAACAGCACTTCGACATACGGGCGGAAGTCCACGCCCTCGATCGCCACGATGACGGTTCCCTTGAATCGTAGCCACCCGTCAGAGTTTGCGGCAAGAACGATCTTCTGCGCGAGCACCGGCAACAGCAATGCCTCGGCGATTCCCTCCACCAAGATGGCTCTATTGCCGAACAGCAGCGCTGAGCGGGTCACATCTAGATAGCGGCTGATCTTGTCGAGCGTTTTCGGCTTCAGTCCGAGTTCGGCGATAGGCACGCTGACTGATTCAGAGACCGCTACCCCATTCTCTTCGCGCCGCCGCGATCTCATGACCACCAGATGCGACGGAGAGACCCATGCTGTCAAGTTCGGTGAATGCGTGGTAACCACGATCTGGATGCGGCCCTCCGGCTTGCCGGCCTCAATGGCGCGTGCCGCAGATTGACGTGCTTGCTCCAGGAGGAATTCGAGGACCAACACCTGGAGTTGCGGATGCAGATGCGCTTCCGGCTCTTCGACGAGAAAGATCGTCAGGTCGGCCTCCTTGGCTTTTGCCAGTTCGACAACGACCGTGGCCATATAGAGCAAGTTGGAGTAGCCGAGGCCAGATGCTCGAATGTCTTCGGGCGCCAGGCCAATGTCGGCCAAGCGGAACCGCAAGTCGCGGGCGACGTCGAGTAATGTTTCCTCCCCAAAGTCCAACGCTGCAGCCTGAGGGCGGACACCATTTGTCAACATCCCCAGCGCGGTGCCGATCTCCGTATTCATCGTTTTCAGGATGTCGGGTCTCGCGACTGCCCGGCGGACACCTGCTAGAAAGTCCGGCTCTTGGTCCTTCGGCAGGAAGTGGCGTAACAATGCCATGACCCGCGTTCCGCTGCCCGTACCAAGCGCTTGGTGCGCATCACGCAGCGGCGGTAGGTACACGTGCCGGATCAGATCGGAGGAGCCAGCTTCAGGCTCGTTGGTGTCGAAGCGCCCGGCCCACATCGTGGTCTTGCCGCGTGGGGCGCGCTCGGATCGTGCCTCGTATCGGTAGCCAAAGACCGCCTCATCCTGGGTGGGGTCCGGCACAGCCGAGATCAGCAAACCTTTCAACGTATCGCCAAGCCCCCTAAAAGTGCCTTCTATTTGGAAGTTGGGGACGGTGGCGTGGCGTCGTACATCCTCGTCTTCTGGATACCGATCCCTACGTCCGCTCAGCGGCAGTGTCAGCAGCCGTATTGCATCGACAACGTTCGACTTCCCGCCATTGTTCTCGCCAACCAAGACAGTCAGATCGGGACGAAGGCTGATGGTCACATTGTCGAACGACCGGAAACGCGAAATTGTTAAGTTCCCCAGATGCATGATCTCCCCTTATGAGCCCAGAGCAATAACGCTTGCCATGGCAGCCGTGGCTGTGTGGCTCGCACTCACCAGCCATCGGACAATCCCCTGTTCGTCTGCGATCTCCACCAATCTGCGGTGCAGAGCAACATTTGGTGCGCCTTTCCGCTGAGACACGACCTCGACATCCGTAAACGCGATGCCGTCTCCCCAGCCTGTACCAAGTGCCTTCAACACGGCCTCCTTGATGGCAAAGCGCGAGGCAAGCCTCTCGATCCTGTTGCCTCCTTCATTCGCAGTGGCTAGTTCCCCAGGAGTGAAGTACCGATCCAAGAAGTCGCCGGCCTGTTCGTTCATCAGCCGGGAGAAATCTGCTACGTCGACAACATCTATGCCGTGAGCTACCACGTTCCCGAACCTAGATAATTGATGGTTGTCGGTCATGCCAAGGGCCTTGCGTTGTTATAAGCTTCCAATCGCCGTCACGACTTGCGCGGAGCTTTCCGCCGGACGCTATCGGGTGGTCCGAGAAAAGTCAGACTCTTAGCATCCTGATCGACAAATATCTTTCCGCCGTCGGCATTCAGAACCTGGCGCCAGACCTCAAATCCGACCAAGATCGCGCGCTGCCACTCGCCAAGCGACCTTTCTCGCACTTCGAGTAGCGATGTCACACCTTTGATCGTACGCAGCAACTTGTAGTCCAAATCGCCGACACCTTCGAGCCACCGGTGTTCCTTCGCATAGTCAAAAACCAGCGCCGCGACGCCCTCGTCCAGAACCTGGGCTCGGCCACCGTCCTGCACCTCGTCCACTTGAGGGATGCTCTTGCGCTTTCTCTTCAAGAGTTTTCGAATAACCGGCGACCAGCCAAGTACGGCGACATAACCGAGATGGAACACGTCGTGAAACCGATAGCCATCGGGGTCATCTGCGTTGTCGGTCAGGTCGTCACCAATCTTCTTGCCGTTGACGCGCATTCGAATCTTCTTGCGCCCGTCAACGGTCACCTCGCTGAGTTCCACCTCGAACCGTCTAGGCAACCGCTCGTGCTCTTCGAACTCTGCATCGAAAGCGAGGGACCCCGTATCCTGCGGCCCCCAGCGGTCCCTGGTCTTCTTCAGATTTGCCTGCGCAATATCCTCAAGCTTTAGATCGAACTTTGCAGCGACGTTTCCGACATACCAAAGCAAGTCGCCCAACTCTTCCGACACTCGCTCCCTGAACAGGAGATGGGAATCGCCGTCTCGAAGGTGCTTCTTGTACTCACTGAGCAGTTCGCCCGTCTCACCTGCCAGACCGAGCAAAGGAACCATGAGATCGTTTCCTGCATCGCCGCTTTTCCGTCGTGACGGCACGCGATCGGTTTTCTGTGCTTCCCGCTGGTAGGTGTTCAAGTTCATCACGAGTTTCCTAAGTCCAAGGTTGACTGGGCAATTGACCTGTTCGCGTTTTTCTCATCCCGCATCTGGCTGACGCGGCCCGAAAGATCTGCCTCGATTTTTGAATTGATACCCCATTTGGGTGGATACCAAGGCAAGTCCAAAGGTCCGGTGGGAGAAAACTTTTGCTTGATGCGCGTGCGCCCGGAGATTCCGGCCACGTCTGGGTGAGCGACCCGCGCGTATTTGTCGACCTCACAAAAGAGGTTTTGGCAATCGATCAATTGCAGCCGACGTCCCCAAAGGGGTTGGAACTTGATCCCTAGCCGCTCGAACTCACGCTCCTGGTTGTCGGCCATCAATCGGATCAGTTCCGCTTCGTTGAGACCCGCGCTGTCGGCGAAACACTTTCTCAGGCCATCGCGGGCACCTGGACCTGGGATGACGAAATCCATTTCGGAGAAGTCCGTGACCTCGCTGTAGTTGATGTCAGTCACGAACTGGTATGCCAGGAAGTCCCCAATCGTTGGGTAGCTTCTGAGCAGTTCGAACGCAGTCTGCATCTTCTTCAACTGTGCCATTTGGCCTGCAAGGTCATCAGCCATCATTCGCTCTAGCAAGCGTAAGTGGTTCTGATGCTTGGCCGTATGCCCGAAGGCAGAGCCGCCGGGCGGCATGATGTAGGCGGCCGAGTAGATCCGCCCCCCTGCCCTCATGGCCTGACTCAGAACCTTGTCATAGTGCTCGAACTTGTAGTTCTTGAAGGTGACCTCACCGAAGGTGTGCTCAAGCAACTTCCAAGTCTCGATCTTGTTGAACAGTTTGAAGAGCAAAGTACGGAACAGCACCTCGGACGGTGATTTTGGAAGATCATCACGGTAGATCACATGCCTGATCAAGTACTGGCTGACACGATCCGAAGCACGATAAGCGTTCGTAAACTTGTGAACAGAGATCACGGGATCGGTAGTCCACGGCGCTGGCTTCCCCCTCAACCTTTGGCAGAACACGTTCTGCCGCTCCACGGCGAATCGCCAGTAGCTATCAAATACCGGCGTCACCTTGATCGGCAGCAAGTGCGATGGGCTTGCAGTCGGCTCAAGCACAGCGGTCGGGTCGTTTTCCGAAGGCCGGCAACTCTTGCTGATGCCAACCCTCACGCTGCAGTCTCGACAACTGACGCGATCTCTTTGGTTGATACCGGCGCAGCAGTGAACACATCAACACAACAAGCACGCGCAGCTTCTACCAAAGGCTGAAAAATGGCGTCCGACTTCGGGTATTCATCAAACTTCTCCACACCAACAAAGACATTCATCCTGATCAGCTTCTTCTTCATTTCGTGAGCCATAAATGCCCCCAGCTGCGCAAGTCCCAAGTAGTTTCCATATGCCTTGGTGAACAGCTTCTGCGTTGCGTAAAAAGCATTTACAACCAAGCCCTCTTCGGTGGGCTGAAAGCTAACGTGCTGCAAACACGGAAACTGCAGTTGAGCATCGGCGACATGATCTCGTGCAGGGTCAAAAATGCTTGCTTGGAACATGGAATCACGCACGCCCTGGCGGCCACCGAACTGAGAAAGTATCCATTCGAGTTGATTCCCTTGGCACTGATCTGGCCCCTGGGTAATCAGTCGCTGAAAATAGAGTCCCCGGCGATTCGCCGATTTGTTCATTGCCTGATACCGAGGGAATGCGTTTTTATACATGTCAAAAAGTTTTGCCCTATCACCCTGCGCCATTTTCCAAAGTCGCTGAGGAAAAATGGTAAATGCGACATCTTCAATACTCCGTTTTCCCTTGATGGATAGAGCCTTCTCTAGAGCGCCCCGAACCCTCTCGTCTTCAATAGCAGCGCCGTCATCCTCAAACCCCGTGACGCTGATGATTAGAGGAGATATTTCCTTCCCAGGATGTTCAGTCACATGAAGAAATGCCCTCGCCCATGCGTGAGAGAGATTGCGCTCATCCACGAGCAGCGGCTTAATAGCAGAGGCGTGTTTACTCATCGACAGGCTCCTCAAGGTGACGAAATCTAGCCAAGCCAATATATTGGCGCCGGGCGACACGAACATAGGTGGCCCACGAGGTACCGGGTATTACCACTCGTGTGATGCCACACTTTGCCGCTCGAAAGAGTCGCCCGGCAGCTAACTCACGCTCGGGCACGAGCATTGAGGCGTCCACAACCACACTCGGTGGAAGGAGCAGCAGCCCGTCCTGCTCGATGTCGAGCGTCGGTGAATTCCAGTGCCGATCTGCTACCGTGAGCGGCATGGCAACGACCTCGCCCAGCAGTTCCGTGCGGATCATCTTTGGCGTAATCCGTCCAAGGCGATCACGCTGCACCCGGTTGATCATGTTGATACCGTAGGCGAGGTGATTCACCAGAGTCGCCTGCCCTACTCCGAAGTTGCAGGCGATGGCGTACATATCGAGGGCTGTTGCGCGGTTCGGGTCCAAGCCCCGCTTCGCGAAGGCCTCCCGTAGGCCAAGCGTGGGCATTAAAACAAAAGCCGCGAAAGCGTCAGCCAGAATTTCGTTCGGAGGGCGATCGGCGCTGCTGGCCTGATCTTCCCGCAGCTCGTCGATGGTCGAGCCGTGCCCAAAAACGTGATGCCCCAATTCGTGCGCGCACGTGAAAGTTCGTCTCGCCAAAGGCCTGAGTACAGAAACATGAATGCGCGGCTTCGGTGTCCGGTCGTACATGCCCTCCATATTGATATCGTTGAAGCGGACTGCGACGTTGTGCGCCTCGCACAAGCCATAAATGCAGGTGGGACTCTTGAGATCCACGCCCGCCTTGACGCGCGCCGCGATTGAAGCCTGCATGCCTTGCATCACCAGGGCTTTTCGCCCGGGGGCCGACGTAACCGAGAGCTGAGCGCTCATTTACTCACCCCTCCCTCTTCGGCATCCGAGCTGCGCATCGACGCCAGCAGCCGCAGCAGTCGATCCAAATCGTCCGGCTTCAGCTTGCTCAGTTCGCGTGCGGCAAGCTGGAGTCGCGGGTCGTTCATCTCGAGCTGTTCGGCTGTTTCTCCGAGCAGCCATGAAACGGTGACATCGTAGGTCTCCGCAAATCTCGTCAGTTCTTCTGCAGAAACACGGCGATTGCCGGCCTCGATCTCAGAAACCGTCGGCCGATGCATCTGCAGCACCTTGGCCACCTGGCCTTGCGACAGGCCTGCGGCTTTTCTGGCCTCTCGCAGACGTTCGGCGAGCGCCGAACGATGCGTGTCCGGGCTGCCTGTCATTGCGCGTTCGCCTGCTTAGGTTCAACGACGGCTTGGGCTTCTACCAGGGCTACGACCTTTGCCACGATCTCGTCAATCGTCAGCGCAATGCTGGAATCGTCCTGCCGGAAGATGTTCACATCATTGGCGATGCTGATCCCGAGCTTCGCGCCCAGCATGCCAATGGCGACGGGCCATATCTTGCTGTCGAACTTCGGCAGTTCCTCAATAGGTTTCGTCGCGCCACCAAGCGGTGGGCACTCAAGCTCACTCGTGGCTTGTATGTTCTGCAGTACTTCCACCAGGGTCGTCTGAATCAAAGCGGCATCCATTTGGACCTCCATGTGGGCCATTACGGCCGGTAAGAATATCTTACCACTCCTCAAGAATCGCTGCAAGCGGCGCGTGGACGCACGGCGAAGGTCGGAGGCATCCGACTCTGCACAGGTGCAGGCTGCGCGCTGCACTTGGCTTCAGGGGACGGGCCCGGCAGTCAGTCCCTGGTACCCAACGAGGACTGCCGATCGTCAGCACTCAAGGGCGGATTCAACCGGTCGATGCAACCGCCACTAGCAGCGACGTGTCTGTCGACTTACGCCCCCACAGTACCGAACCTGAATGCAAATGGACCGTATGTATCACCCCCGTACCATCAGCGCATGAGCACAGGATCAAAACTCGAACGAGCGCGACTGGTTGACATCGGCGTCAACTTCCACTCGGGGCAGTTGGTGTCGCTGACCGACCAACTGTTGGTGCGTGCACGGGCGGCAAACGTGACCCAGATTCTGGCGACAGGCACATCGGCGGCGTCCAGTCGTCTGGCCCTTGAGCTTGCAAGAGCCAATCCGGGCACCGTCTTCGCGACCGCGGGGGTGCACCCCCATGGCGCAAAGTCATACTACCCAAGCACCTTCCGCGAGCTGACCGAACTCTGGGCATGCCCGGAGGTCGTGGCTATTGGAGAGTGTGGCCTTGACTACAACCGCAACTTCTCGACTCCCCAAGCGCAACGCATTGCCTTCGAACAGCAGCTGTCAATGGCTGTCGAGACCCGCAAGCCGCTTTTTCTTCACTGCCGCGACGCCTTCACCGATTTCCACGACATGCTTACCCCTGTGGTGGCCGCCGGAGCGCGCGGCGTCGTGCACTGCTTCACGGGCAACCGTGCGGAGGCAGAAGATGGGGCTCGACATCGGCATCACGGGCTGGGTCACAGATCTCCAACGCGGGCAGGCGCTTCGCGAAGCGCTGCCAGCCATTCCGCTGGATCGACTGCACCTTGAAACGGATGCTCCTTATCTGTTTCCCAAGAACGCCGAAACGCGTCGTGGGCACAACGAGCCGGCAAATCTTCCCTGGGTAGCTGCAAGCGTGGCAGAGCTCTTGGGCTGCGACATCGACGAGATCATTCAGACCTGCAGCTCCAATAGCCGACGGATGTTTGGCCTTCCAGGCAATTGAAGGACTTCGACCCCTCTATGCTCGGCGCGTCGCGGGCACCCTTTCAGGGTGAGCAGGTCCGGGTTATCAGGAAATCCACTGCCACGCTTGTCCAACGACGAACCAGAGCTGTGCCTCCCCGGCGATGCCGGGCCGCGCTGTACCTGCTGCGCATCGAGCCGCCTGCGTCGTCTCGCCCCTTCGGCTTCCATCGCTGATGCCTTCGCGGCGGTGCCGCTGCGCGCTGCGCTTGCGGATGCAATGTGAGTTGGTGTGGGTAGGCTGGCTTGCTGTTCCCTTCATCCTTGCACACCGTTCTCGCGGTCAAGGTCTACGCGTGCTGCGCACGCTGGCGTCCTGCCGGCCGTCTTCGAACCTGTGACAGCTGCGCTGCGGCGTGCCGGTTCCGGTCTCGGGCAATACCGCCCGATCACTGGAGTTCGCCATGTCGCACGATCTGTTCTCTTCCCTCGATTCCTTCGTTGCCGTTTCCTCTGTTGCCTCTTCGCTGCTCGTTCGTGATGTCGCGGGCGAGTACCGCCCGGCCGAGGCCGACGAGGTGCTGTTGGCCGCACAGCGGGTGCTGGCGGGCCGGATGCGTGGGACCGAAGTGCTGACTTCGCCGGCGGTGGTCAAGGACTTCCTGCGGGCACGGCTGGGGAACTTGCCGCATGAAATCTTCGCGGTGGTCCACCTGGATGCGCAGCACCGGGTGCTCGACTACGTGGAGATGTTCCGGGGCACGGTGAGCCAGACATCGGTGTATCCGCGCGAGGTGGTCAAGGATGCGCTGAGCCGGAATTCAAGCGCTCTGCTGCTGGTGCACAACCATCCCAGTGGTTCGGCGGAGCCGTCGCGGGCGGACGAGCATCTGACGCAGACGCTGAAATCGGCGGCGGCGCTGATCGACGTGCGGGTGCTGGATCACCTGATCGTGGCGGGCGACTCGGTCGTGTCGATGGCAGAAAAGGGGCTCATGTAGGCAACGAGGGCTTCGGCCCTCTTTTTTCTTTTCATCGTGCGCGCTGCGCGCGTGTGCTGGGTTCCGGGGATTGGCTCATTTGCACATCCCCGCCGCACCTTGCTTGGCACTCTTGTCATGCGGCCGAGGAGCCATTATTTGAACAGCCATACAGCAAGGTGCGCCGAGGTAAAGCAGGGGCGAGACGCCCAGCCGATCTCGCAGTGACGACGGTGTCCGATCTTTTCGTCGTCCTGCAGTTCTTTTCTTGTATGTACGTGGAAGGCGTCGTGTGCCGGGCAGCATTCGGCCGGTCACAAGTCACTGGGGCTGCAGGCTACGGCCGTAGCCCTTGGCCAGGCGCGGCGCCATCTCTGGGAAGAGGATGCCGAGCACGGCGTCATAGCGCACAGGCCGCAGGTGCGTCTCGTCGCCAGCATCCACTTTGTCGATGATGCCTTGCCGCCAGGACGCATAGCGCTCGGCTTGCTTCGAAGTGAACCGGGTCTCCAATCCATAGGCCTTGACGGCCATGGGGTACAGCGTGTGCCATTGCTGGTAGCCGGGGCCGCTTTGCGTGATGGCGTTGAGCACTTGGTACCCGGTATCGAATGCATAACCGATGCCCCGGTTGTGCTGGATCGACAGCAGCCGTGAAACGATGCCAGCCACACCCAGCATCTCCGGGTCGGCGGCGCCCGGATAACCGTGCGCGGCAAGGGCTTCTGCGGCTTCCATGAGCCGCAGCCAGGGTTCGCTGTCCTTTCCCAGCAGCGCAGGCGCTGGGCCCTCTCCTCGGTGCGCCCGCCGGGCTTTGTCGATGCGGGTATTGGCGTCGTGAAATTCCGTGGCGGCGGCCAGATAGATCACGACCCATTCCGATGCTTGTGTCGCGAGCAGTCGGGGACGCCGCAGTTCGGCCAGGCGCTCTTGAAAGCGGACAGTGACCGGATGCTGGTCCAGTTCCGCTTCTAGGATCTGGCGACGGAACCGCCAGGCCGGGTGATAAATCCAGCGTTTGCCAATAGTTTCGTTCACCACCAGGTGGCGCAAGCCTTCTCTGGTCACCCGGCCGCCGAGCGAGCCGATGTCGACTTCCAGCGTCGGCAGGTTGAGTTCCTGGATGCGGCGCAGCTTTTCCTGATCGATGCCGTGGGTCACGGTGACCTCGATCAGCACGGTCCGGGGCCACTGCTGGCTGCTGTGAGTGTCTTCCGTGAGTTCTTCGAAGGCTCCATCGAGCCAGGTTTCAGTGCCCCGTAGATGTAGGGGCGAGGCTCGTGCAAGGTGCAGATGACGTCGGGGACGATGCTGCCCTGACGCTGCTCCAACTGGGTGTCTTCCAGCGGCAGCGTCATAGATGCTGTCATCCACTGAATGCGAAGCGTGTTTTCCTCCCATTCGCCGCTGAATTCGTCAGGTGCGTAGCGGGTCACTTCGACATTGAGGCCGGGCGTCGTGATATGCGACGCCTGTTCCAGAATTGCTTTGACTTCACTGTGCAAGAGGGTCTCGCGACGCCATTGCTGAGCGACGGATAGATCCAGGTCCAGAGGCAGATCTTGATGAAACAGTGCTTCGTCCGCATCCCCCCAGGCATCCATGGCGTCGTGCGCGGCCTGGTGGGCCTGCGTGCTCGCGGTCGCGTGCAATGCCTGGTCACTCCAATGCGCGCACCAGCGGATGTCCGGAAGCAGGCGCAGCCGCGCACGAATCTCGTCCGGCGACATCATCGCAATGGTGGGATCGGAAAGGGATAGCGTGACGATGGCCCGCCCATGGCCATCGCTGCCTGCGTCGCGTTGCCCGGTGAGATCGACCAGGAGTTCGCGGCCGTCATCCAGCGTCAACAGCGCCGTGGCGTGGTCGTGAAGTACCGCGCCCGCGATCGAGGTGCGCTCCTCGGGTCTCTCTGCCCAGCCCTCGTAACCTTGGCCGCTGAAGCCGGTGGCGGTAGCCGACATCCTGCGCCTGGGTAGATCGATGAAGCCCCGCTCCTGCAGGTGTCGAATCGCGGCCAGCCGGGCGGCAACGAGGGTGCAGTCATCTTTCTGGGCACCCTTGGGGTGGCGGAAATGTGCCGTGGGATTCCTGCGCAAAGGTTGCCCCGCCAACACCGGCGTCAGCGACAGATCGCAGGCCGGG
>LNAP01002188.1_pt1 | contig 19847 bp, 18 predicted proteins | sample 602601 | NCBI WGS metagenome assembly LNAP01 (sample SAMN02440304, study PRJNA202911) | soil metagenome | biome: Subtropical and temperate rainforests or woodlands; isolation source: soil samples (1 kg each in a 20% v/v slurry with milli Q water) were... ...
CCGCAGCAGCCGCCACAGCCGCCACAGCAGCAGCAGGCCTTGGCGACGCCGCCGCCCGCCAAGCCGCCTGAGAAGCCGCAGTAGCCGCAGACGCATCAGCCACCCTACCCGCAGCAGCAACAGCAGGCCAAGCCGCCGATGCCGCAGCTGCAGAAGCCCGAGTACAAGCCCTCGCCGCTCAGCACCGCGCCGTCGCGACGGCCGCCGGCCGGCACGCAGTCGGAGAACCCTTCGCCCTCGCCGTTCGTCAATCCGGCCGACACCTACAACAAGGCGCGCGCCGCCGACAATTACCTCTGGCAGGTCGTGCGCCGGCTGCAGGGTTACCGCTACCAGGCGAACACCAGTGCTACTCAGGGGATCACCGTGGTGCGCGTGGTCATCGCCCGTGATGGCCGGCTGCTCAACGTCACCGTCTCGCGCTCGAGTGGCGTTCCCGAGTTCGACCAGGGTGTGCTGGCCGGCGTGCGCTCGGGCTCGCCCTATGCGCCCCTGCCGCCGGACATCCGCGGCGACAGCGCCACCTTCGATCTGCCGCTGGTGTCGAGCCGGCGCATGTGAGCTCTACGCCGCGGCGGCATAGGGGTTCGCCCACCGTCCTCCGGTGAGGCGGAAGACCAGGAACCCGATGATGACCAGGTTGGCGACGTTGAAGGCGATGCCCGTGAAGAAGGCCGGGGCATAAAAGCCGAAGTGGTCGTACAGCAGTCCGGCGAACCAGCTGCCGAACGCCATGCCGCTCATGGCCGTGAACAGGGTGAGCGGCATGCGCCATGACGCCTCCGATGGCGGGAAGATGTCGCGGATGGCCACCGAGTAGGCCGGGATTATGCCGGCAAAGCCCAGGCCGAAGGCGGCGGAGATGGCAAACAGGCCGGCCTCGTCCTGGGTGAACGAAAAGGCCGTGATGACGACGGCCTGGCAGGCCGAACCCGCCATCACCGTGCGCAGGCCGCCGATGCGATCGGCCAGCGCCCCCCATGCCTGGCGGGCGAGGAAGGCCGACGCCAGCATGATCGACAGCATGGTGGCGCTGCGCGTCGGCGAGATGCCTATATCGGTGCAGAAGGCGACGAGATGCGCCTGCGGCACCGACATCGGGATGCAGCAGAAGAAGCCCGCGACACAGAGCAGCGCCTGCACGAGATTGGGATGCATCCCGCCGATGCGCCTGCCGGCGGCCGTCACATGTGGCAGGTGTTGCGGCACCAGGGGCAGCGGCGTGGGTTTCAACAGCAGGGTCGCCGGCAGGATCGCAACCAGCACCAGCACGGCGAAGCCGACCATCAGCGTCTGCCAGCCGAGGCTTGCGATGATGCGCTCGAACAGCGCCGGCCAGACGACGCCCGCGACGTACTGGCCCGACGAGATCAGGGCGATCGCCGTGCCGCGGCGGCGGTCGAACCAGCGGCTGACATAGACCAGCAAGGGCGGATAGACGCCGCCGTTGCCGAACAGGCCCATCAGCGCATGGCCGACGAACAGCGACCAGATCCAGCCCATCGACGACAGCAGCAGCCCGGCCGCGATCATGCCCGCACCGATCGCCACCGTGGCGCGCACGCCGATGCGGTCGGACAGCCAGCCCATGAAGATGCCGCCGGCGCCGGTGCCGACCCAGAGGAACGCGCCGGCCAGCGCCACCACCGAGCGATCGGTGCCGAGCGACTCCTGGATCGGCTTCATGCCGACGACGATGAGCAGCGACGAGCCGAACGAAACCGACAGGATCGCCAGGATCAACCAGGCGGTCCGCCACGAGGCCTTGCTCTCAATGCTGGCGGGCCGTGTCGCACCGCCGCCGGGCGAAGGCCCGTCCATGTCGTTTCCTCACCTGCGAGCTTGCCTGCCCGTCTGCCGGCATTATCGCGACAATCGTGCGCTACGGGAATGCGATTGGCTTCCGCTGTGCGCAACATTTGCTAGATTGGAGCGATGAAAACCAAGCTCCTCGGCCGTACCGGCATCTCCGTCTCCGAACTCTGCTTCGGCACCATGTCCTTCGGCGGCGATGCCGACGAAGCCACGTCCGCCGCGATGTACAGGAACGTCCGCGATGCCGGCATCAACTTCTTCGACACGGCCGACGAGTACAGCAAAGGCAAGTCGGAAGAAATCCTCGGCCGCCTGGTCAAGGGCCATCGCGACGAGCTGGTCATCGCCACCAAGTGCAACAGCCAGCAGGGTCCCGACGTGAATGCGCGCGGGACGTCGCGCCGCCACGTCGTGCGGGCAGTCGATGCCAGCCTGAAGCGCCTGGGGACCGATCGCCTGGATATCCTGTTCCTGCACCGCTACGACGCGCTGACGCCGATCGAGGAATCGATGCGGGCGCTCGAGGACGTGGTGCGCGCCGGCAAGGTGATCTACCCCGCCGTCAGCAACTGGTCGGCGTGGCAGACCCAGCGCGGCCTCGACATCCAGGAGCGCAGCAACTGGGCACGCCTGCAGGTCATCCAGCCGATGTACAACCTGGTCAAGCGCCAGGCCGAGGTCGAGATCCTGCCGATGGCCGAGGCCAACGGCATCGGCGTCATGCCCTACAGTCCCGCCGCCGCCGGCCTGCTGTCGGGCAAGTATCTCGGCCAGGCGACGGGAAGGCTCAAGACCAACAAGATGTACGAGGCGCGCTACAGCGATGCCTGGATGTTCGAGGCGGCCGAGGAATATGTCGCCTTCTGCAAGGAGCGCGGCCTGCATCCGGTCAGCACGGCGATCGCCTGGGTCGGCGCGCATCCGGCGGTGACGGCGCCCATCATCGGCGCGCGCAACACCGACCAGCTGAAGGATTCACTCGACGCCATCAAGATCGACATGACGCCGTCGCTGCGCCAGGAGATCGCCGATCTCTCGCGCACGCCGCCGCCGGCGACAGACCGGCTGGAGGAGCAGAAAACAGTAAGGGCTTAGTCTTTGCTGGGAGCGCGGGCCTCCGGCCCGCATCATGAGCGGGCCGGAGGCCCGCGCTCCCGTCAGATGACCTTGCGCGCCTTCAGATCCTTGATCTCAGCTTCGCTGTAGCCCAGGTCGCACAGCACCGCTTGATTGTGCTGGCCGAGCTCCGGCGCGATGCCGGGCTTGGCTGGCGTCTCGGAGAATTGCCAGGGCGTGCCGTGCACCTTCAGCTTCCTGCCGTACTTGGGATAGTCGACCTCGGTGACGTAGCCGTTGGCGATCACGTCGGGATCGTTCGATGCTTCCAGGAGCGTGTTGATCGGCGCCGAGACGATGTCGGCCTTGCGCAGCCGGGCCACCCAATCGTCGCGCGTGCCGGTGGCGAACAGGTCGTCGAGCAGCGCCAGAAGCTCCTCGCGCTTGGCGTCGTTGTCGATGATGACCCCGAGATCCTCGAAGCCCGCCGCCTTTATGCGGTCGTGGAAGCCCAGCCCGGTCATGGCATCCTTCCAGTTCTCCGGACCGGTGAGCTGGAAGACCAGCGGCTTGCCATCGCGATCGTTGAATGAGGCGCTGATGCCCGCTCGCTCGGGAGTGCCGGTGATGCGCGCCTGTCCGGTCACCGGATTCTTGTTGCGCCACATCGTCGTGGTGAAGGTCCAGCCCATCAGGCGGACCAGCGAGCCCAGCAGCGACAGCTCGATCTTCTGGCCGACGCCGGTGGTGCGCGCATGGATGAGCGCCGCCAGCGCGCCGCCGAAGGCCAGCATGGCGGTCGACTCGTCAGCGACCGAGGCGATGCCGGTGCGCATCTTCTGGCCCGGCTGGGAATAGGCCTCGGCGATGCCGCCCAGCGCCTGGGCCATCGAATCGGTGCCGGGCAGATGGCCGTTGGGGCCGCGCGTGCCGTAGCCCGAGATCGAGACATAGACCAGCTTGGGATTGACCTTGCGCAGCTCCTCCCAGCCGAAGCCGTTCCTGTCGGCCGCGCTTGGCCGGAAGTTCTGGCCGAAGATGTCGGCCTTGGCGACCAGCTTGTGCAGGATGGCGCGGCCCTCGGGCGACTTCAGGTTCAGTGTCACGCTCTTCACGCCGCGATTGTTGGTCTCGAAGAAGGTGCTGGGCATGCCGGGCAGCACGGTCATGCGGCGCGAGCCGTCGCCGCCGTCGGGCGGCTCGATCTTGATCACGTCGGCGCCGAGGTCGGCCATCAGCATGTAGGGCACGGTGCCCGCCTGTGCCGTCGAGCAGGAAACGACCTTTACGCCCTGCAGGGGGCCCCACTTTTCCGACATCACGCTACTCCCGATCAGGCATTGTCGAACAGATGACACGCCACGGCGTGCCCCGGCGAGACCTCGCGCAAGGCCGGCTCCTGCTGCGAGCAGCGCGGCATCGCGTAAGGGCAGCGCGTATGGAAGCGGCAGCCGGACGGCGGATTGAGAGGCGACGGCACCTCGCCGCGCAGCTCGATCTCCTCCTCGCTTCTGCCAGGCCAGGCCACCAGCACGGCGGAGAACAGCGCCTTGGTGTAGGGATGGCGCACATCGGCAAACAGCGATTCGGTCGGCGCCTTCTCGACGATCTTGCCGAGGTACATCACCACCGTGTGGTCGGCCATGTGGCGCACCGTGGCGAGGTCGTGCGCCACCAGCAGGTAGGCCACGTTGTCCTGCGCCTGGATGTCCTTCAGGAGGTTCATCATCTGGGCGCGGATCGACACGTCGAGTGCCGACACCGGCTCGTCGAGCACGATCAGCTTGGGCCGCGAGGCAAGGGCTGCCGCCAGCGCCACGCGCTGGCGCTGGCCGCCGCTGAACTCGTGCGGGTACTGCTCGGCCTGCTCGGGCCTGAGGCCGACCTGCGCCAGCAGCTCACGCACGCGCACGGCAATCTTCGCCTGGTCACCCCAATCGTTGACGATCAGCGATTCGGCAATGGTGCGACCCACCTTCATGCGCGGATTGAGCGACGACCAGGGGTCCTGGAACACCGCCTGCACCTTGGACCGGTAAGCGCGCAGAGCCTCGCCTTGCAGGCCCTGGATCGGCTCGTCCTCGAGCAGGATGCGGCCCTCGGTCGGCTCCTCGAGGTTCAGGATCATGCGCGAGGTCGTGGTCTTGCCGCAGCCCGATTCGCCGACCAGCCCCAGGGTCTCGCCGGCCCTGATGTCGAAGGAGACGTCGTCGACCGCCTTGACGTGTCCGAGCGTGCGCGAGAACAGGATGCCCTTGGTGAAGGCGAAGTGCTTCTTCACGCCTTCGACGCGCAGCAGTGGAATCGGCTCGGCGTTCATGCGGGCATGAGACTCCAGCAGTCCGTCAGGTCCTTCAACGAATACCGGTCAGCACCGCGTCGGGCAACCATGTGACGGTCTTGGGAAAGTAGACCAGCAGCCCGACGACCAGAAGCTGCAGGCCGATGAACGGCCAGATGCCGACATACATGTGCCGCAGAGTGATCTCTGGCGGGGCGATGCCGCGCAGATAGAAGATCGACGGCGCCATCGGCGGCGTCAGGTAGCCGGTCTGCAGCATGACCAGGAACAGGACGCAGAACCACACCTTGTCGAAGCCCGCCGCCTCGATCAGCGGCATGGTGATCGGCACCACCATCAGGATGATCACCAGCGGCTCGAGCATGAAGCCGGCGAGGAAGACGATGAACATCACCAGGAACAGCAGTCCCCACCGGCCGACGCTGAAATCCCGCAGGAAGTTCTGAAGGGTTTCCAGGCCGCCTGAGCCCACGAAGACGGCGGCGAACATCTGGCCGCAGGCGACGATGGTCAGGATCATCGCCGTGATGCGCACGGTGCGCATGGTCGATTCGATCAGCACCGCCGTGGTCAGACGCCGGTAGGCGATCGCCAGCAGCACGGTGCCGAGCGCCCCGGTCGCCGACGCCTCGGTCGGCGTGGCGATGCCCGCCATCATCGAGCCGAGCACGGCGATGATGACCACGACCGGCGGGACCAGCACCTTGGCGCTCAGCACCATCTTGGCGCCGAGCGACGGCTCGTCGGGCGCCCGGGGGATGCGCGGTCCGTAGTCGGGACGGAGGGTGCACAGGATCACGATGTAGAGGATGTAGGCGCCCGCCAGCATGAAGCCCGGGATGAACATGCCGAGCAGGATGTTGCCGACCGAGGCGTTCGCCACCGGGCCGATGACCACGGCCAGGACCGACGGCGGGATGATGGTGCCGAGCGAGCCGCCGGCGCAGATCGTCCCGGAGATCAGGCTCTTGGAGTAGCCGTATTTCAGCATGGCCGGGATGGCCAACAGGCCGACCACCGTTTCGGTGGCGCCGACGACGCCGCTGGTCGCGGCGAAGATCACGCACATGATGACGGTGCCGACGGCAAGACCGCCGGGAATACGCCGGGTCCACATGTGGATGGCGTCGAACAGGCGCGAGGCGATGCCCGACGCCTCGAACATGGCGCCCATGAAGATGAAGAGCGGCACGGCAGCCAGCACCTGGGCCGTCGCCACCTCCTCGATCTTCTGGATGAACTGGTACTGCAGGCCCTCGAAGCCGAAGGAATGGAGCCCGAACACCACGGCCAGCGCCATCATGGTGAGCGCCACCGGGAACCCGGTCAGGATCACGGCGATGAGGGCGGGGAACATCCAGAGCGCGCTCATCGGACGCTTCCTCTCGGCCGACGATGCGCCGGAACGGCGCTAGACTCCATGGATGTCGCTCGTCTCGTCGCGGTCATCGAACGGGTGTCCCATCAGGGAAGCCGCCCGCTTGATGATCTCGGCGACGATCTGGATGGTGAAGATCGCAAAGCCGGCAAACAGGATCAGCTTGAACGGCCAGACGATCGGGTTGAAGCCGCCCGAGCCCGAGCGCTCGCCGCTCTGGTAGGCCGTCATGAAATGATCGTACAGGCCGAGCGTGAGCCAGCCGACCGTCGGCAGGATGATCAGGGTGAGACCGATCAGATCGAAGATGCGGATGCGCGGCCGGGTGCGCCGGTCATAGAGCAGGTCGACGCGGACGTGGCTGTCGGTCGACATGGCATAGGCGATCGACAGGACGAACGAGGCACCCATCAGCCAGGTATTGAGATCGTTGCCCCAGGCGGTCGGCGCATTGAAGGCATAGCGCAGCACGACGTCGTAGAGCATCAGGACGACCAGGACGATCACGAGCGCGGCCGCGATCGCCCCGAAAAGACGGCTGATGCCGTCGACCGCACGAACCAACCCGCGCATCGGCGGAGCTCCCGGACTACCGGAACTCCGAGCGATACTCGGCGGACGGCTTCCAGCGCTCCATGAAGGAACGCTGGCTCTCGACGACCTTCTTGAACCAGCCTCCGTCGGCAGCGATGTACTTGTCCTCCCACTCGCGCGTGGCCTTGGCGACGCCGTCGATATAGCCCTGGTCGACACGGATGAACTCGACGCCCTCGGCCTTGAGCTTGTTGAGCGCGTCGGCGTCCATGACGTTGATGTTCATCCACGATTCGATGGTGGCGAGCTTGGCCGCCGCTTCGATCTGCTTCTTGGTCGTGGCATCGAAGCCGTCCCACAGGGCCTTGTCGAAGATGCATTCCAGCACCGCGCCCGGCTGGTGGACGCCGGGCAGGATGATGTACTTGGCGACCTTGTGGAAGCCGAGCCCGATATTGATGCCGGGAGTGGCCCATTCGATGGCATCGACGACGCCGCGCTCGAGCGCCGGATAGACCTCGCCGCCCGGCAGGATGACGGTCGAGGCGCCGAGGTTGTTGGCGATCTCGGCCCAGGCGCCAGACGTCCGGAGCTTGAGGCCCTTCAGGTCCGCGAGCGTGCGGATGGGCTTGCGCGAGTGCATGTGGATCTCGTCGGAGTGCGAGCCGCAGGGCAGCGCCACCACGTTGAACTTCTCCATGCGCCACTGCCGCCACAGCTCGATGCCGCCGCCGACATAGATCCAGTGCAGCAGCGCCTCGGCCGGCGGCGAGCCGACATAGCCGCCGAAGATCGCCGCGGTCTTGTCGAGGCCCCAGTCGTAGCCGGACCAGCTATGGCCGGCCTGCGCCACCTTCTTCTGCACCGACTCGGTGATCTTGAGCGGGCTGCCGATGGTGCCTGCGGGGAAGACCTGGAACTTGACCTTGCCGCCGGTGATCGAATCGACCTGCTTGGAGAAGCCCTGGGCAAACTGTTCGAGATGCACGCCGCCGGGCCACGACGTCGCGGTGCGGATGTTCTGCTGGGCCGCAGCGGAGCCGGCGGCAAGAGCCAGCGCCGCCGCTGCGACGGCAGCGGTGGCAAATTTGGACGTTGTCATGGGACCTCCCTCGATCGTTTTTTCTGCGATACGCGGACGGAACGCTACACGACGCCGGCAACGAGAGTGCAGCCTGCATGCAGCCATGACAAGGAGGAAGACGGATTCACGACGCCGTCACCTTCCAGCAATCCGCCGTGTGCTCCTCGCCCACGCGTACGCTGCCGGGATAGGCGTCGAGGCAGCGCTGCTCGACGAGGGCGCAACGCGAGGCGAAGCGGCAGCCGACAGGCAGGTCCATCAGCGACGGCGGCTGGCCTTCGATCGTGGTGAGCCGGCCGGCCGGCCCGGTCATCTTGGGAACGGAGGCGATCAGGGCGCGCGTATAGGGGTGCTGCGGCGCCTCGAAGATCTGCTTCACCGGACCGCATTCGACGATGCGGCCGGCATACATCACCGCCACGCGATCGCACATGCGGCCAACCACGCCGAAATCGTGGGTGATGAACAGGATCGCCATGCCGTTCTCGGCCTGCAGGCGCTTCAAGAGCTTGAGGTACTGGAGCTGGATGGTGACGTCGAGCGCGGTGGTCGGCTCGTCGGCGATCAGCACCTCGGGCTCGCCGCTGATGGCGATGGCGCCGACCACGCGCTGCTTCATGCCGCCGCTCATCTGGTGCGGGTACTGGCCGATGCGCTGTTCGGGCGCGGCGATCTCGACGCGGCGCAGGGCCGCCACCGCCTCCTTCATGATCTCGGAGAGCGAGGCACCCTTGCGCCGGCGCTCGATCGCCTCGCGCAACTGGTCGCCGATCGAGAACACCGGGTTGAGCGAGGTCTGCGGGTCCTGCAGCACCATGGAGATGCGCCGGCCGCGGATCTCGCGCATCTCGGACGGCGTGCGCTTCAGGATATTCTCGCCGCCCAGCAGCACCTCGCCCTTGATGGTGCGCGCGCCGCCCTTGGGCAGGAGCCGCATCAGCGACAACGCGGTCAGGCTCTTGCCGCAGCCCGATTCGCCCACCAGGCCCAGCACCTCGCCACGCTTCAGCGAAAAGCTCACGCCGTCGACCGCCTTCACCACGCCGCGGCGCAGGAAGAAGTGGGTGTGCAGGTCGCGGACTTCGAGGACGGTATCGCCGGGGGGAGTATCGCTCATAGCTGGCGCAGCCGGGGATCGAGGCGGTCGCGCAGCCAGTCGCCGAACAGGTTGACCGAGAGCACCAGCAGCGTGATGGCGATGCCCGGGATCAGGGCCACCCACCAGGCCTCGGCGATGCGGCCGCGGCCCTCGGAGATCATCAGGCCCCAGGTCGGGGTCGGCGGCGGGATGCCGGCGCCCAGGAAGGAGAGCGTCGCCTCGGCAATGATGACGACGCCGATGTTGAGCGTGACCAGCACCATGAAGGTGTTGAGCACGTTGGGCAGGATGTGCGTCGCCATGATGCGCAGCGACGAGCAGCCGCGCACCTTGGCGAGGGCAACGAAGTCGCGCTGGCGCAGGGCCAGCACCTCGCCGCGGATGACGCGCGCGAAGCTCGCCCACAGGAGCAGGCTGATGGCGATCACCAGCGTGCCCAGGCCCTGGCCCATGGTGACGGCGAGCAGCAGGGCGAACAGGATGGCCGGGAAGGTGAAGGCGGCGTCGACCAGGCGCATGAGAACGCTGTCGACCGCGCCACCGACATAGCCCGCGACGATGCCGATGGCCAAGCCGATGCCGCCGCCTGCGGTCAGCGCCAGCAGCGCCACGAGCAGGCTGACGCGGGCGCCGTAGATCAGGCGGCTCAGGATGTCGCGGCCGAAGGCATCGGTGCCCAGGAAGTACTTGTCCTTGCCGCCCATCATCCAGGCCGGCGGCAGGAGCTTGTCGCGCAGCGTCTGGTCGATCGGCGAATGCGGCGCCAGCAGGGGCGCGAAGAGCGCCATGACGACGATCACCGAAATGATGACGATCGGTATCCAAGGCACGCGCGCGGTACGCCGCGGAGCGGCCTCGCGGCGCGGCCACACCATGGCGCGCCATAGGGACCAGCGTTGCTGGGCGACAGACGAAGGACGCTCGATGATGGCCATCGCTATGCCAGCCTGATGCGCGGATCGACATACGCGTAGAGAATGTCGACGCCGAGGTTGATGGCCAGGATCAGGATCGATTTCAGGATGATCGTCGCCTGCAACAGCGGAAAATCGCGGTAGATCACGGCCTCGTATGTCAGCCGGCCGATGCCGGGCCAGGCGAACACCGTCTCGGTGACGATGGCGCCGGTGATCAGGTTGCCGACGAACACGCCCCACAGGGTCAGCACGGGGATCAGGGCGTTGCGCAGGCAATGCTTCCAGATCACCGTCGTCTCGCTCAGCCCCTTGATGCGCGCGAGCTTGACGAACTCGCTTTCCATCACCTCGAGCATGGCCGAGCGCGTGATCCGCATGAAGCCCGCCACCAGGAAGGTGCCGAGCGTGATGACGGGCAGGATGTAGTGTTCGGGCCCGCCCATGCGGCTCGATGGCAGCCAGCCCAGCTCGACGCTGAACACGAAGATCAGCAGCACGCCGAGCCAGAAGCTCGGCATGGCGACGCCCAGGACGGCGACCGTGCCGGCGGCGCGGTCCAGCCAGCCTCCGCGATGGAGGGCCGCGACCACGCCCAGCGGAATGCCCAGCATCATGCCGAGCAGCAGCGCCCACGGGATCAGCACCAGCGTGTTGGGCAGGCGGTCGAAGAAGGCCTCGACCGCCGGCTGCTTCATGCGGATCGAGGTGCCGAGATCGCCATGCAGGGCTTTGCCGAAGAAGATCAGGAACTGCTCTGACAGCGGCCCGTCCAGGCCCAGCGTCTGGGTGAGCTGGGCGCGGTCCTCGGCCGTGGCGTCCTCGGGCAGCATCAGGTCGACCGGGTTGCCGGTCAGCCGCCCGAGGAAGAACACGATCGTCGCCACCATGAAGAGCAGGACAACACCCTGCATCAGGCGGCGAGCGATGAAGCGCTTCATGATCGCTTTTTGACCTGTGGGACGCTTACTTCTTCCAGGGCTTCTGCTCCGGGCGCGGGATGCGCTCGAAGACGTCGCCCAGCTCGTGGCGGCCAGGGATTGCCTCGAACTGGCCGACCTTCTTGGTATTGATGGCGTAGTAGCCCATGCCCTCGATGATCGGCACGACCATCCAGGAGTTGGTCGTGAGCTCGACCATGCGGTCGGTCAGCGCCGTGCGCTTGGCCTTGTCGAGCTCGGACCCCAGGGCGCGGTAGATCGTCTGGAACTCCTTGCAGGTCTCGTCGCAATTTTCCTTGTCGCCCAGCAGGCGCTGGGTGCTGTCGACCGAGAAGGCGCCGTTGTAGCGCCACGGCGCGTCGGGCCGGCCGGCCGTGCGGTACATCGATGCCCAGCCGATCAGCGGCGCCTGGTCGCCACGCTCCATGGGCGCGAACGATCCCCATTCATAGTGCTTCAAGGTCACCTTGACGCCGACCTTGGTCCACATGTCGGCAATCGCGGTGCCGATATCGACCATGAACTGCGTGCCCGGCAGCGCGGTGTTGGCGAACTTGAGCTCGAAGCCGTTGGGATAGCCCTCTTCGGCCAGCATCTTCTTGGCCAGGGCCGGATCGTAGCGGTAGGCCTCGGCCGCCCACTTCTCCCAACGGTCGGCGCTGAAATAGTCGGTGTAGGCGAAGGTCGAGAAGGGATAGGGCATGCGCGCCTTGCCGTTCATGACGTGCTCGATCACCTGCTTGCGATCGATGGCGAGCGACAGCGCCTGGCGCACGCGCGGCTTGGCGATGGGCGAATCCTTCATCTCGGGCTTGTAGGCGCCCCAGAACTGGAAGATCGCCTGCATGGTGCCCGGCACCGCCAGCACCTCCAGCCCGGCGCGCGAGGCGCTCAGCATGGTCTCGGGTCCGATCGAGGCGATGGCCGCCTCGCCGGTGCGCACCATGGCGACGCGCGTGCTCTCCTCCGGAACCAGCAGGACGTGGAGATCCTTGAAGCTCGGTGTTCCGCGCCAATGCTTGGCGACGGCGGTGAACTCGATGCGATCGCCCGGCACGTTGCGCACGAATTTCCAGGGGCCGCTGCCGATCGGCTTCTTGCGGAACTCCTCCTCGCCCACCTTTTCGATGTACGCCTTGGGCATGATCGCGCCCTCGGGCGCCACGGCGCGCGACAGGCTGGCGGGCAGGCCGATCTGCGGGCTGGTCGTGTGCACCTTCACCGTCAGGTCGTCGACCACCTCGATGTTCTTGATGGTGCGCTTCATGCTCGCGGCGGCGGCGGCGAGCGAGCCCGGCCCCATCTGGCGCTCGAGGCTGAACTTGACGTCGTGCGCCGTCAGCTTGTCGCCGTTGTGGAAGGTCTGGTCCGGCCGGATGAAGAAGGTCCAGGTCAGGCCATCGGGCGTCATTTCCCAGCGTTCGGCGACGCCGGGACCGACGCCGCCCTTCTTGAGATCGAAGCCGACCAGCGCATCGTACATGATCGCCTGGTAGACGGCGTTGCCCGGCCGGCCTTCGAGGATCGGGTCAAGCGTCTGGGCGCCGAGCGATTCGACGGCGAAGACGAGCGTGCCTTTCTGGTCCTGGGCGTGAACAGGCGCGATCGCGCCGACGAACGAGGCGACGGCGAGAGCCATGGCTCCCGCAAGCTGCCGAATCATGAGCTCCTCCCGAAGCGATGACGTTTGTTTGTCTTGTAGTTCTTGGGACTCAACTGACGGCGGCACGACTATCGGGCGTGCTTTGAAAACGGTCAATAGCACTTGATCTGAAGCGGGAAGGGAGTTCGCTCTACGAAGCGAGCGGAGCGCTCACATCCTGTCCGAAATATGCGTGCTCGAGGCGGTTTGGCAGATCGTCCTCGTTCGTGCGCGCTTCGAGCACAATCGAGCCGCGCGCCAGCGCATAGACTCGGTCGGCGAGCTTGAGCGCCTTTTCGATCAGCTGCTCGACCAGCAGGATGGCCGTGCCGGCATCGCGCAGCTGCCCAGCGGCGCTGAGCACGCGATCGACCAGCACCGGCGAGAGACCGGCCGACGGCTCATCGAGCATCAGGAGTCGCGGGCGACGCACCAGCCCCTGCGTCACCGCCAGCATCTGCTGCTGGCCGCCCGACAAGGTCACGGCGCGGTCGTTGCGCTTCTCGGCGATCTCCGGGAAGAACGCCAGCGCCTCCTCGACGCGCGCGGCGAGCTCGGCGCCCTTCATGCCGTAGCCCGCCAGCATGACGTTGTCGTGCACGCTGAGCTGGGTGAAGACGCGATGGCCTTCGACCACGTGCACCAGCCCGGCATTCACCGCCTCGCGCGGGCCGGTCTTGCTCATGTCCTGGCCGCCGAAGGTCACGGTGCCGGTGCGCGGCAACAGGCCGGAGATGGCCTTCAAGAGCGTGCTCTTGCCGGCGCCGTTGGGGCCGAGCAGGGCCACGATCTCGCCGGCGCCGACCGTGAGATCGATGCCGTTCAGCACACCGATCTTGCCGTAGCCCGCAGACAGGCCTTTGATCTTGAGCAACGGTTCAGGCGCCGAGATAGGCACTGACCACCTCCCGATGGGCGCGAATCTCGGCCGGTGTGCCGGCAGCCAGCTCCTTGCCAAGGTTCAGCACCGTCACGCGATCGCAGATATCGAAGATCAGGTCGGCATGATGCTCGACCAGCAGCACGCCGGTGCCCTCGCGGCTGATCGCCTTGATCAGCGCACCGAGCCGCTTGATCTCCTCGGTCGACAGGCCGGCGGCCGGCTCGTCGAGCATCAGGAAAGCCGGCCGCAACATCAGGGCGCGGGCGATCTCGATGAAGCGCAGCTCGCTGTGCTGCAGGCGGTCGGCACGCACGTCGGCCAGAGATTCGAGACCCACGGTGGCAAGCGCCTGCATCGCCGCCTGGCGCAGCAGCCTCTCGTCGCGGCGGTTGCGCGGCAGAGACAGCATCGCCTCGGCGAAGGTCGCCTGGCCGTGTACCGTGCCGCCGATCATGACGTTCTCGAGCACCGAGGCGGCGCCCACGATGCGCGGCGTCTGGAACGTGCGGGCAATGCGGTAGTTGGCGCGGGCATGTGGCTGGTCGAACGGCATGTCGGCACCGTCCAGCTTCATCGTGCCGGTCTTGGGCTTGTAGTAGCCCGAGATCACGTTCAGCGTCGTGGTCTTGCCGCTGCCGTTGGGGCCGATCAGGCCATGGACCTCGCCTGAGCGGATTTCGAGGTCGAGCCCGTCGATCGCCCGCACGCCGCCGAAATGCAGAGCGATGTCCTTGAGCACGATGGCGTGCTTGCCGTCGGTCCGGTCGAGCGCGCGCTTCAGGAGTTCGGCCCGCGGCACGATCTCGCGATGCTGGGTGAGCGGCCGGCGGTTCTTGAAATCGAGCATGTCGGCGATGCCGCCCGGCACCAGCAGCACGATCGCCAGCAGGAGCACGGCGTATAAGAACGTCGACCACTGCACCAGCGGCGCCGCGAACTCGGGCAATGCCGTCAGGATGATGGTGCCCAGCACCGGTCCCAGAATCGAGCCGCGACCGCCGATCAGGATGGCGATGAAGAACAGCACCGACATCTCAAAGGTGAAGGCGTCGGGCGTGATGTAGGATTGCAGCGAGGCGAACAGCCCGCCTGCGATACCACCCAGGCCACCGGCCAGCAGGAAGACCATCATCAGGAGTTTGGGCTTGGCGATGCCTGACGCCTCGGCCGCGACCTCGGCGTCACGGATCGCCACCAGCGCGCGGCCGTAGCGGCTCGAGCCGATGTTGGCCGTCATCCAGGTCGCGAGCGCCGCTAGGATGAAGCAGAAATAGTAGAAGCCCCAGCCCGGCTCGAACGGCCAGGGGAAGGTCGGGCCCGGCGTGCCGACGCCGCCGCCGGTGACGTCCTTCCAGGCAAGCGCCACCTGGGTGACGATGGTGGCGAAGCCCAAGGTCGTCATGGCGAAGTAGAAGGTGCGCAGCCTCAGCGCCGGCAGGCCGACGATGACACCGAACACCGCGCCCATGACGCCGCCCGCCGCCAGCGCGAGATAGGGATGCCATTCCGCCCCGACGCGGCCCGCGGCAAGGGCCGCCGTGGTGTAGGCGCCGAGCGTCAGCATCGACACCCAGCCGATGGCGATCTGGCCGGCATAGCCGACCACGAGGTTCAGCCCGGCCGACAGGACCCAGTAGATGTAGGCACGCTGGGCGATGACGCCGATGTAGTTGTCGTCGAGCAACGGTAGAGCAAGACCGGCGAGCCCGAGCAGGATCCACGACAGCTTGCCTTCGAGCTTGCCGAGCCACGACGTGGCGCCAGCGCGTGCCGGCGCCGAGGCAGCGGTATCCGTCACGGCATCCTCATACGCGTCTCGCAGCCGCCGAACCGGCCAGACCCTCGGGCCTGAGCAGCAGCACGACAATGAACACGGCGAACACCGCGACCGCGGCGAAGATGCCGCCGACCAGGAAGTTCGCCGCCTGCTGGAACAGGCCGAGCGCCAGTCCGCCGATCACTGCGCCGCGGTTGGAGCCCATGCCGCCCAGCGCCACAGGCACGAAGCCGTAGAAGTTCAGGATCGCCTGGTTACCGATGAAGGCGAGCAGCATCTGCGCTCCGGTGAAGCCAGCCAGCGTGCCGATGATGCCTGCGAGGGCATAGCTCGCGAGTCTCAGCCGCGTCTCGGGCAGGCCAAGAGCACGGGCGGCGTAGCTGTCCTCGGCGATGGCGAGGAAGGCGCGGCCGATCAGCGTGCGGCGATAGAGGAACTCCAGGCCGGCGATGGTGACGATGCAGGCCAGCACCGGCAGCCAGAACTTCTGGTCGACGATGCCCAGGATCGAGTTCGCGTCGATCGGAATCAGCACCGGGAAGGGGTACGCCTCCGTGCCGTACTCGATGGCCGTCACCTGCTGGATCATCAGCGCGAAGGCCAGTGTCGACAGAACGTAGAGATGCTGCTCGATGCTCTTCAGCACCGGCCGCACGGTCAGGATCTCGGTGACGAGGCCGAGCACGGCCCCGCAGCCCAGCACGAGCACGAAGCCCAGCACGGCGTTCATGCCCCAATCCTTGATGAAGAGCGCGCCCAGCACGCCACCCAGCATTCCCAGCATGCCCGCGGTGAAGCTGAACACACGCGATGCCGAGAACATCACGTTGTACGTGACGCCGATCAGCGCATAGACCGCTCCTACCGCAAGGCCGTAGGAGATGATGGAAGCAAGCACCGGTTACGCCATCGTTCGTTCTGGAGCGCGGACCTCCAGGTCCGCGCTCATGGTTCATGGGCGGACCTGGAGGTCCGCGCTCCGTCTTACGAGCTGTAGCCCGGGGCGATGTTGAAGGCGCCGTCCCTCAGCGAGTTGACCTCGCACATCACGACTTCCTGGTCGGGGAAGCCGTTGTGCTCCTCCGGCGTCCAGGTGACGGTGCCATAGATGCCCGGCCAGCCCTTGACCTTGTTCATATAGGCGACGATGTCCTCATTCTTCGTCCCGACCGCCTTCAAGGTCTCGGACATCATCATGGCGGCATCCCAGCCGAGCGCCACCCACCACAACAGCGTGTCGGCGAACTCGATCTTCTCCTTCTTCAGGCGTTCGACGTACTCGGCGGCCTTCGGCGGCAGCTTGCCGTTGACGTAGCAGCAATTGCGGAAGTTGTTGGAGTAGACCTTGTTCCAGTTCTCCGGCTTCTCGAGCAGGGCCTTGGTCTGGCCCGAGCCCAAGGTGGTCTGGCCGACCACCGGCACGTCCCAGTTCATGGCGCCGCGCGTGTTCAGGATGCGCGACAGGAAGCCCGCGTTGACGCTCCACGGCATGATCGCCTGGGCGCCGGCGCTCTGCATGCGCAGCAGCTCGGGCTTGAGGTCGGGGTTCGCCGCGTCGACGTGGTTGGTGTACACCACCTCGGCGCCCATCGCCTTCAGCATCGGCACATAGGTGTTGGCCGAGGCCGTGCCGTAGCCTGTGGTGTCGCTCACCACGGCGACCTTCTTCAGCTTCAGCACGTTCACCACGTAGTGGTTGGCGCCTTTGCCGACCTGGGTGTTGGTCGGCGCGATGCGGAAGGCCATCGGGTACTTCTTGACGTCGATCAGCTCATCGACCCAACAGGGATGCAGCATCGGCACCTTGTCGCGCGCAATCAGCGGCGTTGCCGCCAGCGCCTCGCCCGAGTTGACCGGGCCCCAGATCATGCTGGCCTTGGCGCGCTGCGTGAGCTCGGCCACCGCGTTCACCGCCTTGGTCGGATCACTCTGGGTATCGCGGGTGATCAGCTCGATCTTGCGGCCCTTGATGCCGCCCGACTTGTTGATCTCCTCGACCGCGAGCTGGGTGCCGCGGTTGATGCCAACGCCGGTCGATGATGACGGGCCGGTCAGCGCCGGCAGGTAGCCGATGCGGATCGGGTCGCTCTGGGCGATGGCCGGGGCGGCGAGGCCGGATGTTAGCGATACCATGCCGGCGGCTGAGCCGGCGATGACTGTGCGACGCTTGATCGACATGTCGTTCCCTCCAGACGTTTTTATGAAATTGGCGCACTTTGCGGCGCCTGCTTGCGGCGAGCCTATCGCTCCCGGCCGACCATGGTCAATGCGCACCGCGCTTCGGTCGCAGGCCGAGCCGCTACGCGGGTTCCAGTTTCAATTTCGGCGGCAGTCGCCGCAGGATTTCGTCGACGATCTCGGCCGGCGCCCCGCCGACATCGACGCTGATCGCCCGCTCCTCCGCGGACGGCTCCTGCAAGGTGGCGAACTGGTTGTCGAGCAATGCGGTCGGCATGAAGTGGCCCTTTCGCGCGGCCATGCGCCGGCCGATCAGCTCGCGCGAGCCCCGGAGATGGACCAGGCCGACATCGGGCCGATCGCCGATGATGATGTCGCGATAGGCGCGTTTCAGCGCCGAGCAGGTGACGACGCCAGCTTCACCGCTGCTGCGCCAGGCGTCGATCCGCTTGGCGATCAGCCGCAGCCAGGGGATGCGATCGGCGTCGCTGAGCGGCGTGCCGGCGCTCATCTTGGCGACGTTCTCCGACGGATGAAGGGCATCGCCTTCCTGGTAGTGCCAGCCCAGCCGTTCGGCCAGCAGCTTGCCGACCGTGGTCTTGCCCGAGCCCGAAACCCCCATGACGACCAGGACCTTGGGCGGGACGATGGGGCGGTTGTGAGCAGCATGCCGGTCCATTAAGACTTCGCCTGACCTCCCGTTTCCATAAGGAAGCATCACCGTGCTCAAGCTCGGATACAAGGCGTCGGCCGAACAATTCGCGCCCGGCAAGCTGCTCGACTTCTCCGTTCACGCCGAGAAGGCCGGGTTCGAATCGGTATTCGTCAGTGACCACTTCCAGCCGTGGAAGCACATCGACGGCCATGCGCCCAACTCACTGGCCTGGCTGGGCGCGCTGGGCGCCCGTACCGCGAAGGTCGACATCGGCACGAGCGTGCTCACGCCCACCTTCCGCTACCACCCGTCGATCGTGGCCCAGGCCTTCGGCACCTTGGGCTCGATGTTCCCGGGCCGTGTCATCCTGGGTATCGGCACCGGCGAATCGCTGAACGAGGTGCCGTCGACCGGCCAGCCGTGGCCCGAGTTCAAGGAGCGCTTCGCCCGCCTGCGCGAGGCGGTGAACCTCATACGCACCTTGTGGCGCGGCGAGCGCGTCACCTTCGAGGGCGAGTACTACAAGACAGAGAAGGCCACGATCTACGACCGGCCCGATGCCGAGATCCCGATCTATGTCGCGGCCGCCGGCGCGCTGGTCGCGAAGTATGCCGGCCGCACCGGCGACGGCTTCATCTGCACCAGCGGCAAGAAGCGCGAACTCTACACCGAGACGCTGTTGCCCAAGGTCGCCGAGGGCATTGCCGCCGGCGGCCCCAAGGCGCGACCCTACGACCACATGATCGAGGTCAAGGTATCGTTCGACAGCGACAAGGAGCGCGCGCTGCAGGACACGCGCCACTGGGCGGCTCTGGCGCTGACCCCCGAGGAGAAGATGTCGGTCGAGGATCCGGTCGAGATGCAGCGGCTGGCCGACGCCTTGCCGCTCGAGCGCGCCGCCAGCCGCTGGATCGTGTCGAGCGATCCCGACGAGCAGGTCGAGAAGATCGGCTACTACGTGGGCCTCGGCTTCAACCACCTCGTCTTCCACGCGCCGGGACCCGACCAGGCGCGTTTCCTCGATCTCTACGGCAAGGAAGTCCTGCCGCGGTTGCGCAAGCGCTTCGGATGAGCGGTACGACCAAGCTCGAGCTGCTGGCCCTTCCCGGCCTGCCGATGATCAAGGCAGGCGACGATCTGGCGGCGCTCATCGCCGAGGGTTTCAAACGTGCCGGGCTCACGCCGCAGAAGGGCGACGTGCTGGCGCTGGCCCAGAAGATCGTCTCCAAGGCCGAGGGCCGCAGCATCGAGCTCGCCAAGGTGAAGCCCTCGCAGAAGGCCATCGAGCTGGCGGCGGAGGTGCAGAAGGATCCCCGGCTGGTCGAGCTGATCCTGTCGGAATCGGTGCGCGTGGTGCGCTCGCGGCCCAACGTGCTGATCGTCGAGCACAAGCGCGGCTGGGTCATGGCCAATGCCGGCATCGACCAGTCCAACGTCGGGCCGACCGACGGCATCGAGCGTGCCCTGCTGCTGCCGGTCGATCCCGACGGCAGCGCCGCCAGACTGCGCACACGCCTGGGCGAGCTTCTGGGCACGGCGCCGGCCGTCATCATCACCGACAGCTTCGGCCGGGCCTGGCGGCGCGGCAC
>LNAP01002800.1_pt1 | contig 19842 bp, 20 predicted proteins | sample 602601 | NCBI WGS metagenome assembly LNAP01 (sample SAMN02440304, study PRJNA202911) | soil metagenome | biome: Subtropical and temperate rainforests or woodlands; isolation source: soil samples (1 kg each in a 20% v/v slurry with milli Q water) were... ...
GCGACTCAGAACGAGAAGCTGCGCAAGGATCACTACATCGGCACCGTCGACATGGTGGTGAACTTCTTCACCTACGTCGCCGAAGAAACCCGTGAGTGGCTGGCCAAACTGGGCGTGCGCTCCCTCGAAGAGCTGATCGGCCGTACCGATCTGCTGGAAATCCTCGAAGGCCAGACCGCCAAGCAGCAACACCTGGACCTGACGCCATTGCTGGGCAGTGATCACATCCCGGCAGACAAGCCTCAGTTCTGCCAGGTCGACCGCAACCCACCGTTCGACAAAGGCTTGCTGGCCGAGAAAATGGTCGACATGGCCACTTCGGCCATCAACGACATGAGCGGTGCCGATTTCGCCCTGGATATCTGCAACTGCGACCGCTCCATCGGCGCGCGGATCTCCGGCGAAATTGCGCGCAAGCACGGCAACCAGGGCATGGCGAACGCGCCGATCACCTTCCGCTTCAAAGGGACGGCCGGTCAGAGCTTCGGTGTGTGGAACGCCGGCGGCTTGAACATGTACCTGGAAGGCGACGCCAACGACTACGTCGGCAAAGGCATGACCGGCGGCAAGCTGGTCATCGTTCCGCCGAAGGGCAGCGCCTACAAGACTCAGGACAGTGCGATCATCGGCAACACCTGCCTGTACGGCGCGACCGGCGGCAAATTGTTCGCGGCCGGCACCGCAGGCGAGCGTTTCGCAGTGCGTAACTCCGGTGCTCACACCGTGGTGGAAGGCACCGGCGATCACTGCTGCGAGTACATGACCGGTGGTTTCGTCTGCGTTTTGGGCAAGACCGGTTACAACTTCGGCTCAGGCATGACCGGCGGTTTCGCCTACGTGCTCGACCAGGACAACACCTTCGTTGACCGGGTCAACCACGAACTGGTGGAAATCCAGAGCGATGGAAGCCTACCGCAGCCACCTGCAACGCGTGCTGAACGAGTACGTCGAGGAAACCGACAGCGAGTGGGGTCGTGAACTCGCGGAAAACCTCGATGACTACCTGCGCCGTTTCTGGTTGGTCAAGCCGAAGGCTGCCAGCTTGAAAACGTTGCTTTCCAGCACCCGTGCCAACCCGCAGTGATATGCGCCTGAACAGTTTGATGAGGTTTTAACAATGGCTGAACGTCTGAATAACGACTTCCAGTTCATCGACGTCGGGCGCAAAGATCCGAAGAAGAAACTGTTGCGTCAACGCAAGAAGGAGTTCGTGGAGATCTACGAACCCTTCAAACCCCAGCATTCGGCCGATCAGGCCCACCGTTGCCTGGGTTGCGGTAACCCGTATTGCGAATGGAAGTGCCCGGTGCACAACTTCATTCCGAACTGGCTGAAACTGGTGGCCGAGGGCAACATCCTTCAGGCCGCCGAGCTGTCACACCAGACCAACACCCTGCCGGAAGTCTGCGGCCGGGTGTGCCCGCAGGATCGTCTGTGCGAGGGTGCCTGCACCCTTAACGACGGTTTCGGCGCGGTGACCATCGGTTCGGTCGAGAAGTACATCACCGACACCGCGTTCGCCATGGGCTGGCGCCCCGACATGTCCAAGGTCAAGCCGACCGGCAAACGTGTCGCGATCATCGGCGCAGGCCCGGCCGGCCTCGGCTGTGCCGACGTGCTGGTACGCGGCGGCGTGACCCCGGTGGTGTTCGACAGGAACCCGGAAATCGGCGGTCTGCTGACCTTCGGCATTCCCGAGTTCAAACTGGAAAAGACCGTGCTGAGCAATCGTCGCGAAGTCTTCACCGGCATGGGCATCGAGTTCCGCCTGAACACCGAAGTGGGCAAGGACGTGTCCGTCGAGCAACTGCTCGAAGAATACGATGCCGTGTTCATGGGCATGGGCACCTACACCTATTGCCGGTGAGGATCTGCCAGGCGTGCATGACGCGCTCGACTTCCTGATTGCCAACGTCAATCGCAACCTGGGCTTCGAAAAGTCGCCGGAAGATTTCGTCGACATGAAAGGCAAGAAGGTTGTGGTGCTGGGCGGCGGCGACACGGCGATGGACTGCAACCGTACCTCGATCCGCCAGGGCGCCAAGTCGGTGACCTGTGCGTATCGCCGTGACGAAGCGAACATGCCGGGCTCGCGCAAAGAGGTGAAGAACGCCAAGGAAGAAGGCGTGAAATTCCTCTACAACCGCCAGCCGATCGCCATCGTTGGCGAAGACAAGGTCGAAGGTGTGAAGGTGGTCGAGACCCGTCTCGGCGAACCGGACGCCCGTGGCCGTCGCAGCCCCGAGCCGATCCCGGGTTCCGAAGAGATCATCCCGGCCGACGCTGTGGTTATCGCTTTCGGCTTCCGCCCGAGCCCGGCGCCGTGGTTCGAGCAGTTCAGTATCCAGACCGACAGCCAGGGCCGTGTTGTGGCGCCGGAACAAGGTCAGTACAAGCACCAGACCAGCAATCCGAAAATCTTCGCCGGTGGCGACATGGTTCGCGGCTCTGACCTGGTGGTGACGGCGATCTTCGAAGGCCGCAATGCGGCTGAAGGGATTCTGGATTACCTGGGCGTCTAACCCGACGGTCCAGACCTGACAGGCAGTAACCCTGTGGGAGCTGGCCGGCCAGCGATAGCATCACCTCGGTCTGACTGATCACCGAGGTGGCCGCATCGCTGGCCGGCCAGCTCCCACATTGGTTTGCGGGTGTTGCTGAAATCTGCGTATTTGTTGCGACAAATTGACCCGATAGACAAAAGGCTGACCTGCAACCGTGCCTTTTGCCTCGCGCTCTGAGAAAATGCCCGCACTTTTTTTCCGGATGCCGACATGACTGCCCTGAAGAACGACCGTTTCCTTCGCGCCCTGCTCAAGCAACCCGTAGGTGGATGATGCGTCAGGCCGGTCGCTACCTGCCGGAATACCGCGCCAGCCGTGCCAAGGCCGGTGATTTCATGAGCCTGTGCATGAACCCGGAGTTCGCTTGCGAAGTCACCATGCAGCCACTCGACCGCTATCCGCAACTGGACGCGGCGATCCTCTTCTCGGACATCCTCACCATCCCGGACGCCATGGGCCAAGGCCTGTACTTCGAAACCGGCGAAGGCCCGCGCTTCAAGAAAGTTGTCAGCACGATGGCCGATATCGAAGCCCTGCCGATTCCTGACCCGCACAAAGACCTCGGCTACGTGATGGACGCGGTCAGCACCATTCGCCGCGAACTGAACGGCCGTGTGCCGCTGATCGGTTTCTCCGGCAGTCCATGGACGTTGGCTACCTACATGGTCGAAGGCGGTTCGTCGAAAGACTTCCGCAAGACCAAAGCCATGCTCTACGACAACCCGCAAGCCATGCACCTGCTGCTGGACAAGCTCGCGCAGTCGGTCACGTCCTACCTCAACGGGCAGATCATGGCCGGCGCGCAAGCGGTACAGATTTTCGACACGTGGGGCGGCAACCTCTCAGCGGCGGCGTATCAGGAATTCTCCCTGGCCTACATGCGCAAAATCGTCAGCGGCCTGATCCGCGAACACGAAGGCCGCAAGGTTCCGGTCATCCTGTTCACCAAGAACGGCGGCCTGTGGCTGGAAAGCATCGCCGACGCGGGTGCTGATGCGCTGGGCCTGGACTGGACGTGCGACATCGGCAACGCCCGCGATCGCGTCGGCAACAAGGTCGCGTTGCAAGGCAACATGGACCCGACGGTGCTCTACGCCAAACCGGAAGCCATTCGCACCGAAGTCGGCCGGATCCTCGCCAGTTATGGCAAGGGCAGCGGTCACGTGTTCAACCTCGGACATGGCATCACCCCGGAGGTCGATCCCGAGCATGCGGGTGCGTTCCTGCGCGCGGTGCATGAGTTGTCGGCGCAGTATCACGAGTAGTCATACCCGCGTTTCATCAAGCCTGTCCGGTCAACGCCGGACAGGCTTTTTTTATGCCTGAAAAACGTATGCCAGCCTGATGCGTTTCCATCTGTAAGAAATTCCTCTCTCTTTGTCAGATGAGTGAAGAGAGAGATCAATCCTCATGTAAGCGAAGACTTGTCCTACATAGAAAACGCGTTCATCCCGGTAAGGTTCCAGCCCTTCGTTTGGTGCCGCACACCGAGCGGCACTACGAACAGTGGCGCCCGCAAGGCGCCTTAATTTTCGATAAGTAGTCTGGAACGCAGTGATGAAAAAAAATTTCCACAAGGGAGGTGCACTAACCGCATGCGCCTCTCCAATGATCCTGTTATCGGCAATGTTGGCGTCTCAAACTGTTGCTGCCCATGGCTATCTTGAAGTGCCACCTTCGCGGGCATTGCTTTGCCAGAAAGGCTTGAACACCCACTGTGGCCCCGCGCAATACGAACCTCAAAGTGTCGGCGAAACGTTCAAAGGCTTTCCGGCGGGTGCAGGTGGTGCTCCTCTGCAAGGGCCGATCGACGGCAAGATTCCGAGTGGCGGTCATCCATCGTTCTCCGCGATGGATGCCCAGTCCGCCACCCGTTGGCATCTGACGGAAATCAAGGACCGCAACATCGATTTCCAATGGCGCTACACCGCGGTTCACCCGGCAACCAAACATGAATACTTCATCACTCGCAACGGCTGGAATCCGAACGAGTCGCTGAAACGGGCCACCTTTGAAAGCACGCCGTTCTGCACCATTGAGGGTGGTAATCAGAAGCCTGGATCGGGTGACAAGCACAACTGCACCATCCCGACAGACAAGTCCGGCCAGCATGTGATTCTGGCGGTCTGGACGGTTGGAGACACCGACGCAGCGTTCTACAACCCGGCCGATGTGAACATTATTGCCGAAGCAGAGTTGCCGGGCGGCTGGTCTTCCGTTGGCGGTATCGCACCGTCGACCGAATTGCTGATCGGCGACAAGGTCAAGGCCCGTGCATTCTCCGCCAATGGCGTTAGCCCGGATTACGACGTGGAAATCGCCATCGCCACTGCCGAAGAAGGCTTGCCAAACAACTGGGCGTTCAAACTGGCAGAAAAGATCAACGCCACTCACACCCTCATCCGCGCCGGTATTCGTGGTGAGAGCGGCAACATCGAACCGGTCCGGGGTAACAACACCCTTTATGCCCAAAAAGAAAGCGGCGTGACCCGTTTCGAAGTTCAACTGGACATGAAGGAAGACGCTGCAGCACGCATGTCGGTAGCTTCTCAGCAAGCTGAATACGTTCTGGAGAAAGGCCTGGCCAAGGTCGGTTTCAGCATGATCTCCAATCGCAAGATGAACGTTGAAGCGACCTTGTTCGATGAGAACAACAAGCCGGTCGGCACCACCTCTGCACAGGTGGACAGCGGCTCGACGACGTTGACCCTGGATGTGCGCAGTAACCCTGGCCAACACACGCTGACACTGGTCGGCACCACCCTGGATGGCCGTACCACTCGCCAGGATACCCAGCCGACCAACATGACCGGTGAAGGCGCTGGCGTCGAGCATGACTTCGTGTTCCCTGAAGGCCTCGGCGAATACACCGCCGGTACCAAAGTGCTGCAACCGAAGACCAACGAAGTCTTCGAATGCAAGCCGTTCCCCGAGTCCGGCTACTGCAAGCAATACAGCCCGACCGCCAATGGTTTTGAACCTGGCGTAGGGGCGCACTGGCACATGGCGTGGGACAAGCTTTAAGCCCGCCGTAACCCTTCAGGCGATCCGCGAATGGATCGCCTGAGGGTTCATCCTCTTGTAGAAAATCGAGTTGAAAAATGACGGTTTTGGGTTATTCCACCCAACGCGTATGGCTGCACTGGTTATCGGTGGCACTCATCGCCTGGACCCTGATTTTCGGCTTTTATGTGGCCCGCGTTCGAAGTGAGCGACTCGAGTGAGCAGGCGCTTGAGCACACTCTGCCTGCTGGTTATGTCCGCAGGTTACGCAACGTTTCTGGCGTGGCAGGAGTGGGGTTTTCGCAAAACTCTCGCCCCGCCGTTGTCGTTCGCTGCGACCTTGCCGGCGCCAACGCTCCGTGCGCCCCTCGATACCACAGCGGTCGCAACGGTGCTCGGTCTGGCGACTGAAACCTCGTTGCTGCCCAGTGCCGAAGCGCTGACCTTGCAGGCCAGTTTTGTCCTCGACACAGGCTTGTCCAGAGCGTTGCTGGCGGACGCTCAAGGCTCACGGATTTACCAGGTGGGGGATCAGTTGCCGGGCGGCAGCGTCCTGCGTCGCGTCGAGGTGAATCAAGCGGTGTTGTGGAACAAGGGTCGAGAAGAGGTGCTGACGTTGCAGAGCTCTTCCGCGAGTTTCCTGCGCCAACTCGACTCGCCATCCCAACCACCGACACCGGTCAGTTCTACGCGTTTTCTACGCCCTCTTTCCGGGCAGTCAGAGTGATCACACCCATGAACAGCTTCATCGGCGCGTATCCCTTGCGCATCCTTCTTTTTCTGGTCGCTTTGGCGACGACCTTCTTTCATGACACGTTGCAAGCCGAGGAAGAAAAATGGCAACTGGCGATGAACAATGCCGAGTTGCGCGACATCGTCGAAGAAATCTCGAACATTCTCGGGACCACAGTGGTGCTCGACCCCAGAGTCTCCGGGCGCATCACCGTCATGTCCCGCCAGGCTCTCGATCGCGAGGGCGTTCGCCGGTTGTTTTATTCGGTACTCGATGCCCATAACTTTACGGTGATCGACGAAGGTGACCGCATTCTGATCACGCCGGTCACCGAAGCGAAAACCCGTGCAGGCCAGAGCACCGCGACAAACGTCACGGCATCGCAGTTCGTCACCCGGGTCATTGAATTGAACACCAGCAGCGCCTCCGATATTGCCGGGCTGGTCCGGCCGCTGGTGTCGGTCAATGGTTACGTCGGCCCGTCGGTGTCGGCGAATGCGCTGGTCGTCACCGATACGGCTGCCAATGTGGGTCGTATTGCCAAGGTTGTGGGTCAGCTGGATGCGGGGCAGAACAACCTGCATGCCGTGGTGCAGATGCATCACGCCCAGGCCGCCGACGTGATGACGATCATAGAGTCTTCACTGGGCAAGCGCGCCGCCGATACGTCGATCCAGGTGCTTGCCGACACCAGGACCAATCGACTGATCCTCATTGGTCCACCGTCGGTGCGTCAGCGCCTGATCGACCTCGCACGCAGTCTCGATACGCCCGCCACTGCATCCCTCGACAATGCCCGGGTCATCCGTTTGCGCCACAGCGATGCCAAGCAATTGGCCGACGTTCTGGAAATGATGGGGCAGGGCCGAAAACAGGCATCGAACCTGGGCGCCGTGAAGGATGGCTCGTCCGGCGCGACGTTCATGATCAAGGCCGACGAAAGCCAGAATGCGCTGGTGCTGATCGCCGAGCCCGCGCAAATCCGCACCATCGAAAACATCGTGCGCCAGTTGGACCAGCCCCGGGCCCAAGTGTTGATCCATGCCGCTATCGTCGAAATCTCGGGAGACATCGCCGAAGCCGTAGGCGTCCAGTGGGGCATCAGCAGCGGCGACGCGAAAGGCTTTATCAACTTCCCCGGCACCGATATTCCGATCATTGGCGGGCTGACTTTCGACGAGAAAAAATCGGCGCCGGAAGGCGCGCTCCTGAAACTGGGCAATGACCGTTTTGGCGCGTTGATTTCGGCGTTGGCCAGCAATACCCATAGCAATCTGCTTTCCACGCCGAGCCTGTTGACCCTGGACAATCAGGAAGCGGAAATCATCGTCGGCCAGAACGTACCGTTCAAGACCGGGTCCTACGCCACCAACAGCAACGGTGCGGGCAACCCGTTTACCACCGTCGAGCGCAAGGACGTCGGCATCAGCCTGAAGATCAAGCCGTACATCAACGAAGGTTCGACGTTGCGCCTGGAAGTGGAGCAGGAGGTGTCGGACATTGCGCCGTCGGTGTCAGGAATCGATTCTTCCGACCTGATCACCAACAAGCGTGCACTCAAGAGCACCATTCTCGCCGACGATGGCGAGATCATCGTGATCGGCGGTTTGATCCGCGACAGCGTTCGTACCCAGCAAAGCGGCGTGCCGCTGCTGCGCAATATTCCTTACCTGGGCGCGCTGTTTCGCTGGACCCGGGATACGCAAACCAAAAGCAACCTGATGGTCTTTTTGCGGCCCACCATCGTGCGCAGCAAGGAAGATCTGGCGGATGTAAGCCAACAGCGATACGACGCGCTGCGCAAGCTGAGCCAGCCGGGGGCGCACGGGAACAACTCGTTATTGCTACCGGCAGAATCGCGCCAGTTGTTCGACCCGGCCCCTGATGCGCCGGTGTTTGATTTGCGCAAGCAGACCCCGGTTTCGCCATGAGCGAAAAAATCGAACAGTTGCCCTTCGGTTTCGCCCGGCGTTTCGGTGTTTTGCTGGCGAGCGAGGGGCCCGATTCGAGCCTGGTGCTGCGAGCCGATACGCCGCTGACAGCCCTGTCGGAAGCACGCCGGATGTGCGGGTGGAATCTGCCGATCCAGGTGCTGGATGCCGAGGTCTTCGCAGCACGTCTGGCCGCTGCTTACCGTGACGGTCAAAGCGCGGCGGAGCAGGTGGCCCAGGGCCTGGATGACGAACTGGATCTGCTCAGCCTTGTCGATCAGGTCCCGCAGACCGCCGACTTGCTGGAACAGCAGGGCGACGCGCCGATCATCCGGCTGATCAACGCCCTGCTCAGCGAAGCCGTGCGCGAGCAGGCCTCGGACGTGCACCTGGAAACCTTCGAGCACACTCTGTCGGTGCGCATGCGGGTCGACGGGCAGTTGCGCGAAATGCTCAGGCCGCGGCGTGAATTGGCGACGTTGCTGGTGTCGCGGATCAAGGTCATGGCGCGTCTGGACATCGCTGAAAAACGTATCCCGCAGGACGGTCGAATGGCCCTGCGACTGGCCGGGCACGAAGTCGATGTGCGGGTCTCGACATTGCCGTCGGCGCACGGTGAGCGGGTGGTGCTGCGGTTGCTCGACAAACAGGCCGGGCGCCTGGAGTTGCAGCGACTCGGCATGCCGCCCGACACCCTCGCGGCGTTGCGCCAGTTGCTCGGAAAACCCCACGGCATTCTGCTGGTGACCGGGCCCACCGGCTCCGGCAAGACCACCAGTCTGTATGCCGCGCTGAGCAGCCTGAATGACCAGACGCGCAACATCCTGACGGTCGAAGACCCCATCGAATATCACCTGCCGGGTGTTGGGCAGATGCCGGTCAATCCGAAAGTGGACATGACCTTTGCCCGAGGCTTGCGGGCGATTCTGCGTCAGGATCCGGATGTGGTGATGGTCGGCGAAATCCGTGATCGCGAAACGGCGGAAATCGCCGTCCAGGCCTCGCTGACCGGGCACCTGGTGCTCTCGACGCTGCACACCAACAGCGCGGTGGGCGCAGTGACACGGCTGGTGGACATGGGGGTTGATGCCTACCTGCTCGCGTCGTCGCTGGTGGGCATCCTGGCTCAACGTTTACTGCGTACGTTGTGCCCGCATTGCAAGGCGTCGTTTCGCGCCGATGCGGCCATGTGTCAGCGTCTCGGGCTCGATGTGGCGGCGCCACCGCAGCTCTTCAGCGCCGTGGGGTGTGAGCAGTGCCAGCACGGTTATCGCGGGCGTATCGGGATCTACGAACTGATCAGCGTCACGCCGGCCGTGTCGACGCTGATTCATCAGGGCGCCAGTGAGCAGGCGTTGATCGATGAGACGCGCAAGGTCTCCCGCAGTTTGTTTCAGGACGGTCGGCAACGGGTGCTCGACGGCGTGACCAGCCTTGACGAGTTACTGCGCGTGACTCAGGAGGACTAGCGAGTGCCGACGTTCGAATACCGCGCTGATGATGCCCAGGGCCGACGCTGCAAGGGCCGACTGGAAGCCGACAGCCCGCGTCATGCACGACAGCTGATGCGCGAGCGCGGTTTGTGGCCGCGTGAATTGAATGAGGTCAACACGGGCGGCGCTACCGGTGCGCAACCGCGCAGTGGGCGGCTGGGGGCGGCAGAACTGGCGCTGTTGACGCTGCAGTTGTCCACGCTCGTTCAGGCGGGTCTGCCCCTGGAAGAAGCACTGGAAGCAGTGACCAGACAGAGCGCCAGGCGCAAGGTCGCCGGCCTGTTGTCGGCGGTCCGCAGCCGGGTGATGGAAGGGCATGCCCTTTCAACCGCGCTGGGGCTGTTTCCCAAGGCGTTCCCCGAGTTGTTTCGCGCCACCGTCGCGGCCGGCGAGCGTTCCGGGCACTTGGGTCATGTGCTCGAACAGCTGGCGGCTTACACCCAGGCGCGCCAGGCATCGCGGCAGAAAATCCAGATGGCCTTGGTCTACCCGATGATCCTGATGCTGGCGAGCGTGGCGATCGTGGGTTTCCTGCTCGGTTATGTGGTGCCGGACGTGGTGAAAATCTTCGTCGACAGTGGCCAGCCGTTGCCTTGGCTGACGCAGGCGCTGATCGGGTTGAGCGACGGTCTGCGTAACCATTTCCTGGCATTGATGGGCGTGCTGGCGACGTTGATCGGCCTCTGGCGCTGGAGTTTGCGCCAGCCGCCCTGGCGCCTGCGCTGGCATCGCCTGGCCTTGAAGCTGCCGGTAGCCGGTGAGGTGCTGCGGGCGATGGAAGCCGCGCGGTTTGCCAGCACCCTGGCGATCCTCGGAAAAAGCGCCGTGCCGCTGGTGGACGCGCTGGAAATCGCTGCCGCTGTCATCGGCAATCTGACCATTCGTGCGCGCATGGTCGATGTTGCCCGCTCCGTACGTGAAGGCGGAACCCTGACCCGGGGCCTGGAACTCAGCGGCGATATCCCGCCGATGATGCTGCACATGATCGCCAGCGGCGAGCGCGCGGGCGAACTCGATCACATGCTGGTAAGGGCCGCCGAACAGCAGGAAAACAGCCTGGCGGCGCGCATCGCGCTGGTTGTGAGCCTCTTTGAACCGGCCATGCTGGTGCTGATGGGCGGCGTCGTGCTGCTGATCGTCATGGCCATTCTTCTACCGATACTCAGCCTCAACCAATTGGTGAATTGATCCATGCAACCTCTACGCAGCAACTCGCGCCGCGGGCAACGCGGTTTTACCCTGATCGAAATCATGGTGGTGGTCGTGATCATCGGCGTGCTGGGGGCCATCGTGGTGCCGCAGTTCATGAGCCGGCCCGACCAGGCCAAGGTCACCGCAGCAAAAATTGATATCCAGGCCATTGCCACCGCCCTGGAAATGTACCGCCTCGACAACTTCCACTACCCCTCGACGCAGCAAGGGCTGGAAGCCTTGAGCAAACGTCCTTCGGGCCTGCCGGCGGCGAGGAACTGGAACCCTCAGGGTTACCTGAAAAACCTGCCGGTCGACCCGTGGGGCACGCCCTATCAGTTTCTCAATCCTGGTGTGCAGTCGATCGACGGCAGCTACGACTTGTATTCCCTGGGCTCCGATGGCGTGGTGGGCGGCGAAGGGCATGCGACCGATATCGGCAATTGGGGCGACTGATTCATGCGCCAACGTTGCCGCGGGTTTACCTTGCTCGAGTTGATGATCGTGATCGTTGTGATCGGCGTGCTGCTGTGCATGGTGAGTCTGGTCGGCGGCCCGAATCCGGTGCGTCAGGCGCGGCACGAGGCGCACGGGATGGCAGGCCTGATTCAACAGCTGCGTGAGCGGGCGGTGCTGGATGGCGAGGAATACGGCCTGCGGATCAGTGACAGCGGTTACCGCGCGATGCGCCTCGATGCTCGAGGCTGGGAGCCGGTGGCTGCGTTTTACAAGTGGCCCGACACCTTGCGGCTACACCTTGAGCAGGATGGGCATTCCCTGATGCTGGGTGCCGATGAAGGACTGCCGCAATTATTGATGCTCAGCAGCGATGAAACCAGCGCCTTTACGCTGACGTTCGCGACCCGGGACAGCACGCTCCTGAGCCTTTCGAGCGATGGACTGGGTGAGGCAGTGATTGATGGTTAAGGGCCTGTCTCGGGCACGCACGTGTGGATTCACACTGCTGGAAATCATGGTGGCCCTGGCGGTCTTCGCCACACTGGCGGCGGCCGTGCTGTCGGCGAGCCAGTACGTGTTGAAACAGACCGGCGCGGTCGAGGAACGCCTCTTCGCCACCTGGTTGGCCGATAACCATTTGAACGAACTGCGCCTGCAACCGGGGCTGCCCCTCGGTCAACAGCAGCGTGTGGTGCATATGGATCGCCGCGACTGGCTGTTGCGCCAGCACATCAGCGCATCGACTGACCCGCGTCTGCTCAAGGTCGACGTTGACGTCAGCCTTTCCGGTCGCGAACAAACACTGCACCGCGCCAGCGGCTGGATACCTGATCGTCATGAATAGGCAATCCGGTTTCACCTTGCTGGAGCTGGTGATCGCCATGGCGATATTCGCTTTGCTCGGCCTGGCCAGTTGGGGCTTGTTCGATGGCGTCGTGCGTGCACAGCAGGGCACGACAGCCCACGAGCGTGAGTTTCGACGCCTGCAACGGGCGGTGGCGGTGATTGAGCGGGACGTGTTGCAGGTTACCGAACAGCCAGTCGTGCTCCAGCCAATGGGGCTGCAGTTGCAGCGCAGCCACTGGCGCAATCCTCTGGACCAGCCCCGCAGCGAGCGCCAGACACTGACGTACCGACTCGAAAACGGTGTGCTGTGGCGTGAAAGCCAAGGCGAGGGCACGCCCCTCATGCAACGGCAACGACTGCTCGACGATGTGCGGGACGTGAGCTGGCGTTTGTTTGATCGTCAAACCGGATGGCGCAGCGAGGGGCCGTCGGGGCGAGACGCGAAGGCACCGATGGCAGTGGAACTGCAAGTGTCGGCAGGCCGTTTCGAGGCGATCCGTCGGGTGTTGCTGTTGCCGGGCGTCTTGCCATGAACGGGCGTCAACGGGGCATCGCGCTGATCAGTGTGTTGCTGGTCATGAGTCTGGCGTTGTTGATCACCAGCGGCATGCTGCGCAGTCATCGACTGTCGTTGCAAGGCAGCGGGCAAGCGATGCATTACGTTCACTTGCGGCAACTGGCGGGTGCCGGTGAAACCTGGGCGCTTTTACAGCTACAGGACGCCGCGCGTGCTTCGCAAAAAAACGTTGACCTGACCCAGGACTGGGCGCGGACGGCGCCCGACTTCGACATCGAGGGCGTGCAGTTGCGCGTCGATATCGAAGACCTCGCCGGGCGATTCAATCTCAATTCATTGTTGACCCAGGGTCAGATAGATCAGGTCACCCTTGATCGTTGGGGACGCTTGCTCGAGCTACTCGATCTTGCGCCGCTGCAATTGAGTCAGGTCGGCGCATTACAAGAACTGAGCCAGCTGCGCCTGCTTCCAGGTGTCGACGGCCAGCTGTTGCGTCAACTGGAGCCCTGGGTCGCGGTGCTTCCCACAGAGGCCGCGCTGAACATCAACACCGCGCCTGCGCTGGTATTGAGGATGCTCGATGGCGTGGAAGCGACGACAGCCGACGCGCTGGTCCGTCAGCAATCGGCCACTGCATGGGCGAGCGTTCAGGCCTTTACTCAAGACCCGCTGCTCTCCGGCGCAGGCGTGAGCAGACATGGGCTGGGCACCGGCAGCCGCTGGTTCCGGATCACAGTGCAGGTCATTCAGGGCCAAAACCGTTTGCGCCTGGCCACTGATGTCGAGCGAGACCCCGACACGCACCAATTCAAGATCCTGCAACGACGTCTTCTTCCTTCGAGTACCCATGAGATGCCGCGATGAACACCTGGCTTTACCTGACCGCCGAGGGCCTGTCCGAGCCGTCGACCGACTGGCCGTGCTGCCTGTGGCCTTCGACCGGCCAACGCCAGTTCATGCCATTGAATCAAGCCGCGCAGTCACTGAACGGGCAGACGGTCGATCTGTTGTTGCCCATGGAAATGTGCAGTTGGGTGCGCAGCGATCCGTGGCCTTCCAGGCGTCAGCCCTCTGGGCAAGCCATTGCGTTTGCCGTTGAAGATCAGCTGAGTGACGCGCTGGAGAAATTGCACCTGGGCATTGGCGCTCGCGACCGGGAAGGGCGCTATCCGGTGATGGTGATCGGTCGAGAGCGATTTGCCGCTGTGCTCGCGCTGCTGGCGGAGGCGGGGGTTGGCGTCCGTTCTGTCTTTGTCGATGCCGATGTGTTGCCCGGGGCCCAGGCGGTCGTCGTGCGCTGGTTCGGTCGATGGTTGCTTGGCGGCGCAATGCCGGCCCGCGTGGCGGTGTCGGATGACGGGTTGACCTCGCTGAGACCGGCATTGCCCCCGGATATCCGGTGGATCGACGAGCGTCACGATGCGGTCGATGTCGACCAGTGCCTGACCCTTCGCCACCCCCAGGCCATCAACCTGCTGCAAGGAGCATTCGCCCCACGCGGCAAACGTCTGCCCTGGCATTTCGGTGGATTGGCGTTACTGATGCTATTGCTGCTGACCTGGGGTGCCAGCGCCACGCGAATCCATTTTATCGAGGGTGAAACCCGGCGGCTCTACAGCCAGAACGAGCAGCGGTTCAAGGCCCTTTACCCTGACCAGAGCCGCATCGTAGACCTGGCGACGCAACTCAAGGTGCTGCAGAACCAGACCGCCGAACCGGAGAAGACACGTATCGCCGGTTTGGTGGGGCTGATCGAGCAGGTCATCGGCGCGAGTCATGTTGAAGTTCAGCGTATCGAATTTCGTACAGGCGACGGCTGGAAAGTCCGGCTGACTGCCAACAGTTTTGCCGAGCTTGAGCAACTGCGTGAGCGCGGACGGCAGCAAGGTGTGCCGGTCAGGCTCGACAGTGCGAGCAGAGAGCGCAATCGGGTACAGGCGACATTGGTTGTGGAGGACAACTCATGAAAACCGTCTGGCAACGCCTGTCCAATCGTGAGCAGCGACTGCTGTTGGCCGTGGGCGTATTTTTGCTGGTTGTCGCGGTGTTCAGCCTGATCTGGCAGCCGACCCGTCAGCGTCTGGAAGCCGTCGAACGCGGTCATCAACAGCAATGGGCCTTGGCGGCGCAGTTGCAACGGGCGCAACCCCGAAGCACCGTTGCGGTCGTTGCTGACCAGCCCTTGTCGCTGCGTATCAGCGAAAGTGCCACAGCGGCGGGCCTCGAACTGCATCAGATGGATGCCGATAACGACTTGCTGCGTTTGACCCTCAGCGGTGATGCGAAGACGCTGCTGCAATGGCTGGATCGTGCTGAGCGGGATGGGGCTGTGGTGCAATCGCTGGTGCTGGAAAAGCGTGATGCGGTGCTTGAGGCGCGGGTGGTGCTCAGGTAGTTGCGGTGGGTTGGGATTGCCCACTGCGCAGGTGCCTGGGGGTTTTCACGAGCAGGCTCGCTCCCACAAGGGCCAGGGTCTAAACCTGTGCAGCCCCCGGCAGCGGCGGTAATTTTGCCAGTTTCAACGCGATCAACAACGCCACCACCAGCAACGCCCCGATAAACAACCCGATCCCGTTCCATCCGCCCAGGTGCCAGAACACCCCGCCCGCTGTGCCGGCGATGCTCGACCCGGCGTAGTAGCTGAACAGATACAGCGACGAAGCCTGCCCCTTGGCTTTGGTGGCGCGGCGACCGATCCAGCTGCTCGCCACCGAGTGGGCGCCGAAGAAGCCGAAGGTGAAAATCAGCATGCCGATGATCACCATGGGCAGTGGCGTGAACATCGTCAGGGCCAGGCCGGCGAGCATCAGCACGATGGTGGCCCAGAGCACCTGGCGTCGGCCCAGCTTGTCGGCCAATGCACCGATTTTCGCCGAGCTGTAGATGCCCGACAGGTACACCACCGAGAGCAGCCCGACGAAGGCCTGGTCCATGTGGTACGGCTCGGCCAGCAGGCGATAACCGATGTAGTTGAACAGCGTGACAAACGCGCCCATCAGCACAAAGGCTTCGAGAAACAACAACGGCAGGCCGGCGTCGCGAAAGTGCATGGTGAAGCCGTCGAGCAGGCTGCGCGGGTGCAGTGAGCGGGCGCGGAAGTTGCGTGATTCGGGAAGGATTTTCCAGAACACCGCCGCCGCGATCAGCGCCAGGCCGCCGATCACCAGCATCGCCGTGTGCCAGCTGACGAAGTCGATCAACACCCCGGTGATCAAGCGTCCGCTCATCCCGCCGATGGCATTGCCGCCGATGTACAGGCCCATCGCCAGGCCGATGTGTTGCGGATGGATCTCCTCGCTCAGGTACGTCATGGCGACCGCCGCCAGGCCGCTCAACGACAACCCGATCAGCGCGCGCATTACCAGCACGCCGTGCCAGCTCGGCATCATCGAACTGGCGATGGTGCACAGCGCCGCGGCAAACAGCGCCGTCACCATCACCGGTTTGCGCCCGACACGGTCGGAGATCGGGCCGGTGATCAGCAAGCCGATGGCGAGCATGCCGGTGGCCACTGAAAGAATCAGACTGCTCTGCGCCGCGTTGATGGAATATTCGTGGGACAGCAGCGGCATCATCGGCTGCACGCAGTACAGCAGCGCGAAAGTCGCGAAGCCGCCGGAGAACAGGGCCAGCACCGTGCGCATGAACATCGGCGTGCCTTTTTCGATGTAGATTTCCTTGAGCTCAGCCACGGCATCATCCAGCGCGGCGGGCGGAACTTCATGGGCGAGTGGGGCGACAGCAGTTTTCACGTCAGACCTCGGGGCAGGCAGCCGGTCAGGCAATGAAAAAAGCATATAGCTGCCTAATGATTCAATCCAATATATTGTTCGACCTGTTTAAGAGGTTTTGCGACCTAATGGGGTTTTCATGGAATTGCGTCACCTGCGCTACTTCATTGCCGTCGCCGAAGAACTGCACTTCGGCCGCGCCGCCCAGGTGCTGGGCATCTCGCAACCGCCGTTGAGTCAGCAGATTCAGGCGCTGGAGCAGGAGGTCGGCGCACGATTGTTCGAGCGTACCAATCGTCGGGTCGAGCTCAGTGAAGCCGGGCGATTGTTTCTGGAAGAGGCGCGGTTGGTGCTGGCGCAGGTCGACAAAGCCGCGGATGTGGCGCGACGGGCGCAGCTCGGTGAGTTGGGCGAACTCAAAATCGGTTTCACCTCGTCGGCACCGTTCAACTCGACCATCCCTCAGGCGATTTTTTCATTTCGCCAGCGTTTTCCGGCGGTGCACCTGAACCTGCGGGAAATGAGCAGCACCCAGGTGGCCGATGCGCTGGTGGACGAGTCGATCGAAGTCGGGATCATGCGCCCGTTAGGTTTGCCGGATTCGCTCAGCGTGGTGGAGCTGATGCGCGAACCGCTGGTGGCGGTGCTCAGTTCCAAGCATCCGCTGGTGCAGGACAGTGAAGCGGGATTGTTCCTGTCGGCGTTGGCGCTCGAACCGTTCGTATTTTTCCCGCGCAGTTATGGCAGTGGTCTGTATGCGCAGTTGCTCAGCCTGGCGCGGGACGCCGGTTTCAGCCCGCACTTTGCCCAAGAGGCGGGTGAGGCCATGACGATCATCGGTCTGGTGGCGGCGGGGTTGGGGGTGTCGGTGTTGCCGGCGTCTTATCAGCGGATGCGGATTGATGGCGTGGTCTATCGGCCGTTGCTCGACCCGGAAGCGGTTTCAGCCGTGTGGCTGGTGCAGCGCAAGGATCAGAAGTCGCCGATGGCCAAGGCGTTTGTGGAGTTGTTGACGCGGAAGGTAGAACCCCTCCAATCGTGACCGAACACAAACCTGTAGGAGCCGGCTCCTACAGTTTTTGCATCGTGTCAGCGGTGGTTGTGGGACGTTTCCTAAGACGTGTTCCGGGAGGCTACAGCAGCTTGCGGCAGCGCCTACAACTACGCCAGAATCCGCCGGCTTGTGCGCTTTGGGGAGCATCGGTAACTTGATTCGTGTCACTGATTCCCAGTGATCGGGTTTAGTAGCCCGGTTTTCCTTCCCAAAAAAATGCATAAGCGTCGATCAGTCAGGCATACGCCTGCACTTGATGGTAGCTGTGCGCATGGCGCCCTTGGGTGCGCCGGATTTGGGTCGGTGTCCGGTCTACTAACTTGCGTACAGCTGCCACCCTTCCGTTTAGTAGCGAGACAGGTTGCAGCACTACTAACAGGAAGACCTTCCCAATGTCCAAGCCAACTCCGAATCCGCCGGATTCCGATCCGGTCACTCCATCCGTATCAACAGATTCCGAAACACGCCAACCAAGCAAAATCTTCCTCATCGCCCCCGACATCGACAACCAGACCCTACTCGAATACGCCTGTGAATCCCTGGCATCTGCCAACGTCATGGCGAGTGATTTCGCGAGGTATCTGGAGGGATCGCAAAGCAACACACTGCTGGGCATTCAACAATCAATCATGCTCGGGGAACTGGCGGTGAACCGGGTGCTGGATAACCTTGACCCACCCTAGCTCAGCACTCGATTGATCGTTCCGAGAGGGGCTTGTGAGGCTCTAAAGATCCTGGGCAACCAGGCCATCGCCGAGAACTCAACGTTTCTCACTGAGTGCTTCACACTCGGGAATCGGCGATGGCTTGGGACTGCCAAGGCACAGCGAGTACACCTGCTCCCAGTCTGCTTCAATTTCATCGAAGGGTACCCACGGCTTGGCCACCGAAAGAGTAATGAGATAGCGTTCTTCGGTCGGATTTCTGGAATCACTAAACTGTCCTAGAAGCAGCATTGCTTGATACTTGTCTCCTGCCTGCCAAAAGGATCTCCCTGATCGCTCACTGTCCCGAAGCCACGCTCGCCATTCGGGTGTATCGGCGATGGTGGGGTTGCTCCGCAGGCCCCTCGCCACCCAGCCTTTTTCGCGCCATTGGTTCTGTAAGTCGAGAACGACCTTAAGGGCATCGTCGAGCAGCAACGGTTCTATTTGAGGGGACATGCGGATGTCGTCAATGACATTGTCGTCGAACCCAACCGTGAAAAAGCGAGCCAGAGGCGTGACGAACCCGAACTGCGGGTCGATGAATCGCATTCGTGCATCCACCATAGGAACTCCGAGCCACAGGTGCCCACGGATTAACGGGCTAAAAGAGGCTGAAGAGCGATTACGCATCTCTTCATACGTTCCGCCTATCTCCACGGCGACTTCCGGTTCATCCCACAAAGGCTGTCTCAGTTGGTGTATGGCGGCCAGCGCCAAAACAGCCAGAAGCAACCAGCCTGCTCCTCGGCGCCAGCTGCGCAAGTTCATGCCTCGCCACCGGAGGCGATTTTTCGAATCGACTGCTCTAATGCCCCTCGGTTGCTGTCGTTTAGCATCTCATCGAACCTCGCCGCCGCCCGGAGTACGAAAGGCATGCGCTGCTTGATGTTCGACAAGTCCGCCAGCGGGTTGGAACTAAAGCCGATGGTGCGTTCGTCCTTAACGCTTTGGCATTGGCTCGTGAGGGTCAACTCGATAGCCTGAGCCACGCCAGAGGGAAAACCGGTCACGTAGGCAGCATGATTGGTACGCAGCAAGGCCACCAATTGCTGGTCCTCGTAAATGGCTGGCTGGAGGATATTGCGCTGCTCATGCCACGCCAGAAACTCCACGCTTTGGGCAATATCCCCTTCATCAATCAACTCGAAAGCACGAATGATTTCCTGATGAAATTGTCCAAAGCGGAGCTTTTTCTGCCCCGCAGGCCAAAGCACTGACCACTTCGGATGTCCGTAAATCCCCGCTCGCGCTTCCAGACATTTCTTCAACTCCTTCAAGCCTCGCTTCGCATAGAACTCATGCAGCGGGAAAATATCCAGAAACAGCGTGGTGTTCCCCAGTGCCATCATGTCGTACACATGCCGGAACTGTTGCTGCACCAACGACAAGTCATTTCCCTTGAAACGGAGATCTACGGACGGAACCGGGTTACGCGCATCGGCTTCTTTGTAGTCACGCAGCGCTTCGGCCTGTTCGGCCATCCTGTCAGCTGTAAACAACCCGAATTCACTACGGCTATCTCGCACGCGCTGTCGGGATTGATGTTCCGCGCCAATATGTCCAATGGTGTCCGCCGCATGCAGCAGTCCGCAGCCAACCTGCTTGGAAGCAAA
>LNAP01002769.1_pt1 | contig 19832 bp, 22 predicted proteins | sample 602601 | NCBI WGS metagenome assembly LNAP01 (sample SAMN02440304, study PRJNA202911) | soil metagenome | biome: Subtropical and temperate rainforests or woodlands; isolation source: soil samples (1 kg each in a 20% v/v slurry with milli Q water) were... ...
CTGGTAGTGCCGGCCGTTGGCCGGCAACCACGCAGACCCTCCATCAACGCAACAACATCTCACGCAATGCCGCGTAGTCCGCCGCCAATGGCTCGGCATGCGCCGGACGCCGCAGCAATGCATCCAAGGCCGGCGGCACCGCCACTGCTTCCCCGATCAACGGTTCCACCACCGCCTCGAACTTTGCCGGGTGCGCGGTAGCAACCACCGCCCAGTCACCCTTGGCGCCGCCCGCGCGCAGATCCTGCAGCACCTTCACCGCCGTGGCCGTGAAGGCGCCTGGCTTCGGCGACCGTCGCAAAGCCATGCTGGAGGATATCGCCACCGAGCAGGGCAAGCGCGTTGCCGTCGACATCTCCGGCTTCGACCAGGTGCTCGACCGCCGCATCCTGGAAGCGATCAAGGACCCGCTGGTCCAACTCGGCCGCAATGCGGTGGACCACGGCATCGAGACAGTGGAAGCGCGCCTGGCGGCCGGCAAGTCGGCCACCGCGCGCGTTACGATCCGTATCGTGCGCCATGACGAGCGCCGCCTGGCCATCGAGGTCATCGACGACGGACGCGGCATCAATCCCGGCGCGGTGCGCGATGCCGCCAACCGGCTGCGGCTGGTCTCCGCTGACGACCTCGCCGCCATGTCGCCCGAGCGGCTGCTGGCGCTCGCCTTCCGCACCGGGCTCAGCACAGCGACCGTCGTCACCACCCTGTCCGGCCATGGCCTCGGCCTCGCCATCGTGCGCGATCGGATCGAGGCTATTGGCGGTCACGTCGAACTGAACTCGACGCCCGGCGGCGGAGTCACGGTCCGCATGCTGGTGCCGATGAGCGTCGATGCCTTTCGCGGTCTCGTCGTGGAAGCCTCCGGCCAGCGTTTCCTGCTGCCGATGGAAGCCGTGGTCGCGGTGGTGCGGCGCCCGGCATCGGAACTCGTGCAAGGCGGACTCGGCCGTACGCTGACCTGGCAAAGTGAGGCGCTACCATGTGCGCTACTGTCCGAGGTACTCGACCTACCGACCGAGGAAGCCGTCGCGTCCGCGAGCCGCACTCGGCAGAACGCGGTCATCGTCAACGCCGGCGAACGGCGCGGCGCACTGCTGGTGGATGTCGTCGGCAGCGAGCAGTCTCTGCTGCTCAAGCCGCTGCCGCTGCCCTTGGCCCGGGTACGCCACATACTCGCGGTTGCGGTAGGGGACGATGGCGAGTTGATCCCGGTGCTGCGTACCGCGGATTTGTTGCGCGCGCTATCGCTGAACAAGGATGGCCGCCCGGCCCGTCCGCGCGCCATCCGGCGCAGCCGGATCAAGGTGCTGATCGTCGACGATTCCGTCACCACAAGACTGATGGAGCAAAGCCTGTTCGAGGCGGCGGGCTACGAAGTGCACCTCGCCGCCGACGGGCTGGAGGCGCTGTCGGTGCTGCGGCAGGAGCCGATCGATCTTGTCGTCTCCGATGTCGACATGCCCCGCCTCAACGGCTTCGAGCTGACCCGCCATATGCGGCGCGAGCCGCACCTCGCGGAGATGCCGATCATTCTCGTCACCGCCCTGGAAAGCCGCGAAGACAAGGAGGAAGGGTTGCGCGCCGGCGCCAACGCCTATGTCGCCAAATCGACCTTCGACCAGACACATCTCCTCGAAATCGTGCAACGGCTGGCGTAACGCTGATGTCCGATCACACCATAACCATCCTGATTGTCGAGGACTCGCCCGCGGCCCGGGAATTCCTCTACCAGCTTATGGCCGCGCAGCCGGACTTCGAGGTGGTCGGCCTCGCCACGGACGGTGCCGAAGGGCTGGCCCTGGCCGATGAGACCCGGCCGGACGTGGTGCTGATGGACGCCAATATGCCTGTCATGAACGGCTTCCAGGCGACCCGGCAGATCATGGAGCGCTGCCCGACCCGCATCATCATCGTCACGGCGAGCTTCGAGCCACACGATGTGCGCACCTCGATGCACAGCCTCGAAGCCGGTGCGCTGACCATCGTGGAGAAGCCCTGGGGCGTCGGGCATCCCGATCATCGGCGCTCGGTGCAGCGGCTGGTCGATACTATCCGCACTATGAGCGAGGTCGAGGTGGTGCGGCGCTGGCCGGCTCGGCACAGCCGCGCTGTGGGCACCGTCCTGGGATGCCCTGAACATCCCTACAAAGCCGTGGCCATCGGCGCTTCGACCGGAGGCCCGCGCGTGCTCGCCCAGATACTGCGCGACATGCCGGCCGACCTCGAGGCGCCCATCTTTATCGTCCAGCACATCTCGCCCGGTTTCCTCGGCGGGCTGGTCGACTGGCTCAACGACGAATCCGCGCCTTTTATCCAGATCGCCGCCAGCGGCATGCGGCCATCCGGCGGCAATGTCTATTTCGCGCCGGACGACGCTCAGCTCGGCTTCGAGGCGTCTGGCGAGCTCCGCCTGTCTAACGAACTGCACGTCACCGGCTTTCGTCCGTCCATTTCCCATATGTTCACGGCCGCAGCGGGCCTATGGGGCGAGTCCGTCATCGGCGTGCTGCTGTCCGGCATGGGACGGGACGGCGCCGACGGCTTCCATGCACTCGACACGGCGGGTGCCGCCACCATCGTGCAGGATCCGGCGAGCTGCGCGGTCGGCAGCATGCCGGTCGCGGCCATCGCAGCGGCGCCCGCCAGCGTAGTGCTGCCGCCGGAACGAATCGGAACTGAGATTTGCCGGCTAATGGGTCGGGAGATTCGCCATGCACAAGCCTGACGGCAGACACGGCCATATTCCGGAAGACCGACACGGCGCCGAACTGGTGCTCATGGCGGAGGACAGTCCCACTCAGGCCGAGCATTTGCGGTGGCTGCTGGAAGAAGCCGGCTACCGCGTCGCCGCCGCCCCGGACGGCCGACAGGCCCTCGATCTGGCGCGCGAGGTGATGCCCGACCTGATCGTCAGCGATGTCGTGATGCCTGGCATGGACGGTTATGAGTTATGCAAGGCGATCAAGAGCGACCCGGCGCTTAAGCACATTCCAGTAGTTCTGGTCACCTCGCTGGCGCATCCGCGCGATGTGATCGCGGGGCTGAACTGCGGTGCCGACAATTTCATCACCAAACCCTATGACGGCCGCCACCTGATCGCGCGGCTACGCTACCTCACCGCCAATAACCGCTTACGCACGGCCGGCAAGATGCAGCTCGGCGTCCAGATCGAGCTGCAGGGCGAGCGCCATTTCATCACGGCGGACCGCCAGCAGGTGCTCGATCTGCTGATCTCGACCTATGACGAGGCGGTGCATCTGAATGATGACCTCCATGCTCGCCAGAACGAACTGGAGGCCTCGCTCAAGAGTCTCGACGGCCTCACCCAGATCACCGAGGCGCTCAACCGCAGCACCACCATGGACGCCGTGCTGCGCGAGGGCCTGACCCGCACCATCGAGCTGCTCGACGCAGATGCCGGTTGGCTGACGCTCGACGATTACGCTGACGGCGTCATGCCGGCGGTGTGGGAGGGCCTCTATCCCGCCGATATCCCGCTCGCCTCCCAGCCCCGGCCCTCGGAGGAACCCGGCGCGGAGGCCGGTGTGCACGTGCGCGATGCGGTGCCGGCGGATGACAGCCGCAATATCGTCGCCCGGTCGCATCTGCATATTCCGATCGTGCTCGACGGCCGGCCGCTCGGCAGCCTCAACATCCGCCCGTCCTCGCTTGAGGAGATCGAGCCGCGCACCGCCGCGATATTGACCGCCATCGGCCAGCAGGTCGGCGTCGCGGTCGAGCGCGCGCGCCTGCTCGCGGGGTTGGAAGAGACTGTCGAGCAGCGCACCGCCGAACTGAAGCAGGAGGTCGACGAGCGCCGGCGCGCGCAGGAGTCCGCGCAGGCGCGCGGCGCGCATCTGGCCGAAGTCGTCCGGCTCGGCCATCTCGCTCTGGTCGAGACCTGTCCGTCGGTGCTGCTTCGCGATGCGGTGGAATCGGTTTGCCATGTGCTCGGCCTGCCATTCGGCGGCATCTGGCTGCACCGGCACGACACCGATGCGCTGGTGCTGGCGGCTGATAATGGCTGGGCGGGGAAAGCCAGCAATCTCGCCATCTCCCAGGCCAGTCAGTCGCATCATGGCCGCGCGCTGATCGCCGGTGAGCGGACGCTAGTGCGGGACTGGCGGAGTGAGCAGGGCTTCGCCTTGCCCAGCTTCATGGCCACGCTCGGCATACGCAGCAGCCTCAGCGTCCCGGTCCGGGGTACCGACCGGATCAGCGGCGTGCTCGCCTTCGACAGCGATGTCGTCCGTCCCTTCAGCGATGACGACGCTGCCTTCGTGGTCTCGGTCGCCAATGTGGTCGGGGCGGCGCTGGGCCGCGCGGAAGGGCTCGCGGCTCTGCACCGGAGCGAGGACGAATTCCGCGCCACCTTCGAGCAGGCGCCGATCGGCGTCACCCATATGGAGCCGAACGGCAAATGGCGCCGCACCAACCAGCACATCTCCACCGTGCTCGGCTATTCCCGGGAGGAGCTGCTCGATATCGGCTTCGCCGAGCTAATCCACCCGGAGCATCGCGATCTCGCGATGGAAACCATTCGGCGGCTGTTGGAAGGCGAGATCGACCATAGCGTTGAGGAACTGCGCTATATCCACAAGAGCGGCCGCGACATCTGGGCCAAGGTCACCAACACGGTGAAGCGCACCGCCGACGGGGTGCCGGAATATGTCATCGGCATCTTGGAGGACATCACCGAGCAGCGCGAGGCGCAGGCCAAGATCAGCCATCTCCAGCGCATGGAGGCAATCGGGCGCCTCACCAGCGGCATTGCGCATGATTTCAACAATCTGCTCACGCTGGTCATCGGCAATCTGGAGCCGCTGCAACTGCGCGTGGCCGCCGGTTCACCCGAAGCCCACTTCGTCGCCGGGGCGCTTCAGGGGGCCAATCGCGGCGCCGAGCTGACGCGGCGCCTGCTTTCGCTGGCCCGCCGGCAGGTGCTGCACACCCAGATCGTCGACATCAATGATCTGGTGAGAGATATCGTTGGCCTCATGCAACGTTCCTTCGGCGCCGGTATTGAGGTAGTGTTCCATAAGACCGATCAGCCGTGCCGCTGCGCCGTCGATCCGATCGAACTGGAGACGGCGCTGATGAATCTGAGTGTCAACGCGATGGATGCCATGCCGAATGGCGGGCGCTTCGTCGTCAATACCGGCATCCAGAACTTCTCCGAAGACGATGTCGAGCACATAGAGGGTCTGCAATCCGGCCAGTATGCCGAGATCACCGTCTCCGACACCGGCACTGGCATCCCGCCCCACATCAGGGAGCGCATCTTCGAGCCCTATTTCACCACCAAGGATCGCGGCAAGGGCACCGGCCTCGGGCTCAGCCTGGTCTATGGCTTCGTTAAGCAGTCCGGCGGGCACATCGCCATCTATAGCGAGGTCGGCCGCGGCACCACGATCCGCCTCTATCTGCCGCTTGAGACCTCCCAAGGAAGCCTCACCGAGGCGGTCGCGGCGCAACTCGCCATGCCTGACGAGTGCCTGCTGATCGTCGACGACCAGGATGAGGTGCGTGAACTGCTCACCCGGCAAATGCGTTCTCTCGGCTATGCCGTGCTGGAGGCCGCCAACGCGCAGGAAGCGCTCGCCATGCTGCGGGCCGGATTGCGCGTCGACCTCATGATCACCGACGTGGCGATGCCGGGCTCGATCGACGGCGTGATGCTGGCGCGGACAATGCTGGACACCTATACCGGGATAGGCGTGATCATTAGCTCGGGTTTCGACGCCTATGTCCTGCCGGCATGGATCGAAGCGGAACACAGATGCGCCGTCGTCAGCAAGCCTCTGGCGGTCTCGGATATGGCTACCGCAATCCGCCGCCTTCTCGACCTGGAGCGCGCCAATGCCTAGCTGCCGGTTTCTCGTGCTGGACGACGATCCGGATATCGGCCTGCTGCTGGTCTCCGCCATCCAGAGCATGGACTTCGAAGGGCGCGCGGTTTCGACCTTCGAGGCGTTCGACCACGCGCTGATGGAATGGAAGCCGACGCACATAAGCCTCGATCTTCAGATGCCGGGCTATGACGGCGTGGAGACCATCCGCGCATTGGCCGAGCGGGGTTGCTCGGCACGCATCATGCTCATCAGCGGTGTCGATTCGAAGGTGCTGGAAATGGCCGCCATGCTCGGCCGCGAGCGCGGCCTCGACATTGCCGGCACCATGATGAAGCCGTGGCGCTTCAACGAGCTGACGGCGCTGGTGCGCAAGATCGCCGCCAATGACGAAATCCTGGGTCCCGCCGCGCTCGCCCGCGCCATAGAGCAGAACGAGCTGCGACTCTACCTTCAGCCCAAGGTGCGGCTGCCGGGCGGCGAGATCTACGGCTTCGAGGCGCTGGTGCGCTGGCAGCACCCGCAGCTCGGCCTTCAGACGCCGGACCGCTTCATCCCCGTCGCCGAGCAGAACAATCTTATGGAGCCCCTCACCCGCTGGGTGATCGCGAGTGCGGCCGACGTGCTGGCGGCATGGCAGGCCGAGGGGCTGAACCCGGGGATCGCGGTGAACATCTCGGCCAAGAATCTATCGGCGCTGAGCATCGCCGATGATTTCGCGCAGATCGTGCAGTCGCGTGGCCTGGAATGCTCGTCCTTCACGCTGGAGTTGACCGAGAGCGCGGCCATCACCAATCTGGTCGACGCGCTCGACATTCTGGTACGGCTGCGGCTGAAGAATTTCGCGCTGTCCATCGACGATTTCGGCACCGGCTATTCTTCGCTGGCGCAGCTCCAGCGCATGCCGTTCACCGAACTCAAGGTCGACCGCTCCTTCGTCTCCGCCGGCGTGCATTCGCCAGAGGCGGTGGCGACCATCCGGGCAGCGGTGGACCTTGCCCGGCGGCTGGACCTCAATGTGGTGGCCGAAGGCATCGAGACGTTGGAAGCGGAACAGCTCGTCATCGACCTCGGCATCGACTGTGCCCAAGGCTACCGCTACGGGCGGCCACAATCCATCGAAGCCTCGACGACGCTGCTGCGCCAGTCGCATATGGGGTGACCTGCCTCCGGTTTCCTGGACCGGTCTTTGCTGGAAAATTCCAGTTTAGCAGCATGGGCTGCGATGGAGTTTTCGGCATGAAGAAGTCGAAGTTCACGGAGGCGCAGATCGCCTTCATTCTGCGCCAGGCTGAGGAGGGAACGCCTGTTCCGGAGGTCTTCCGGCAGCCTGATACAAACCACGGCTTTCAGCCATCAGAGTTCGAGGGTTTGTATCAAGGCGAAGACGCACGAGGGTTTGCCATGTGCGGACTTTGCTAACCTAATGGCCGCAAATCCACATAATTTTAAACCGGCCAAAACTCACCTCATCGAGAGATTGGCGGACGTCATCCCTCATTCCCGTTCCTTGCTACAATCCGCGCGCATGACGGGCCGACTAACTCCCAAACCCCTTCGATGATCGATTCCAGCGAAACACCGTCGAGTTCGAGCGATGCGGCGTAAGCGCGCCATTGCCGCTGCTTCCCTTCGTCGCCAAACATCTCGGCCGAGAGGCCAGGTGGGCGTTCTCTCGGGATTGGCGTCCGCCGGCGCTCGAACGTCGCGCGGATGGCCGCATCCAGATCGTCAGCGGCAATGTTGATCGCGCGCGGGATCGCCCACAGGTCGTAATAGTCCTTCATGCGTCCGTTGAGGACCCCAAGCGCCACCATCGCCTGGAATTTCTCGGCGATCACCGTGGCCGGCGGATAGGAACGAACCTGCGGAACGGGGAAATCCAACAGCGTTGGATAATTGAGACGCTGCGTCGCATCGGCCATGGCGTCTCCAAAGCCGATATCGATGGTGACAGGGATGCGCGTTCTTTCGAGATAAGCAGCGGTCTTGAGCCGAATGCCGCCGTACTCCATCTCTTCTCGAATAACGGTTGCAGCGAGCGCATCGATGTCGAAGGCGAGTCCATCGTCGCTCTCGATCGCCATGATCTGCCCGAAGTCGGCAATCAGGCGGTCCGGATCGGCGTCCCCGTGTCCGAGAAAGTCCGCATCCCGCGTCACCCGATTATCGTTGGTCATCCAGACCGTGACCAGCATGCCGCCTTTCAGGACGAAACGGTCCCGATGCGCCGAGATCGACAGGCGGTAGAGCAGCCGTTCGAGCGCGAACCGCACCAGCAGGATATCGAATGCGCGGCCTTCCGCGCGGGCGATATTGAGCAGCCGGTCCTTGACCGACTTCGCGATATTCGTCGGTGCTTTAGCCATTGGAGGTGAGCGCCTCGAGATAGGGTTGCATCACCTTCCATGCGCCGCCGGCCTTCGCGGCCTGGGCGATTGCGCTCGGAGTTACCTTGCGTTGCTGGATGGCAGCGCGCAGGCCTTCGACGGCGACCGATCGGTCGACCAGTCTCGGGTTTCGGAATAGATCGGCGAGAGTCTTCGGGATGGAATATACCGGGACGTCAAGGCCCGCGATTGCATGATGTTCGATGCCCTGTCGTAGATAGGGTTCCGTAAAGCGGACCATGCGCAGCGGGGGATAGGACTGCACGGGCGCCCAATCGCTCGTCCCGATCGCCATCCAAATGCGCCGTGGCATCTGATCGGTCAGTCCATGGAAGGCGAGCGCCGACACCAGAGCGACCACGCCTTTGGGGACGCGCATGGCGGCTTCGGCGAGGATCTGGTTCTCTTCGACCTCCGCGCCACGCTTTTGATAAACTCCGCGCGAGATGCGCTCGATGTCACCTTGCTCGACAGCGCGTGAGATCGTCTGTGCGCTGATGCCGGCCTCGCGCAGTTCATGCGCATGCATCATGCTGCGCGCATCGAGCAGGCTTCTGAGCTTCGCCTTTTGCGTTTCTTGCGCCGAGGGCATGTGACAAATCCTCTAATCACCTTCACTCTTATCAGAGGTTTTGTCACAATTCATCCCTGTCTCCCGTGCCCGCCATCTCGGCGGATCTGCGATCCATCGGTTGATGTCCGATTCTCGCCAGCCGGCGCCGTTGGTGCTGATCCTGAGCTGGGCGGGGAAGGTTCCTTCCGCGATCTTGCGGTAGATAGTGGAGCGGGACAGGCCGGTGCGGGCGAGGACGGTCTTCAGTCGGATGATACGCTCTGATGCGTGCATGGCGGTGCTGCCTCCTGCTGGATGCGCCTGATGGCGCCTGCTCTAGACAGGCCAAGCCAAGACGGCCGAGCAAGAGGATGAACGGTGCCGGTGTGGCATGGCGAGCCGGCGGCGGCACATCGGACGGGTTACAGGCCGAGGCCACGGCTGCGGTCGAAGTCGATGCCGTAGCTATGGGCGAGTTCTCGGCCAAGGCTGCGGCCGGTGTTGAGGCTGATGCCGAGTTCCTTCTTGCGGTTGGCGAGCAAGGATTCGAGTTGCGGGTCGCGCTCCAGGCTCCGCGCCATGTCGCCCATCTGGACGCGGGTCACCTTGTAGCCGGACATGTCTCCGGCTTGATACTGACGCTGGTAATCCCGGTCGAGCTTCTGCCAGCGCTCGACGAAGCGATCGGCGCGGCGCTCCGGATCGGTGCGGATTTCGGTTTCAAGCTGGAGTGCGCGGATGGCGCGGTTGACGGTGCCGCCTGCGGTTTCGCGGACGAGCTCCGGGTTCTTCTCGTAGGCGGCCTCAGCATCGCGCCAGCCGTGGGGGCGCACCTCGTCGAAGGCTTTCCGTGCGTTGGAGAGTTCGCGCAGCTGTTCGGGCGTGCCCTGGCCGGTCGCATCGGCCGTGGTGAGGATCGCGTCCCACGCGCGGGCATGCCGGATGAGCGCGCTGGTTCGCACCCGCCGCAGCACCGCCTCCGGATCCTCGGGAGGCGTCTGGGCAAGCGGCTCGGCTCTGTCTCTGAGCGCTTCGCGCACGCTTGGCTCTTCCCGTGCCGCGTCCACGGTCGGCTTCAGCCCGTCGACGAGGTCGCGTAGCTTCTCCGGAACCTTGCGCACGATCTCCACGACACGCTGGCGGAAGGTGATGCCGCGCCGCTCGGCATAGTCCTGCACCGGATCGGATCGCGCGTAGTCCGACGCCATGTCCTTGGCCCGGTCACGCAACAGGGTGCGCACCAGCCGCTCTCCATCGGCGAAGTCGTCGCGGCCATCCACCGAGCGCATTGTGAGCATGACATGGGCATGGGGTTTGGCCATGCCGTCCTCGCTCCGATCCCAATGCACATTGAGATCGGCGACCATCCCGAGATCGACAAACTCGGATTGGACGAAGTCACGGGCGAGCGCGATTCCCTGCGCCTGGCTCATCTCTCGCGGCAGGGCGAACTCGACCTCGCGGGCGAGCTGCGCGTCCTTGCGCAGCTCGAAGGCTTCGACATCGTTCCAGAGCCGCTCGCGGTAGCGCCAGACCTCAGGCGCACCGTCCGGCAGCAAAACTTCCGAATGCACAACGCCGCGCTTGGCGGAGAAGTCCTGGACCCGATCAATCCGCGCGTCGCGCAGCCGTGAGGCCGAGCGGTAGGCGGCGGACGCCACCGCACTGGAGCCGGCCTTGCGGCCGATGACCTTGACGTGAAGATGATAGATCGCCATCGCGATCCGAACATCACCACGGCGAAGCGCACGTCGGAACGACGTATAAGCGCGCCCTCCCTCGAAAAATTCTCGGGAGCGACGAGCCCATCCCAGTCTGTCCCGGCAACATTACAGCCATCCGCACCCAGCTCAACTATCATCTCTCCATCGATTGCTGATGGAGAGGACAATGCGCAAACCACGGGACTTCGACGCGGAACTGAAGGCACTTGAGGACAAGGCACGAGAGCTCAAGACCCGCAAGGTGCAGCAGCTCGGCGATCTGGTGATCGCCACCGGCGCGGACGCGCTCTCGGCGGAGGAACTGGCTGGTGCCCTGCTCGTGCTGGCCGAGACCAAGGACCCCGGCAGGAGGGAGGCGTGGGCGCGACGGGGCGCGGCGTTCTTTCACGGAAGGACTTCGGCCGCGGTGATTTCTACGATCGGCCGCGCACCCAACGATGGGCCCGCGAGGTCCTGCAACATCCATTTGTTTTTTGTCAGCGTGGACGGAGCGGCGCCATCGTCCTCTATGCGCGCAAGATATTCCGCTGCGATGCCGCCAAAGGTGCTCTCCGTTGAAATGGCCGCTGCGATCCTCCGAACCTTCTTGTCGGCGGAGGGATCGATACCCGAGGCCAACAGTTTCTTGGCCTCGTCACGCAATCGTCGAGCGTCAGCCAAGCCCACCGTCGGGTAAGCCCCATGCGACAGTTTCTTTTGCTTGTTCCCGAATCGGTAGGCCTGGTTCCACAACCGCGCGCCGTTGGGTTTCACCAGCAGATAGAGCCCGCCCCCATCCGACAGCTTATATTCGCTATCCCTGCCCTTGGCGGATCGGCAAGCGGTATCAGACAGAGCCATGACATTCGCCCTTGTTGGCTTTACCGAGGCCAACAAACCGGCGAGATAAGGAGAGATAGAGCGACACAGAGTGAGACAATATCAGGTCGAAATGGTCATTTTTCCCTGCATTTCCAATACGATACGAGACGCCCCGAGGCCGCCTGCAATCGTCGGATAAAAGGAAATGGTGCCCAGGGACGGAGTCGAACCGCCGACACTGCGATTTTCAGTCGCATGCTCTACCAGCTGAGCTACCTGGGCATACCAGCATGGCGGGAAGACCGTGCGGAGCGGGCGGGTTATAGAATCTCGATAGCCGCCTGTCCATACGGCGCGACGAGGAAAACGGAAACGTCCCCAACACGCTGAAACCCCGCCATCACCGCTCCCGCGGCGGGGCAGGCGCCAGCGAGGGTTCCTCGCCGTCCTCGTCATCATCCTCGGTGACGGGGATGGCGTAGGCACCGGACAGCCAGCGGTGCAGATCGACATCCGCGCAGCGGCTGGAGCAGAACGGGCGATACTTCTCCACCATCGACTTGCCGCAGATCGGGCAGCCCTTGGCGGCAGGCTTGGTCACTTCCGCGCTCATGCCGGATTTCCCCAGGCGTGGTGCACGGGGTAGCGGTCGCCCGCCAGCATGGCCACGGTCTCCGCCAGCGGCAGGCCGACCACATTGCTGTAGGAGCCGACCAGCTTCAGCACGAAGGTGCCGGCGAGGCCCTGAATGGCGTAGCCGCCCGCCTTGCCGTGCCATTCGCGCGAAGCGATGTAGCTGTCCATCTCCTCGCGCGACAGCCGCTTGAAGCGCACGCGGCTTTCCACCAGCCGGGTGCGCACCGCGCCCTTCGGCGTCATCAGCGCGATGCCGGTATAGACGCGGTGGGCGCGTCCGGAGAGCAGGCGTAGGCAGTCCGCCGCCTCTTCCGCGACCTCGGGCTTCGGCAATATGCGGCGGCCGACGCCGACCACCGTGTCGGCGGCCAGCAGATAGGCACCGGGATATTCATTGCCGACCTGACGGCGCGCGTCGGCGGCCTCCAGCTTCTGCTGGGCAAGCCGCAGGGCCAGCCGGCGCGGCAGCTCGCCGCGCTCCGGCGTCTCGTCAATATCGGCCGGTAGTAGCGCATCGGGTTCGAGACCGGCCTGGGCCAGCAGCGCGAGGCGGCGCGGCGAACCCGAGGCCAGCACCAGTATGGGGCGGCCACTCACGCAAGAACTCCTTGTTCCGCCGGCCAGAGGGCGGGCGGTCAGATTGGCCGGCACGCTAGATGAAACCGCCGGCCCTGTGAACGGGGCAGCGCGTCAGCTTGGGCGGAAACGTGTGCGTATGCGCTTTTCCAGCTCATCGCGCACCGCACGATAGGCATCCATCTGCTGTTCGCGGTTGCCGGTCACCAGCGTGGGGTCCGGCGTCGGCCAGTATTCCACATCGATAGCGTTGGTGCGGGTCAGTTCCAGCGCGCGGTGGTGAGCGTCCGGCGAGAGGGTAATGACGAGATCGAAGGCGAGGCCCTCATTCTCTTCCAGATCCTCCAACGTCTGCGGCCGGTGGCGGCGCATGTCGAGGCCGATCTCGTCGATCACGGTGGTGACGAACGGGTCAGGCTCGCCCTTCATCACCCCGGCCGAACCGACATACATGGAGCGGCCGAACAGATGGCGGGCCAGCGCGGCGGCCATGGGCGAGCGCACGCAGTTCTGACCGCACATGAACAAGACGGATTGCGGGCGCTCCTTACGCCCGGGCGAGAGACCGGCATAGGCGCTTGGAGGCGCGGGCGCGGCCACGCTCAGCCCTTCCAGTGCAGGGCGCAGACCAGCGTGAACAGCCGCCGTGCCGTGCCGAAATCGACGTCGATCTTGTCCTTCAGCCGCTCGCGCAGCAGCTCGGAGCCCTCATTGTGCAGCCCGCGCCTTCCCATATCGATGGCCTCGATCTGCGAGGGGCTATGGGTGCGGATGGCGGAATAATAGCTCTCGCAGACCAGAAAATAGTCCTTCACCACGCGGCGCAGCGGGCTGAGCGAGAGATAGTGCGAGACCACGGTCGCCCCATTCTCGCGGGTGATCTCCAGGACCAAGCGCCCTTCCGCCAGCGAGATAGCGAGCGCATAAGGGCCGGGCTCCGGGTCGCCCAGCGGGGCGAAGCTGTTCTCTTCCAGCAGGTCATAGATGGCGATGGCGCGCTCGTGCTCGATGTCACGGTTGGAACGGCCGATGGAGGCGGCGTCCAGCGTTACCGCCGCCAGTCGGCGGGTCGCGGCGTGAAGATCGTCACCATCCGCCATCTCCGCCCCATCACAGATTGAGGCGGATGGCGACCGAGCGGGCGTGGGCGCCGAGCCCTTCCGCCTCGCCGAGCGCGATCGCCGCCGGGCCCAGAGCGCGCAACTGGTCCGGTCCGCATTTCAGGATCGAGGTGCGCTTCATGAAGTCGAGCACGCCGAGGCCCGAGGAGAACCGCGCCGAACGGGCGGTCGGCAGCACATGGTTGGAGCCGCCGACATAATCGCCGATCGCTTCGGGCGTGTGGGCACCGATGAAGATCGCACCGGCATGGCGGATGCGCTCGGCCAGCGCCTCGGCACCCTCGCACATGATTTCCAGATGCTCGGGCGCGAGACGATTGGCGAGAGCGGGCGCTTCATCCAGGCTGTTGAGGCGGATCACCGCGCCGAAATCCTGCCAGCTCTGGCTCGCGATGGCGCGGCGCGGCAGGGTGACGAGTTGGCGCTCGACGGCGGCGATCACGGCCTCCGCCAGCGCGTCGTCGTCGGTCATCAATATGGATTGCGCGGCGGTGTCGTGCTCGGCCTGTGCCAGCAGATCGGCGGCGATCCAGTCCGGGTTCTGCGCCCCGTCGGCGATCACCAGCACCTCGGAGGGGCCGGCGACCATGTCGATGCCGACGGTGCCGAACACATGACGCTTGGCCGCCGCTACATAGGCATTGCCGGGGCCGACGATCTTGGCGACGGGGGCGATTGTAGCGGTGCCATAGGCGAGCGCGGCAATCGCCTGCGCCCCGCCGACGCGATAGACCTCGTCGACGCCCGCGAGCCGCGCCGCCGCCAGCACCATCGGGTTCAACACGCCGTCAGGCGCCGGCACCACCATGGCAAGGCGCTCGACACCCGCCACCTTGGCCGGCACCGCGTTCATCAGCACCGATGAGGGATAGGCCGCCGTGCCACCGGGCACATAGAGGCCGACAGCGTCCACCGCCGTCCAGCGATGGCCGAGCTCGACGCCGATCGGGTCGACATAGCGCCCACTGACGGGAAGCTGCCTCGCGTGGTGCGAACGGATGCGGGCATGGGCGAATTCCAGCGCCTCATAGGTCGGCTTGTCGGCAACCTCGATGGCGGCATCGATCTCGGCCTCGGTCACCCTTATGCCGAGCGCGCCGAGGTCCACGCGGTCGAACTTTTGCGAGAAGTCGATCAGCGCCGCGTCGCCGCGCACGCGGACATCCTCGATGATGCGCGCGACCGCCTGCACCACGTCTTCCGACACCTCGCGCTTGGTGCCGAGGAAGGCGCTGAAGCGCGTCGTGAAGTCGGGGGAGCGAGTATCGAGGCGAAGCGGCATTGTCGGTTCCTGCGGTGGGCACGCGGCGATGATGCACACGTCCTATCGCAACCGCCCGGTCGGAACACAAGGGGCGACGGGTGTCGCACCCGTCAGGTCGTCACGTCGGCCCGTCACTCGGCAGCGCGTTACTCGGCAGCATCGTGGCAGGGCGTGCCCTTGGCGTCCCACGCCGGGCCGAGGTCTTCAAGGCCCGCTTCCAGGCACTCCACAGTGAGCTGCAATTCCGAGCCGCCGGAGAACAGGAAGGTGACGACGCCGGAAGGCGCATCGGCCTCCTCGAACGTCACGGCCAGCAGATTGAGGATCGCGGTCTTCTCAGTGAGGTCGATGCCGCGCACCCGGGCGCCGAGCACCCGCTCGAACCGCATGCCGGCACGGCGCCGCACGCAGGGGGCCGGCGTCTTGGCGAGAGTGGCAGTGCCGGTGGCGGCAGCCTCGGCCTGCACCTCGGCGAGCACCGCCTCTTCCCAATCGAAGCGGTTGGCGAGCAGCACGAAGCGGTGCTCGGCCGGCAGATAGGCCATCTCGCCGACCGCAACCACGGCGTCCTGCAAATGCACCGACAGAACCGACAAATCCTCGCTGTCGAGCGCAATCAGCTTCAAGCCGCTCATGATCTTCTCTCCCGCACCACCGATGGAAACCAGATGGCAACGCAAGGCACGCGCCGCAAGGGTATTCCCCCGCCGCACAACCGGCATCAGCCGGCGAGGCGCTCGATCTGCGCGCCGCAGGCCGACAGCTTCTCTTCCAGCCGCTCGAAGCCGCGGTCGAGATGGTAGACGCGATGGATCATGCTCTCGCCTTCCGCCGCCAGCGCGCCGATCACCAGCGACACCGAGGCGCGAAGGTCGGTGGCCATGACAGGCGCGCCCTTCAGCCGCTCGACGCCCTCGATGGTGGCCTTCTCGCCGTCGAGATGAATGCGCGCGCCGAGCCGGGCGAGCTCCTGCACATGCATGAAACGGTTCTCGAAGATGGTCTCGGTGATGTGCGAGGTGCCACTGGCGCGCGTGGTCAGCGCCATGAGCTGGGCCTGCAGATCCGTGGGGAAGCCGGGGAACGGCGCGGTCGTCACGTTCACCGGCGCGATGCCGGCGCCGTTGCGCTTCACCCGCAGCCCCTCATTGGAGACGATGATTTCGGCCCCGGTCTCGCGCAGCGTGTCGAGCGCGGTCTCCAGCAGGTCGGCGCGGGCGCCCGACAGCATGACGTCGCCGCCGGTCATCGCCACCGCCATCGCATAAGTGCCGGTCTCGATGCGATCCGGCAGCACCGCATGGCGCGCACCCTTGAGGCGCGGCACGCCAACAATGCGGATGGTCGGGGTGCCCTGCCCCTCGATCCGGCCGCCCATCGCATTGATGCAATCGGCGAGGTCGACGATTTCCGGCTCGCAGGCCGCGCCTTCGATGATGGTCTCGCCATCCGCCAGGCTCGCCGCCATGATGGCGGTGTGGGTGGCGCCGACAGAGACTTTCGGGAACACGATGCGCGCGCCCTTCAGCCCCTTGGGCGCGCGGGCCAGCACATAACCGGCATCGATCTCGATCTCGGCACCGAGCGCCCGCAGCGCGTCGAGATGGAAGTCCACAGGACGCGTGCCGATGGCGCAGCCGCCCGGCAGCGAGACCTTGGCCTGCCCCATGCGGGCCAGCAGCGGACCGATGACCCAGAAGCTTGCGCGCATCTTCGACACCAGCTCATAGGGCGCGGTGGTATCGACGATGACGCGGGCGTCGATTTCCATGGTCTGGCCGGCATAGGCATCGTCGCCGCGGCGCTTGCCGTTGACGGTGATGTCGATGCCATGATTGCCGAGAATGCGCTGGAGCTGCGCGACATCGGCAAGGCGCGGCACGTTTTCGAGGATGAGTTTTTCCTCGGTCAGCAGCCCGGCGATCATCAGCGGCAGCGCGGCGTTCTTGGCGCCGGAAATCGGGATCGTGCCTTCAAGCGGATTGCCGCCGACGATGCGAATGCGGTCCATGCTGTTCAACGCTCCTTCGGCCGAAGAGGCCGTGTGCGGCGCTCCATTGCGGCATGCGACAGGGATCGGGCCGATTCGTGGCGCCATCCCCGGTCTTGTTGCCCTAGGGTCTAGCGCTTGTGCGCGGGCGCGGCAACGCAGGGGAGCGTTGCGAGCGCCGGCGGTTCACGGCCGGGTGGGCCGATCAGGTCTCGTCGTCGCCCTTCGGTGCATCTTTCGCGGTAGCGGTAGCAGCGGTGGTGGGGGCAGCAGCGGTGGCATGGCTCGGCGCGGCGACCCGCCCCTTTGCCTGCACCTTGCGGCGCTTGCGCCGCCGCCAGCCGCTCAGCGCGCGCCACCACGTTCGGATCGTCGGATTGCTTCATGGACGCCACCTCTCCCGGCACGGCTTCTAGCGCGCCGCGATGATAGCCGAAACCCCGGGCGGTGGTGCTTTTCCGCCCCCGGCGATATCGCTGGAATGGCCAGCCGAACACGGTATCAGGGACGCAAGGAGCGTACGCGCACGCGGGCTCCGAGGTCGGGACCGCCCCTTGAGACCGCGTGAATGCGGTTGACACTTGCCGACTTCGCCATGCAGACGGCTTGCGCCCGCCCTCTCGCTGTGGCAAACGTCGCCCCGCTTCGACAGGCACGACGCCTCGAAGCCGGCGCTGCGGTAGCTCAGTGGTAGAGCACTCCCTTGGTAAGGGAGAGGTCGAGAGTTCAATCCTCTCTCGCAGCACCAGTTACGACCTTAAGCCGCAATAGGCACTCGGCCATCAGGTTTGAAGGTATGGGGGATGCGGATCGCCAAACAGCGCGGCGTAGCAAAGGCCATCATCGCCGTGGCGCGGCGGCTCGCCGTCATTCTTCATCGCATGTGGGTCGACCAGGCCGAGTTCCGTTGGACTACGGAGGTAGCTTGATCACCATCAGTTAGAGAGCCGCGCAGGCGGAGAGACTTTCCTCCGGGGACCGAGGGCGGTGAGATCGAGGGCGGTTTGGAGGGCGGAATAGCTACTCCGCGAAAAAGCTTGGCCCACCACTCTTCGTACCCAACCAGGAAGCGGCCGAAGCATCGACTTCGGAGAGAAGCTAGAGACCTAGCGGAACATCGTCTCTGCTCGACCCTTCAACAGAGCTTGATTTAGGGAGGCCCAATAAAGAAGCCGCCCCCGAAAGGCGGTGGTGCAGTATTATAGGGTGTTGATTAAGCAGAGGTCCTTAGGCTACAGGAGCCTCGTAGCGGTATTTCTCATCGATGATCAGGCCGTGACGTGGCTCAGAAATAACGAAGGTCGCGCGGTCGGCATAAATGACGGCATTACGAGCTTTGGCAACTTCAGCAGCGTAATCGCGCACATCAAAAGCATTTGTTTCTGGATCTTTCCACGACCAATCATCGCCCGTGAAAATCGCATCAGGAAACATCTGGTGCGCACCCCAGAACTCTGCATGCCGCTTCAAAGCGTCGAGGTAGATTATATCGGGGGCGAGTCCGAGGTTCTTTAGCGTTTCATATACCCCTGGTATGCCCTCCTGAATCAGGACACAGCGATCACGGAAGCGCTCTAAGTTGTTGCGCACGATGGCCATCGGCCCGTAATATCGCACCAGAGTGGCATATGCCTCAATGAGCTCGATTCCGTAGGAATTTACTGCCCATGGCTGATTTACGAGACTTGCCACATACTTAATCAGGTTGTCGCCCCAAGGATCGCAGCAGATCATCCGCAGCTTGGGGCTAGCTTCAAGGAAGCCAACGGCCGATCCCCCCATGAAGGAACCGAATTCGACCAGAACGGCATCCGGCCGGCTGGCGACGACGGTATTAATGAGGTGGCGTCCACCGCCGTCTAGCGCCCAATTGAAGGGGTGTACGTCCGCTAATGCCGCATCATCTGGCCACGGGAACGCGTTGGCAACCGCGTCAAAACCGTCTTTCACAATCGCAATCCTTGACGGCTAGAGTTGAGCCGGCGCGAAGCGGCTGGCTGACTTGTTGATATATACAGCATCGAACCATCGCAGCGTGCCATCTTCATCTCGCCCATCATCGAGCGAAAGCATCTCATAGAGCACGAAGCCATGGTCGTAGAGCCACGACGTGACCTCGTGAAACAAGGGGTTTTCGGGCCCGTACACACGACGCATCCATGTTTCTAAAAGGATGAACTTGGCACCAGCAAGCGTTTTTACCGCCCCCTTGAGCACTTTCAGTTCCGCCGCCTGCGTATCGAGCTTGATGAAATCGGGTTGGGGCAAACCGTGTGCCTCAACGTAATCATCCATCCGCGACTGCTTACAGGTGATGATTTCCAGGTTTTTACGGTGATCGGCAGCCAGTACGAGTATTGAGCTTCCGACACCGTTGTTTCCCAGAAACTTAATCTGCGTTTCGCCTGTCGCATCTGACAGCGCCACAGGATGCATGGCACCCACCGTCAACTGACCCGCGACTGAGATGTCCTGCAGGCGATCCGCGAGAGGTTCAAACAGCTCAAAGCGTGCTTGCGGAAATACCTTCTGTGCCTCGATCGACCAGCGCCCGATGTTCGCACCGACATCGAAAAACACAGGAAACTCATGACCCTGTGCCTGCAAGCGCCTAAGGAACTCGGCGTGGTCGAGAACTGACATCGAATCTCCGAGCGGCACCTCGGCCCGCACTGCCTCAATTACCACCTTGCCGTTACCCTAGGCAATCGCCCGCCCAAGCATTTTGTCGTCGCATGTACGCTAGACAGCCGTGGCTAGCGCTGCGGCATAGCTTTGTCATCCAGCGACCTGCTCCTGCTTTGTCATCCAGCGGCGATTAGAGCCTCTGCGGTTTTTGCGCGGGACTGCGCGGTGGTGATGAGACTGGCGGCGTAGGCCGCCGGCGGGATGTATCCGAGCGCTGAGTGAGGACGACGCAGATTATAG
>LNAP01002925.1_pt1 | contig 19831 bp, 22 predicted proteins | sample 602601 | NCBI WGS metagenome assembly LNAP01 (sample SAMN02440304, study PRJNA202911) | soil metagenome | biome: Subtropical and temperate rainforests or woodlands; isolation source: soil samples (1 kg each in a 20% v/v slurry with milli Q water) were... ...
CCGCATCCTGGTGCTCTGCGAAGGCGCGATGCGCGGCGAGTTGTCTCGCGCAGAGGCCAATGAATCCAACCTGCTGCAACTGGCTTTGCCGCGCCAACGTGCTGACGGCGTGGCGAACTGAGAGGTGACTATGACCATCCAAAACAACGCTCTGCCCACTGCACGCAAACCTCTGGACCTGCGGCGCTTTCTCGACGACTGGGTGATGCTGCTGGCGGCGGTCGGGATCTTCGTGCTGTGCACGCTGCTGATCGACAACTTCCTGTCGCCGCTGAACATGCGCGGCCTGGGCCTGGCGATTTCGACAACGGGCATCGCGGCCTGCACCATGCTGTATTGCCTGGCGTCCGGGCATTTCGATTTGTCGGTTGGCTCGGTGATTGCCTGTGCCGGAGTGGTCGCGGCGGTGGTGATGCGCGACACCGATAGCGTGTTTCTCGGCGTGAGTGCGGCGCTGGTGATGGGGCTGATTGTCGGGCTGATCAACGGCATCGTCATCGCCAAGCTGCGGGTCAACGCGTTGATCACCACCCTGGCGACCATGCAGATCGTTCGTGGCCTGGCTTACATTTTTGCCAATGGCAAAGCGGTCGGCGTGTCGCAGGAGTCGTTCTTCGTTTTCGGTAACGGCCAGTTGTTTGGCGTGCCGGTGCCGATCCTGATCACCATCGTGTGCTTCCTGTTTTTCGGCTGGCTGCTGAATTACACCACCTACGGGCGCAACACCATGGCCATCGGCGGCAACCAGGAAGCGGCGTTGCTGGCCGGGGTGAACGTTGACCGGACCAAGATCATCATCTTTGCCGTGCACGGTGTGATTGGTGCGTTGGCCGGGGTGATTCTGGCGTCGCGGATGACCTCCGGGCAGCCGATGATTGGCCAAGGGTTTGAGTTGACGGTGATCTCGGCGTGCGTGCTGGGCGGGGTGTCGTTGAGCGGCGGGATCGGCATGATCCGGCATGTGATTGCCGGGGTGTTGATTCTGGCGATCATTGAGAATGCGATGAACCTGAAGAACATCGACACGTTCTATCAATACGTGATTCGCGGTTCGATCTTGCTGTTGGCCGTCGTGATTGATCGTCTCAAACAACGTTAACTTCGCTTTGTGGCGAGGGAGCTTGCTCCCGCTGGGCTGCGCAGCGGCCCCAAAATCACTGTTTTGATTCAGGATTTTGCGAGTGCTGCGCACTCGAGCGCTAGCAAGCTCCCTCGCCACAGTGATTACTCCTTCCGTCACCTCCCTTAAATAGTCCTTGCCCGCACCATCGCGTTTCGGTTATCACTTTGTACATGATTAGACAGGTACGATTTGACAAGAAACAACGGGTGGTCGACGAACTCATCCGGCGGATTGAAAGCGGCCTCATGGAGGACGGCTTTCTGTTGCCGGGCGAGCATCAATTGGCTCAAGAATTCAAAGTCAGCCGCGGCACGCTGCGTGAGGCCCTTGCCGAGTTGAAACGACGCAACTACATCGCGACCCAAAGCGGCGTCGGCTCCATCGTCACCTTCGACGGTGTGGTGCTCGATCAACGCAGCGGCTGGGCGCAAGCGCTCGCCGACAGCGGGGCGCTGATCAATACCGAAGTGCTGCGGCTGGAGGCCGTCACGCGGCCTGATTTGCTGCCGCGCTTCGGCACCGACCAATTCATCACCCTCGACCGGCGCCGTCGCTCCACCGATGGCAAGCTGGTGTCCCTCGAACGCTCATTGATGCCCGCCACCGGAGGCCTGGAAAGCCTGCCACGGGTCGGCCTGATCGACAATTCCCTGACCATCACCCTGGCCGCCTACGGCTACATCGGTGAACGCGGCGATCAATGGATCGGCGCTGAGCCCTTGAACGCCGAAGACGCCGCGTTGCTCGGTCGTCCGGTCGGCACCGTCTTCCTCAAAGCCTTGCGCACCACCTACGACCGGCAAAACCGTTTCATGGAACAGGTCGAAAGCCTGCTCGATCCGGTGCATTTTCGTCTGCACCTGCAGTTTGGAGAGTCGAAATGACCGCGCTCGACCGTGCGCTCGGCGCGTTCTACGGACTGGCCCTGGGCGATGCGCTGGGCATGCCGACGCAATCCCTGAGCCGCGCCGAGATCACGGCGCGCTTCGGTGCGATCACCGATCTGCAAGACGCCGGCCCCGATCAACCGATTGCCGCGAACATGCCCAAGGGCTCGATCACCGACGACACCGAACAGGCGATTCTGGTCGGTCAATTGTTGGTGGCCGGTGAGGGCCGGATCGAACCGGCCGTGCTCGCTCAGCGGCTGATCGAATGGGAGGCCGGGATGCAGGCCAAGGGTTCGCAAGACTTACTCGGCCCTTCGACCAAGCGCGCAATCGAAATGATCCTCGCCGGCCACTCGCCGGAAGAAGCGGGGCGCTACGGCACCACCAACGGCGCGGCGATGCGCATCACGCCGGTCGGTATCGCCACGGATGTCGCCCAGCCTGAACGTTTTATAAGCGCCGTCGTGCAGGCCTGCCAGGTCACCCACAACACCACGCTGGGAATTTCCAGTGCGGCGGCGGTGGCGGCAGTGGTTTCGGCCGGCATCAACGGCATGGACCTGGGCGAGGCGTTGAACCTCGGTCAGCAGATCGCCCAACAAGCCGAAAGTCATGGCCACTGGGTGGCGGGCGGACGGATTGCCTCGCGCATCAGCTGGGCGCGGACCATCAGCGTCGACAGTGACAAAGCGTTGCTGGCGGATTTGCTGTACGACGTGATCGGCACGTCGGTGGCTTCGCAGGAATCGGTCGTGGTCTCGTTTGCCCTGGCGCAACAAGTGGCCGTTGGTGAAATGAACGCCTTCGAAGCGCTGTGCATGGCCGCGAGCCTGGGCGGTGACACCGATACCATCGCGGCGATACTGGGCGCGATGCTCGGGGCCTGCCTGGGGCTTGGGAGTTGGCCGGCGGCGATGATCGAACAGGTCAAAGCCGTTAATGATCTGGAGCTGGAACCTTTGGTAAAAGGGCTTCTGGCCTCGCGCTGACTGACCTGGCCTCTTCGCGAGCAGGCTCGCTCCCACAGGTACCGTGCGGCTGCATTATCCCTGTAGGAGCGAGCCTGCTCGCGATGGGCGCACCGCCTATTCGAATTGATAACCCCGCAATGGAAAGCACGAATACGGCCAGGATCGCCGGGATGTAGTTTCGTCTTCCGTCATTGCCCACAACCACAACAAAGGCAACAGGAGCATTTTCATGAGTTCATCGAACGCCGGGCAAAGCGCCGGGCAACTGGAAACCCGCGGCATCGAACCGGTGCCGGAAGCGGAGTGCAACGGTCACCCGCTGCAACTGTTCTGGGTCTGGTTCGCGGCTAACATTTCCATTCTCGGCCTGCCGCTGGGTGCCACGCTGGTGGCGTTTCGCGGGTTGGCGATCTGGCAGGCGATCATCGTTGCGATCCTCGGCGCCGCCGGTTCTTTCGCGGTGGTCGGGATCATCTCCATCGCCGGTCGTCGTGGTCGTGCACCGAGCCTGACGCTGTCGCGCGCCATCTTCGGGGTGCGCGGCAACATCGGCCCGACCCTGGTTTCGCTGATGTCGCGGCTGGGCTGGGAAACCGTCAACACCACCACCGCCGCCTTCGTGCTGCTGTCGCTGTGCTCGATCCTGTTCGGTTCGCCGGTGGAGGCCAAAAGCGCACCGGTGTTGACCCTGGTCTTCATCGCGATTTTCGTGCTGCTGACTTTGTCGGTGTCCGGCCTTGGTCACGCTACTTTGCTGGTGATCCAGAAGTGGGCGACTTATGTGTTCGGTGCGCTGAACATTCTGGTCGGCGGCTTCCTCTGCGCCACCATCGACTGGAGCGCGGTGTTCAACGCCACGCCTGCGCCTTTGAGCGCGATGATCATCGGCATCGGCACCATGGCCGCCGGCACCGGGATCGGCTGGGCCAACGCCGGTGCCGACATGTCGCGCTATCAGCATCGCAGCGTCAAAGCCGTGCGCCTGGTCGCGTCGGCGGCCTTTGGTGCGGGGATTCCGCTGGTGCTGCTGATTACCCTCGGCGGCCTGCTGTCGGTGGGCAACAACGACCTGGCCTCGGCCACCGATCCGATCATCGCGATCCGCGACATGCTGCCGACCTGGATGGCCGTGCCGTACCTGATCACCGCGTTCGGCGGGCTGCTGCTGTCGAACAACCTGTCGGTGTATTCCGCCGGATTGACCACCCTGACCCTCGGCCTCAAGGTCAAGCGCGTCTACGCCGTGGTGGTCGACATCGTCGCGATCTTCGCCGGTTCGATCTACTTCATGCTGATCGCCGACAGTTTCTACGGCCCGTTCATTACCTTCATTTCGCTGCTGGCGGTGCCTATCACGGCGTGGGTCGGGATCTTCGTCGTTGACCTGATACATCGTCATTACTACAGCCCCAAAGATTTGCTGGACGTCAGCCCGAGCAGTGCCTACTGGTACAACGGCGGTATCGAATGGCGCGCGTTTGGCGCGTGGGCGCTGGCGATCGTGCTGGGCTTCAGCTTCACCACCATTGGCACCACCGAACAAAACGTCTGGTTCCGCGGTTTTCTTTCGGATTCGTGGCTGGGCCATAACGGCCTGGGCTGGATCGTGACGTTCCTGGTGGCCGGCGGGATTTATTTTGTACTCGGTGGGGCCAGGGATCGTCGTGCCGCAATGACCGAGAACGCTCATGCCTAGATTGCTGCACACCGGCCAGGTCATCATCGACCTGGTCATGGCCGTGGACAAACTGCCGCAACCGGGCGGCGATGTGCTGGCGCAATCCGCCAGTTTCGAAGCCGGCGGAGGGTTTAACGTGATGGCCGCCGCCGCGCGTAACGGGCTGCCGGTGGTCTACCTCGGTCGTCATGGCACCGGTCGTTTCGGCGACCTGGCCCGTGAGGCGATGAAGGTTGAAGGCATTCGGATCGGCATCGCACACAAGGCCGAACGGGATACGGGGTTGTGCGTTGCGGTGACCGATGCCTCGGCTGAGCGCAGTTTCATTTCCTACATCGGCGCCGAGGGCGAATTGACCACCGAGGACCTGGCGAGCGTGCCGGCCGAGGCGGGTGACTACGTGTATGTCAGTGGCTACAGCCTGTTGCATGTCGGCAAGGCCCAGGCGCTGCTGGACTGGGTGCTGGGTTTGCCGAAAGTGATCAACGTGGTGTTCGATCCCGGCCCGTTGGTGGACTCGCCGGACGCGCCATTGATGCAGGCGTTGTTGCCGCGCATTGATCTGTGGACCAGCAACAGTGTCGAGGCGCTGCGGTTTACCGGGGCGGCGGACATTGCCGAGGCGCTGGACAGGCTCACCGATCACCTGCCGGCCGAGGTGTTGATGGTGGTGCGCGATGGGCCGCAAGGGTGCTGGATCAGTCAGCGCGGCGAGCGAGAGCATCTGCCCGGTTTCAAGGTTGAAGCGGTAGACAGCAATGGTGCTGGCGATGCCCATGCCGGGGTGTTTCTGGCCGGGTTGGCGCGAGGGTTGTCGGCGAGTGAAGCGGCGCGACGGGCGAATGCGGCGGCGGCGCTGGCAGTCACTCGGTGGGGGCCGGCGACTTCGCCTGGGACTGCTGAGGTGGATGCGTTAATCAGGAAGACTTTCGGCGCCTGACATAACGCTTTCGCGGGCAAGCCTCGCTCCTACAGGGATTTGGTCATACGCGGATTTTCGCTACAACCCGAACCCGTAGGAGCGAGGCTTGCCCGCGAAGGGGCCACTACATTCAATAAAAAAAATCAGGCTTCTACCCAGCCTTGCGCAACGCCTCAATCAACTCTTGTTTACGCATGCTCGAGCGCCCCGGAATCTTCTTCGAAGTCGCTTCCTTCCTCAAACTGTCAACCGTCTGCGTCTCTCGCGAAGCCTTGCTGTCACGCGAATGACCTTCGCGACTGGCCACCGCACGCCGTGACGATTCCTTGCGATCTTCTGATTTGGCACTCGCCGGTTTCTTGCGCCCGGAGCCCCCCTTGCGTTCGCCGCCACCGGACTGCTTGTTCACCGTTGCCCAGGCGCGCGCCTGCGCTTCATCTTTCGAGACACCTTTGTGCTCGTAGCCTTCTTCAATGTGCTCGGCCTTGCGCTTTTGCTCGGCGGTATATTTGTCTTTGCTTCCACGAGGCATGGGATTTCTCCTGCTACTTGTAGAGTCGCTCAAACGGTCGCAGCCGCGCACGACTGCGACCTGATCCATCTTGTTAAACGTCCAGCTTGCGCGCCGCCTCAACCCCAGCCGCGCTGAGTTTGATCGGCAGTTGCAGCGAGTGTTCGCCGGCCTCGTTGCAGGTCACATGCCCGTGCTGAATCAGCCCGCGATCCTGCAGCGTGGCGAGGGTGCTGGCCACGATTTTCTCCCCCCGGTAATTGTCCAGGACCTCCTTGCCCAAGCCATTTGGATGGGCGTGCAGCAGACGGGTCAGGACTTCTTTCTCAAGGTTGTTATCGACGTTCATGGTTACCTCTTCATGGATGTGGATAGGTGAAACTCGCGTGGGCGAACTATTGGCTGGCGCCGCCTTCGGAACCCGAGCCACCGGTGGTGGTTTTCGAGCCCATGCCGGCGCCGGCGTTATCCGGTGTCTGGGTGTCCGGCATGTTCATGCCACCTTGGCGGCCCGTATCGTTGCCCTGAATCCGTGGGTCGGTGCCCGTTGACGGAGGCTGGCTGCTGTCGACGCCCGTGCCGTTGGTGTTCATGCCGGGCGAGCCTTGGGTGGTCGGATTTTTCTGACCTTCGACCGGGTTGGTCGGGCCGGTACCCGTGGCGGTGGTCGCCGCGAAAGCGGCAGAGGACAACAGCGTGGCGAGAGCGAGGGCGGTCAAGCGGGACATGATCATGGTGTCGTCTCCATTTAATTAGAGTCCTTACCTGATGTTGGTCCGCCCCCGATTTGGATTGGTGCCTGATGAACGACGAACGGTTCAGGCCTGTTGCAACGATTTGCTGCTGTCGACCCGACGCCAGATCAAGCGGCCCAAGGTGATCAGCCAGTTCAACAGCCCTATGGCGAGAACTGTGAGTAGAAGTGTCGTCATTCCGTGTTCGACGATGATCTTCCCTGCGAGCAATGGAAAGCCGAATACACCGATGAAGTACGACAGGCTGAACAGCAACAACGATTGCGAAGTGGTGCCGTGGGGCGTTTCGTTCGCCGCCAGGCCATTGATCACCGAGTACGTCAGCCCGTAGCCGACCCCGAGCATCATCGCTGCCAGCACGTAGCTGAGCTCGCTATCGACCACGAAGCTGAACAGCACAATCGAACCCGCCATCACGCCTGACAGCAGGCACGAAGCGCGCAATGCATCGCGCTTGACCACGACCCCGGCGATCAACATCCGGCTGCTGATTGCCGCACCCATGAAGCCGAAAAAGAACAGCGAGTAATCCAGCGAGCGAGACGCTGCGTAACTGGTTTGAAAGCTCGACAGACCGCCGAATACGCACCCGCCGAGGCCGACCATGATGATCGGAAACACTGCCTTCGACGACAGCACCTGAGTCGTCGCACGCCAGGAAATGCGGGCGACAGTGGCGGTAGGCGAGGGCGTTTTTTTCAGTTGCGAATGCAGCCGCCAGAACAGCAACACACCCATCAGGCTGGCCAACGCGGCAAGGTAAAAGGCGGCGGTGACGGGATAACCGAACGCACTGGCCGCGCGGCCCAACAGCGGCCCGCTGCCGATCCCGGTCATCATGCTGCCCGACAGCAGCGCAAAGTATTTCGCGCGTTGCGCGGGCGTCACCAGGCTCGCCACGATCATCGGCCCCAAGGTGTAAAACACCCCCCAGCCCAGCCCCAGCAGCAGTCCGAAAAACAGCAACAGATTGCCGAACCCCGGCGTCAGCGCGAAGCCCAGGCTGGCCGCCACCAACAACACGCCGAACAGCGCAATCGAACGCGCCGCGCCGAGCAGGTCAGACAGGTGCCCGGAGACAACTACCGCCGCAAATGTGCTGAGCATCGCCGCCGAAATCACACTGCCGGCATCATGTTCGTTGCCGCCCCGTGAACCGATCAACAGTGACAACAGGAAGGTCGAGCCGTAGGACAGCGACAGCAAATAACTGGCGAGGCAAAACAGGCCGAACACTCTGCTTGAGACGTGGGGCGTAGCGGTAGACATGACGCGGTTCCTTGACCCGATAAAAACGCTGACCCTCTATCTACCATGTACCTCGACATTGTTAGGTCTGGGGTTATCGATGCCAGGGTTAGCGCGGGCCGGAGTAATGCGCTCAGGTGATGCCGATTTCTTCCTTGAACAGCACCATAAAACCCTTCAGGCGCTCATGCCTGACGCGCGCCAGCCGCTGGCCGGTGATCGTCTGGAAACCGTCCGCCAGGTGCAGCAACTTGGTCTGAAAGTGATCGAGGCAAAAGCGTTTGTCATCGTAGTCCCGCGCTGTCGCTTCCGGGTCTTGCGGGTCGTAAAGGGCGCTGCCCATGCGTCCGGCGATATAGAACGTGCGCGCTACGCCGAGCATGCCGAGGGAGTCGAGGCGGTCGGCGTCCTGCAGGACTTTGGCTTCGAGCGAGGACGGGGTGATGTTGGCGGAAAAGCTGTGGGCTTCGATGGCGTGGGCGACTGCGCTGATTTTTGCACTTGGCCAAGCCATGTCGCTTAGCACGGCAGATGCTTTTTCAGCAGCCAGGCGTGAGGCCTGTGAGCGCAACGGCGAATTCTTTTCCACCGCCACGCAATCATGCAAAAGCACCGCCGCCAGCAGCACTCCGAGATCGCCGCCTTCTTCAGCATGAAGCGTTCGCACGTTGTGCCACACCCGTTGCAGATGGGACCCATCGTGGGCGCCATCTTCCGAGGGTTCCAGTGCGTGGGGTAGCAGTTGCGCTGCGAGAAGTTGCAGCGGCGCGAAAGCATCAGTGGCCATGACTTTCCTTTGAAGTGAACGCGCTTTTGTGGCGAGGGCGCTTGCTCCCGCCGGGTTGCGAAGCAACCCCATCCCGGGAGCAAAGGTATTTCAGTTAAAACCGAGTTGCCAGCCTTTACGACTGCTTCGCACTCGGACGGGAGCAAGCTCCCTCGCCACAAACCACGCGCCGACTTAGTATGGCGTTTTCAACTTTCGACAAAGGCACGTCCATGACGATCGAGATCCGCCCGGCAACCCCCAGCGATGCACCGCAAATCCTCGGGTTCATCACTGAACTGGCCGACTACGAACGTGCCCGTCACGAAGTCATCGCCAGCGTTGCCGACATCGAACGCAGCCTGTTCAGCGAAGGCGCCACCGCCCATGGCCTGATCTGCCTGCGCGACGGCTTGCCGATCGGCTTCGCGGTGTTCTTCTTCAGCTATTCCACCTGGCTCGGCAGCAATTGCCTGTACCTCGAAGACCTCTACATCACCCCCCAGCAACGCGGTGGCGGCGCCGGTAAAACCTTGCTGCGCCACCTCGCCAAAATCGCCTGCGCCAATGACTGCGGGCGCTTCGAATGGAGCGTGCTGGACTGGAACAAACCGGCGATCGAATTTTATAAGTCGTTGGGCGCGCAGCCGCAGGAAGAGTGGGTCCGGTATCGGATGGATGGGAAGGTGTTGCGCGAGTTTGCTGAGGGGAGTTGATCCTACCCGTCTAGTCCGTCATCCTCTGCGCCTTTGCGCGCTCACGGATGACACCTGCAATGTCTATGACGTCTTCATCACTCGACACTCGTCATGTTCGCCATCGACTGTCCGGTTGGTTGAACGATGGTGGTGCATTTCCTTTGCGCCCTGATGGTTGCCACCATCGCTATAAAACTCAAAAGCAAGGAGCTTTAACTTGAGTGGAAAACCTGCTGCGCGCGTTACAGACCCTACTTCGTGCCCGTTACCCGGACATGGCACCAATCCGATTGTTTCTGGATCACCAGATGTTTTCTTCGATGGTCTGGCAGCTGCTCGCATGACGGACAAATCTGCCTGTGGCAGCCCGATTACCGGCGCTGTTTCGGGGACGGTATTCATCAATGGTCTCAACGCCGCAACCCTCGATAGCACGGGCGGGCACGGCAACGTAGTTATCGGCGGTTCCGGGACCGTTATCATCGGGCAAAGCGGAGGCGGAGCAGCTTTTAGTGGGTTGCTTCCGATGCCGGTGCATTTTACCGACAGATTACAAGTGGTGAATGACGCGACCGGTGGGCCGATTCCTTATCACCCCTATACCATTCAACGTGGTGACGGCAGCGAAGAGCATGGCGTGACGGATGCGTCCGGGTTTACTCACACAGTCAGTTCCCATTTGGCCGAGACCATTAAATTGTTTGTGGAGTGATTGGCATGGCGGGTGAAACTGCGGCGGTGAAACAAGCGTTACCTAAAAGAGAAGTAAAAATACATACATTGACCTGTAAGACTGATCAGGCTGTTAAGCAGGTGCCTGTCACCTTGCGAGACTTGGTTATATTTTTTATTGGTGGTGCGGGCGATCAGGAAAGTTACTACGGCACAGGGCCTAATAATAATATCGATTATGTGCGTCGAATTGCTGTTGGCGACGCAAAACAACTAGAGATTTTGAAGCGCTGTCCTTCATGGGCGCTCAGTTATAATGCTTTTATTAGTGATGATGATCTTGAGCGCAATGTGTTGAGTAGAATACCTAATTGCTCCTCCGCGATTTACATCGTTGGTCACAGTCTCGGCGGCTGGAATGGTGCCCACCTTTCCAGTGTACTGACAGACAAAGGCTTCAAAGTAAAAATGCTGATTACACTGGACCCCGTGGGTGAAGGGAAAATTGTTTACGGCATCTCAAGTATCTATAGACGAGAGCCGATCCCCAAGGCTGACTATTGGGTGAATATTCGGGCAGCAGCGGTAGACTGGAATGCGTCGGATCTGGTCGCGGACTTTGGTGAACAGTGGGAAGTAACACAAGGACCCAATGTGATGGGGCGGGTGGATGTTAACCATGCTGATGCAGACAGAATGTTTGTGCAGACATTGCCAGGAGGCAAGTCTGCCCGCCAAATATTCAATGAATCGATTTTGAACTACTTCAGGGAGTGATTCTGGATGCATAAGTTTTTTTTGTTTTTAGCAATCTTGATGAGTGCATCGTGTTCTCTCAATCACGGAAGACCTGTCGCAACACTTGAGTATTCCAGTGTAAACGAACTTCGTAATACTGGAATTTACCAGGTTTTTTTCAATTCCGATGTGGAGCTTATTGGATTATTTAAGTCGCGAATAGGTGAGGGGTTAGTCTGTTCTTTAGAGGATGATCTTGATTTTAGCGAAGCGCACCATATAAAGCGTTCCGGGTTTGGTTTGGTGGAAAAAGTGAGTGAGTCTGCACCATTGCTCTATCGAGCGAATGTCATTTTTAGTGAGTCGGAAAGCGGAAAAGGAGGAGAGGATTATTTGGAAGGAGAGGCCCTTATTCCGCTATTGAAGAAGCGTGATTTTATTTCGTGTGTTTATCGAGTTCATACTACTACATACAATACGTACTTCTCCCAAGTCATGCACGTGCCGACCGCAGAGCTGTTGAAGGCTATTGCTCACCAGTAAAACGAATCCATGCGATTCGAGGATGTTTTGCCGGGATAAACAGCCTCTCAATAACTCAGTCACTGGCTTCCCAATTACTCTTGATCAATCCGTCGAGGACTTGTCGAACAGTAATCTTGAAAGCCCCGGCCTTCCTCTCATCAAAGGCCGTTCGCCATGCCATATAACCCTGACTGAAATCCGTAATCTCTGCAGTTTCCCCCACCCGGTGGGTGATGCTGCGTTCCAAGGCTTTTGCCTGGAAGGGTAGGTGTGGCATTTCATTGAACTCGCTACCTGTCACCGGATTGATCATCTGAAAGCCATCGACCCTGATGTGAATAACCTTGCCCAATTTTGGATAATTTTCGATTTTCAGGATCGTCAGTGTCGATCCATCCTCGCCCGGCCGGTTTTTGTAGGCCCAGATATCGCCCACCTTCAATTCTTTCGATGCGCTGAATGCTGCGGTGGACCAGAGAGCACTGCAGAACAGCAGCGCCTTTAAAGCAATCTTCATTTTTCTTCCTTGAGGGCTGGGTGCCGTTCCGATGGCCGGGCATTTTAAGGCGTTGGCGAAGAAAATCCTGTCACACTTGTAAATCCCATAATATGGGAGTGATATTTATATATTGAGATTTCTCCGCGTCAGGGTTTATAGTCCAGCTCACTCACTGCCAATAAACAAAACAGGTGAAGCGATGCTGGCGCAATTGATCGCGCTCGATTGGGGGACGACCTCATTACGTGCTTACAAACTCGCCGCGGGTGGCCAGGTGCTGGAACAGCGTTCGCTGTCGTCCGGGATCATGCAGCTGCCCCGGACACCGCGAATCATCAACGGTCAGGAATGCGCCGACGGTTTTGAACTGGCCTTCGACGAGGCGTGCGGTGACTGGCTCGACGCGCAGCCGGATTTGCCGGTGATTGCCTGTGGCATGGTCGGCAGCGCCCAGGGCTGGCGCGAAGCGGCCTACTGCGATACACCGGCGAACGTCGCCAATCTCGGAAATTCCCTACAAACCCTTCGCAGTCTTCGCGGTGTTGATGTGCACATCGTGCCGGGCGTGATTCAGCGTTCGCGCTTGCCGAACGTGATGCGCGGCGAAGAAACCCAAGTGCTGGGTGTCCTGCAGAATCTGCCGGTCGAGCAGGGCGCTGACCTGTTGATCGGCCTGCCAGGCAGTCATTCGAAATGGGTGGAAGTGGCCGACGGCTGCATCGTGCATTTCGACACCTTCATGACCGGCGAGATCTTCGCCGTGCTCAGTGAACACAGCATTCTCGGGCGTACCCAGCAAAAGGGCGCGTCGTTTGATGGCCAGGCGTTTGATCGCGGTGTGCAAGTGGCGCTGTCGGCGGAGGGCGAGATCGGTCCGTTGTCGACGCTGTTCAGCGCCCGCAGCCTCGGGCTGACCGGTGAGCTCTGCGCCACTGCCCAACCGGATTACTTGTCCGGCCTGCTGATCGGCCACGAACTGTCGGCGCTGGCCAACGTTCAGCGACGCCGACGCAACAGCGTTCACCTGCCTTCAATCATCCTCATTGGCAACTCCCAACTGTGTGCCCGCTACAGCCGGGCCCTCGACGCCTGTGGTTTTGCCCGCGTGACCCTGGCCGAACAAGCCACCGAACGCGGGTTGTGGCAATTGGCGGTCGCCGCCGGACTGATCGCCGCACACCCATCCCGTTCAACCTGACTGGAGGTCTGACATGCTCAAGCAAGCACTGGCGCAAAACGGTCTGATCGCGATCCTGCGCGGCCTGCGCCCGCAAGAAGCGGCCGCCATTGGCGAAGTCCTTTATGCCGCCGGATTTCGCGTCATCGAAGTGCCGCTCAATTCCCCTGAGCCCTACGACAGTATCCGCATCCTGCGCAGTACTTTGCCCGCCGATTGCCTGATCGGCGCGGGTACGGTGCTGACACCGGAACAGGTCGAGCAAGTGAAAGCGGCGGGCGGTCAGGTGATCGTCATGCCGCACAGTGATGCCAAAGTGTTGCGGGCAGCAAAAGCGGCAGGGTTGTACCTGTCGCCGGGCGTTGCTACGCCGACCGAAGCCTTCGCCGCATTGGCCGAAGGGGCGGACGTGCTGAAGATGTTCCCGGCCGAGCAGATGGGGCCGGCAGTCGTCAAAGCCTGGCTCGCGGTGCTGCCGGCCGGAACCATTCTGGCGCCGGTTGGCGGGATCACGCCGGACAACATGCAGGTGTTTATCGACGCCGGTGTGAAAGGTTTCGGATTGGGTTCCGGGTTGTTCAAACCGGGCATGACGCCTGAGGACGTGGCGGTAAACGCCAAGGCCTATGTCGCTGCATGGAACGCTCTGCGTTAAGACTTTCTGGCGCCGAGCGCGCTACATCTATAAGAGAGACAACAGATGAAAATCACCAAACTCACCACCTTCATCGTTCCGCCGCGCTGGTGCTTCCTCAAGGTCGAAACCGACGAAGGCGTGACCGGCTGGGGCGAGCCCGTGGTCGAAGGCCGCGCACATACCGTCGCCGCTGCCGTTGAAGAATTGTCCGACTACCTGATCGGCAAAGACCCACGCAACATCGAAGACATCTGGACCGTGCTCTACCGCGGCGGCTTCTACCGCGGCGGCGCGATTCACATGAGCGCCCTGGCCGGTATCGATCAGGCGTTGTGGGATATCAAGGGCAAGGCCTTGGGGGTGTCGGTCAGCGATTTGCTGGGCGGTCAGGTGCGGGACAAGATTCGCGTGTATTCGTGGATCGGTGGCGACCGTCCGGCGGACACCGCTCGCGCGGCGAAAGAAGCGGTCGAGCGTGGTTTCACGGCGGTGAAAATGAACGGCACCGAGGAGCTGCAATTCCTCGACTCCTTCGAGAAAGTCGACCTCGCCCTGGCCAACGTTGCCGCTGTGCGTGACGCGGTGGGCCCTAACGTCGGCATCGGTGTGGACTTCCATGGCCGGGTGCACAAGCCCATGGCCAAGGTGCTGATGAAGGAACTCGACCCGTACAAACTGATGTTCATCGAAGAGCCGGTGCTCAGCGAAAACTACGAAGCGCTGAAGGAACTGGCGCCGCTGACCAGCACCCCGATTGCCCTCGGCGAGCGCTTGTTTTCGCGCTGGGATTTCAAGCGTGTGCTCAGCGAAGGTTACGTCGACATCATCCAGCCGGATGCGTCCCACGCCGGTGGCATCACCGAAACCCGCAAGATCGCCAACATGGCCGAGGCCTACGACGTGGCGCTGGCGCTGCATTGCCCGTTGGGTCCGATTGCCCTGGCGGCGTGCCTGCAACTGGATGCGGTTTGCTACAACGCGTTCATCCAGGAGCAGAGCCTGGGCATCCATTACAACGAGAGCAATGACCTGCTCGATTACGTGAAAGATCCGCGGGTGTTCGATTACGACAAAGGCTTCGTGAAGATCCCGAACGGCCCGGGCCTGGGCATTGAGATCAACGAGGAATACGTGATCGAACGCGCCGCTGTCGGCCACCGCTGGCGCAACCCGATCTGGCGCCATGCCGATGGCAGTTTTGCTGAGTGGTGAGTTCCTCCTGACTCCACCATGGTGATCGTTCGCACGCTCTGCGTGGGAATGCCTCACCGGGCGCTCTGCGTCCGCTCTTGGGACGCGGAGCGTCCCTGGCTGTATTCCCACGCGGAGCGTGGGAACGATCACGACCTCAATAAACATAAGAAGAGGCATTCCCCATGCAACCGCAAACCCTTACCGGGCAGGCGTCGTTGGTGGCGCCCAGCCGCAAGCGGTTTTTCATCATGGTGCTGCTGTTCATCACCGTGGTCATCAACTACCTCGACCGCAGCAACCTGTCCATCGCCGCCCCCGCGCTGACCAGCGAACTGGGCATCGACCCAATCCACGTCGGGCTGATTTTCTCGGCCTTCGGCTGGACTTACGCCGCTATGCAAATCCCTGGCGGATGGCTGGTGGATCGGGTGCCGCCGCGCATCCTTTACAGCGTTGCGTTGCTGCTATGGTCAATCGCCACCGTCATGCTCGGCTTCGCCGCCAGCTTCATCGCACTGTTCGTGTTGCGCATGGCAGTCGGTGCCCTGGAAGCGCCGGCGTATCCGATCAACAGTCGGGTGGTGACCACCTGGTTCCCCGAACGCGAACGCGCCACGGCCATCGGTTTCTATACCTCCGGACAGTTCGTGGGATTGGCGTTCCTGACGCCGGTACTCGCCTGGCTGCAGCATGAATTTGGCTGGCACATGGTGTTTGTCAGCACCGGTGCGGTCGGTATTCTCTGGGCGGTGATCTGGTACGCGGTGTATCGCGAGCCACGGGACTTCAAAGGTGCCAACGACGCCGAAATCGAGCTGATCCGCGAAGGTGGCGGGCTGGTGGATATCCAGGCCGAGCAAGCCAAGGTCAAGGCGAAATTCAGCTGGACCGACCTCGGCATCGTTCTGACCAAACGCAAGTTGTGGGGCATCTACCTCGGTCAGTTCTGCCTCAACTCGACGCTGTGGTTTTTTCTGACGTGGTTCCCGACCTACCTGGTGAAATACCGTGGCATGGACTTCATCAAGTCCGGCCTGTTGGCGTCGCTGCCGTTTCTCGCCGCCTTTATCGGCGTGCTGTGTTCCGGGTTCTTCTCCGACTTCCTGATCCGTCGCGGCTACACCGTGGGCTTCGCGCGCAAGTTGCCGATCATTGGCGGCTTGCTGATTTCCACCTCGATCATCGGCGCCAACTTTGTTGAATCGACACCGCTGGTGATTGCCTTCCTCGCGTTAGCGTTCTTCGGTAACGGGCTGGCTTCGATCACCTGGTCGCTGGTATCAACGCTCGCTCCGGCGCGGTTGCTCGGATTGACCGGCGGGGTGTTCAACTTCATCGGCAACCTGTCGGCGATTACCACGCCGATTGTCATCGGTTTCCTGGCAACCGGTGATTCATTCGCCCCGGCGATCACCTACATCTCGGTTCTTGCATTGATTGGCGCGCTTTCCTACATCCTGCTGGTCGGCAAGGTCGAGCGTATCAAGTTGTAGTGGCAGCCATCGGGCGACCATAATGCCGCCCGTTCACTCGCTCAACGGTAAAGGCTGGATATGCAGGAAGACGCCCCAAAAATCGCCAAGGACGCCGCGCCGACCGGCATGCTTCGTGGCCTGGGTGTGGTTCAGGCCGTGGCCAGCGGCGCCCGCGATCTCAAGGAAATCGCCCGGCTGATCGGTACGACGCGCAGCACCACCCATCGTCTGGCCAGTTGCCTGGTGGACGAGCGTTACCTGCGCGTGGTGCCGCAAGTCGGTTACCTGCTGGGGCCGAAGCTGATCGAGCTGGGTTTCCAGGCGCGTGAAGAGTTGCCGCTGGTGACTCTGGCCGGGCCGTATCTGGATGAGTTGTCGGCGTTGACCGGCGACACCATTCACCTGGCGATTCGTGAAGGCGACGAGGTGCTGTATCTGCACAAGAATCCGGGGCGCAATGGCCCGGAAATGCGCTCGCGGGTCGGCCATCGCATGCCGTTGGCGCGCACCGGGATCGGCAAGGCCTTGATGCTGGATGACTCGCAGGAAGAATGGCAACGGCTGTACGAAGTCAGCCTGCCGGCGGGTGGGAAAAATCTGTTCTGGCCGCTGCACCCGGAGCAGTCCTGGGAGCAGTTTCAGCAGCGCATGGTCGAATACGTGGCCGGCGGTTATGCCTTCGATCTGGAAGATAACGAACCGTCGATTCGCTGTGTGGCGGCGCCGATCCGTGATGCCAGTAAACGAATCGTCGCCGCCATCAGCATCGCCAGCACCGTGCCGTACATGCCGCTGGAAAAAATGGCCGAGCTGATTCCCCTGATCAAAGGGGTCACGGCCCGGCTCTCGGCAGAACTCGGCGCGAAGGTTTAGACCTTCAACGTCGCCATGTCGATGACGAAGCGGTACTTCACGTCACCGGCGATCATGCGGGCGTAAGCCTCGTTGATCTGGCGGATGTCGAGCATTTCGATGTCGCAGGTGATGTTGTGCTCGGCGCAGAAATCCAGCACTTCCTGGGTTCGCCGATCAGCGAGCCGGCCAACACGCGACGGCTCATCACCAGTTTGCCGGCGTGGACCGGTGGATCGACCGGTTCGATCAACCCCACCATAATGTGCACGCCGTCGAAACGAAGCGTATCGAGGTAGGGATTGAGGTCGTGCTGCACCGGAATGGTGTCCAGCAGGAAGTCGAAATGTCCTGCGGCGGCCTTCATCTGTTCGGCATCGGTGGACACGATCACGTGGTCCGCCCCTTGACGACGACCTTCTTCAGCCTTGCTCGCCGAGCGGGTGAACAGCGTGACTTCCGCGCCCATCGCCTTGGCGAACTTGATGCCCATGTGGCCGAGGCCGCCCATGCCGAGAATCCCGACCTTGTCGCCGGCCTTCACGCCGTAGTGCTTTAGCGGCGAGTAAGTGGTGATGCCGGCACAGAGGATCGGCGCGGCACTGGCCAGGTCGAGTTTCTCGGGGATGCGCACAACGAAATGCTCGCTGACCACGATGCTGTCGGAGTAGCCGCCCATGGTGTTGCTGCCATCGACCCGGTCCGGGGTGGCGTAGGTCATGGTCGGACCTTCGAGGCAGTATTGCTCAAGGTTGGACCGGCAGGCTTCGCAGCTGCGGCAAGAATCGACCATGCAACCGACACCGACCAGATCGCCGACTTTATGTTGGGTGACGTTCGCACCTATCGCTGTCACTTTGCCTACGATCTCGTGGCCGGGCATCAACGGGTAAACGGCAATGCCCCACTCGTTGCGGGCCTGATGGATGTCGGAATGGCAGACGCCGCAGTAGAGAATATCGATTGCCACATCGTCGGCCCTTGGGCTGCGGCGTTCGAATTTCACGGGGGCGAGGGGAGTGGTAGCCGACTGGGCGGCGTATCCGATGGCGGTGTACATGGTGAACCTCGCAAAAGCAATGACAAGTGAGGCGGCGCATTTTGGGCGCCGTGCCTGCCACGGGCCATGGCGATTCCTCCGGGTGTCATGCCTATTCCTCCGGCATCAGCGTTCGTTTGATCAAATGGGCGATCAGACCTGCGATGATGCTTTCATACCTTTTTCCGCGACTTTTTTGTGAAGATTTCTCATGTTGTTAACCCGTCATCTTGATGCGAATGCCACGCTGGTTTCGCTGATCGAGCCCCTGACCACTCGCGATGGTTTCGCTCCTACGGCGTTGCCGGGCGTCCAGGTTTTACGGGCCAGTCGCGATGTGGCCCGTGGTCCGCAGATCTACGAGCCGAGCCTGGTGATCATCGCCCAAGGCAGCAAACTGGCGTATTTGGGGCCGCGCACGTTGGAGTACGGCGCCGGGCACTACCTGATTCAGGCATTGCCGGTGCCGTTTGAGTGCGAAACGTTTTCGGCGCCGGATGGGCCGATGCTCGGGGTGTCCATCGCCATCGACCGAGTGTTGCTCGGTGAGTTGGTGTTGGCCATGGGCCTGGTGCCGGGGCGCACGGTTCCTGCGCAAACACTGGAGTCCATGACGTCGGCGGTGCTCGACGATGCGATGCGTGGTTGCGTGGAGCGGCTGTTGCGTTGCCTGCACGATCCGCTGGAATGCCAGGTCATGGGGCCGGCGCGGTTGCGGGAATTGTTGTTCGTCGCGTTGCGCGGTCCGCAAGCCGATGTGTTGCGTGCGCTGGTGGAGCAGCAAGGGCAGTTCGCCCGGATTGCAGCCTCGCTCAACCATCTGCACGGACATTTCACCGAGCCGTTGAATGTGGAAACCCTGGCCAGTTGCGCGAACATGAGCGCGTCGACCTTCCATGAGCATTTCAAGCGCAGCACGTTGTTGTCGCCGGTGCAGTATTTGAAGCGCTTGCGCTTGCTCAAGGCGCAGCAGTTGTTGCTCGCCGAGGGGTTGGGCGTGGCGCAGGTGGCGCATCGGGTCGGGTATCAAAGCACGTCGCAGTTCAGTCGTGAGTACAAGCGCTACTTTGAGCGTAATCCGGGGGATGAGCGCGCTGCCTGAGTGGGTAATGGTTCCTCTGTAGGAGTGAGCCTGCTCGCGATTGCGGTGGGTCAGTCGACATTTATTCTGAATGACACAACGCAATCGCGAGCAGGCTCACTCCTACAGGGGGATTATGGTGTGGGGTAAATGGCGGGCAACAAAAAGGCCCCCATTCCGGGAGCCTTGATGTTCAGGCGTTCGGCTTACATGTTCGGGTAAGTCGGGCCGCCAGCACCTTCCGGCGCCACCCACGTGATGTTCTGTGCAGGGTCCTTGATGTCGCAGGTCTTGCAGTGAACGCAGTTCTGGGCGTTGATCTGGAAGCGCTTCTCGCCGTCTTCCTTGGTCACCACTTCGTACACGCCGGCCGGGCAGTA
>LNAP01002192.1_pt1 | contig 19823 bp, 20 predicted proteins | sample 602601 | NCBI WGS metagenome assembly LNAP01 (sample SAMN02440304, study PRJNA202911) | soil metagenome | biome: Subtropical and temperate rainforests or woodlands; isolation source: soil samples (1 kg each in a 20% v/v slurry with milli Q water) were... ...
GCTAGTACATCGGCCCACATCGTTCGGGTCTTCCTGACTGAATTTCAGCGGATTTTACCCAAGACCTTGAAAGGGATGGCCCTTACGGCGGGTCACTTTTTTTCAAACGCCAAAAAAAGTAACCAAAAAACGCTTGCCCCTGCGTCCGGCCTTCGCTGCGCTCAGGTTCCCTCGCTCCGGTGTCCATCAGGGGGCATCGACTCCGGTCGGCTTCGCTTCGACCTCCATACGATGTCCTCGACTGCGTCGAGGGGCGCTGTGCGCCATCCCCCTGATGAACACCGGAACGAAGCCTCCCGATGGGGCGGGTGGATCAAAAGCCAGAGCAAGATCAAAAGCCAAAGCCAAAGCCAAAGCCAAAGCCGGGCGCGACCTGCCGGTCGACGCTGAACCCTGTAGCCGCTGCCGAGCTTGCGAGGCTGCGATCGACCGCGAAGCGGGCGCAGGATCTTGAGACCGCAGGAGGACCTACGGTCCTATCGCAGCCTCGCAGGCTCGGCAGCGGCTACAGAGATCCGGCTATATCGGCGCCTTTTGTAGGAGCGAGCTTGCTCGCGATCAGGCCCTGCGGATGACAGGTTTTGTCGTGTAGGACGCTGTCTGAAAGTGAGGATCTTCACTTTATTTTGTAAGGCTTTTCCGAGAAACTCCGGGGCGCTTGCGTCTGGGAAGGGCGCTGTCTAGCCTCGGGTTTGTCACCGGTTTTTCGGTGATCGGGTTTAGCAGCTCGCTTCCAAGTCACGCAGGTATCGCTGTCAGCTCAACCAGCTTTTTTCGGTTGCTGTCATGGCGGCTGTGCGTGGGGCGCCTTCGGGTGCGCCGGATTCTTGGACCGGTCTGCTAACCCGCGTACAGCTGCCACCCTCATTCGTTTAGCAGCGGTAGGTGGTGGCTCCATTCCAAGAGGATCCACCATGAAAAAGCTCGTCCCCGATCCGCCCATGCTTTCGCCCAGTCGCGAGCGGATCGTTCAGTTGGAAGTCCCCAATCAAACCCTTCGTCAGGCGTTGGACAGTCGTGTCGAGGGGGAGCCTTTGCATTGTGCTTTGCAGGAAACCGGCAGTGCTTCTTTCGGTTGTCGCGACGGCAACGGTCGGCCGTTGTTTGCAGTACGCGCCGGGGTCAGTGCCGAGGAGGCGTTGTTGCATGTGTCGTTATTGCTCAAGTGCGCCGAGGAGACGGCGGATGAGATCACCAGTGCCAGCGGCATCGAGCGTGGCTTGATCTGGTCGATGATCCATTCGGTGGAGATGGCGCGGGCGGTGGTGGATGCGTTGCTGGATGGGGCGGGCCGGCAGGGGGTGTTGCGGGAGGGGTGATTGCGCGGTGGCGATGGGGGCCCACTTCCTTGTGGGCGCCTCGTTGTTCCCGGGGCGAAGGCGAGGGTCAGACGCGGAAGTGGCTGACCATCATTTGCAGCTGGTTGCCCAGGCGGGCCAGTTCGACGCTGGAGGCGGCGGTTTCATCGCTGGCGGCGGCGGTCTGCTCCGAGACGTCGCGCACGTTGATGATGCTGCGGCTGATCTCTTCGGCCACGGCGCTCTGTTCTTCGGCAGCGGCGGCGATCTGCTGGTTCATCGACTGGATGTTCGACACCGTGCGGGTGATGTTCTCCAGGGAGGCACCGGCCTTGCGGGTCAGGTCGACGCTGCTGTCGGTCAGGCTGCGGCTGTTGTTCATCACGTGGGCCACTTGCTGGGTGCCGTTCTGCAGGCCGGCCACCAGGCCTTCGATTTCCTCGGTGGATTTCTGCGTGCGTTGCGCCAGGGCGCGGACTTCGTCGGCGACCACGGCGAAACCACGACCGGCTTCACCGGCGCGGGCGGCTTCGATGGCGGCGTTCAGGGCCAGCAGGTTGGTCTGTTCGGCCACGGCCTTGATCACGTCCATGACGCTGCCGATCTTCTGGCTTTCCTGTTGCAGCACGCTCATGGCGTCGGTGGAACGCACCACTTCGCTGGCCAGGCGTTCGATCTGGGCGATGGCTTCGGCCACCACCTTGTCGCCTTCGCGGGCTTCGCCGTCGGCGGCGGCTGCGGCTTGTGAGGCTTCTTCGGCGTTGCGCGCGACTTCCTGCACGGTGGCGGTCATCTCGTGCATGGCGGTGGCCACCTGGTCGGTCTCGACCTTCTGGCTGTTGACCCCGGCGCTGGTTTCTTCGGTGACGGCCGACAGTTCTTCGGCGGCGCTGGCGATCTGGGTCACGCCGTCGCGGATGCCGCCGATCAGTTCGCGCAGGGTCACGCCCATGCGGCCGATGCCTTGTTGCAGCACGCCGAGTTCGTCGCGGCGGGTAACGCGCACGTCCTGGGTCAGATCGCCGGACGCGATGCGCTCGACCACGGTCATGGTTTCACGCAGCGGACGGGTGATCTGGCGGGTGATGATCACCGCGGCCAGGATGCCCACCAGCAGCGCCAGCAGGGTGCTGATCATTTGCAGGCTGCGGGCCTGGACGCTTTCTTCGTCGCGGCGGTCGAGCTGGAACTGGTACAGCTCTTCGCTCTGGCTGACGATCAGCGCGCCTTGTTCGGTCATTTCCTTGCGCGCCTGGCCGGCTTCGCTGACGGCGGCCTTGAAGGTCAGCAGGGAGGTGCGGTAGTCGCTCAGGGCGGCTTTCAACTGGCGCAGGGCATCGCCCTGGGTGCTGCTGAAATGGTTGTCCAGAGGGCCCAGTGCGGCAATCGCCGCGTTCATCTGGGCGGCGGCGTCGCGCTCGGCGTCCGCGGTGCTGTTGTAGATGTATTCACGGACGGCGAAACGCGCGAGCTGGAATTCGTCATTGGCCTTGGTGATGGCCTGGAACTGTTCGAAGCGCTGGTCGCTCAGGGGCATTTGCTCAACGCGTGTGGTGATGGCCGCGATCAGGTTGCGCGCCGTTTCCGAATTGCCATTCATCACCACGCGGGCGGCATTGGCGTTGCGGTAGGCGTTGCGCATCTTGTTCAGGGACGCCTGGTAGGCGCTGATGGTGGCGCCCTGTTCCTTGAGCAGCTTGACGTTGGCCGGGTTCTTGAAACTGTTCTGCAGCTTCTGCTGCTGGGCCGAGAAGTCGTCCAGGGTGGCCTGCACATTCTGCGCGGCGGTTTCGTCGCCGTTGGTCAGCATGTATTGCAGGCGGGTCACGCGCAGCTTGGTCAGCCCGGCGTTCAATTGGGTGATGTCGCTCATCCAGTTGCTGCGGTCGATCAGACCGCCCAGGCTGGTCCAGCCCGTGATGGCGAGGATGGTAGTCAGGGCCAGGACCAGGCCGAAGCCCAGGCCTAACTTGAGATTGACGCTGATGTTGCCGAACCAGCTATTCATGCAATTCCTCCAGGAACGTTGTGCTGCTTGATCGTGTATCGCTGGAAGATTGTTGTTATTGGTGGCCAGCAAGGATTTGTTCGCAGGTGTGTATCGGCGGCAAGGGCAATAGCTGAAACGATTTCGTCGGATTAGTTTTGTGCACCATTTTGGGGCTTTGCAAGGGCCTGATTTCACGATGGAAACCGCCTGGCCGATTGAGCTTTTTTTCACATCCGTTTCACCCCTGGCCCACGTCAGGCTCCCTAGAGTCCGCCCATCGATCGGGTGCCTCGCGCTCGATTGTCATGGGCAGCGGTTAGCGTGGGCGGCGCTGCTCGATTTTATGTCTGGTGGTCATAGGGGCGGCTCGAACGTGACGTCAGGACTCAGTCTTCCGGTGGCAAAACCCGCGCTTGTCGCGAGCCGTTTTGCCCGTTATCGCAATGCCCTGGTGATAGGCCTGGTGGCCTTGCTGGTGCTGCCGCTGGTGTTCTTTCTGCTCAAGCCCGCGGCGGTGCCGGACCTGGCCCATGGCAACCTGGCCGGAGCCAAGGCGCTGAGCGCCGGCTGGGCCAAGGGCCAGATGATTGTGCTGATTCGTCATGTGGAGCGTTGCGACCATTCCAGGGCCGCCTGCCTGAACCTGCCCGATGGCATCACCGACCGTGCCCGCGAGGTGGCGGTGGGCGTCGGCGCGCAGTTCGAGCACCTGGGGCTGGACAAGGCCGACATCTACCACAGCCCGCTGACCCGCGCGGTACAGACCTCGGGCTACATGTTCAACCAGGCCGGCAGCGGCGAAGGCTGGCTGATCGACTGCAAGCACAGCCTGTTGCGCGATGCCCTGGCGCACAAGGTGGCCGGGCGCAATCTGGTGCTGGTGACTCACAGCGAATGCATGGCCGCGCTGGAGAAGCAGCTGAAGCTGCCGTCTTCGACCCTGGGCTATGGCGCCTCGTTGTTCGTCTCCACCGATACCCCAGGCGGGCGTCCGCAGATGCTCGGCTTCATCGAAGCCAGCGACTGGCGCTCCGTTGCCTTCAACCGTCCCTGACCGTCCCTTGCCCGAGACCCTGACTATGCAGGCGCTTTCCCGTTCCCGCGCTGATGCGTGGCGTTTTTATGGATGGAACCTTGGCCTCCCGCTGCTGTGCGCGGCGCTGGTGTTCCTGATGTTCGACATGACCCGGATCGACATCGCCTTCAGCGACCTGTTCTTCGATCCGGTGAGCCAGACCTTCCCGCTGGATCACTCCCACCTGTTCGAGAAGATCACCCACAAGTGGGCGCGGATCATCCCCAACTGGACGGGCGAGCTGGCGTTGATCGGGCTGCTGCTGTCATTCGTCTGGCCGCTGTTCAAGGGCGCAAGGTTCGGTCGCGGCAAGGCCTTCCTGGAGAGGATCCGCGTGGCGCCGCTGCTGCGCTTTACCGCGCGCCATCGCCGGGACTTTTTGTTCGTGGTGGTGGCCTTCGCCCTGTGCACCGGGGCGATTCACTACCTCAAGGGCCACACCAGCGTGTACTGCCCGGTGGAAACCACCCAGTACGCCGGCAAGATCGAGCACAAGGAATGGTATGAGAACTTCGAGCTGTTGAAGACCGCGGGTGACGGCCGCTGCTGGCCGGGTGGCCATGCTTCGGGCGGTTTCACCCTGCTCGCGCTGTACTTCGTGGCCCGGCGTTATCGCTGGCGCCATTCCAAGGCGCTGCTGCACGGCTCGCTGCTGCTGGGCTTCGTCTATGGCACCACCCGGGTGCTGCAGGGCTGGCACTACATGTCCCACACCTTCTGGGCGGGGATCGTGGTGTGGCTGACCTGCCTGCTGGTGGCGCTGCTGTTTTATGGCCGCGCCCGTCTGGAACAACCGGTGCTGGCGCACGCCGAACCGGGGCCCGTCCCGTCCACGACGCTGATCGCAGCGGCGGACCGATAACGTTGCAGTCGCTGACCAAGTCGTCGGTGCCAGGCGCCTGGCGGGAGAGGGCCCCGACGCAATTTTTGGCGCTTGCCGATGTTTTTTGGGTGACCAGAACTGTTAGGGTGCGCGCCCCCGGAGAAAAGAGTTCCCGGGTTCCTGGTTTATGGAGTCATGCATGAAACACTTCAGCAAAATCGCCGCCTCTGCGCTGGTTGTCCTGGCCCTGGCTGGCTGCACCGGCACCGCGATGAAAACTCAGCAACTTGATAGTAGCCAGTACACCGTGGTCGGTCACAGCGAAGCAACGGCTACCGGCATCATGCTGTTCGGGGTCATTCCAATCCGGCAGAACAACCGCTTCGTCCGCGCCCAGACCGCCGCCATCCAGGCCAAGGGCGGTGACGCGATGATCAACACCCAGATCCAGGAAAACTGGTTCTGGGCCTGGGTACTGAGCGGTTACACCACCAAGGTCTCCGGCGATGTGGTCAAGCTGAAAACCGTTCAGTGAGCCATGCCGGCGCCGGCGCGCAAGCCTGGCGACGAAAATGAGGGTTAATGCCGATCAGTTAAGTGAAGGTGATCCACTGTAGGAGCGAAGCTTGCTCGCGATGGTCGTTAACGATACCGAGTATTTACTGGGTAAACCTGGTGCTCTCAAGTTCATCGCGGGCAAGCCTCGCTCCTACAATTTTCTTGACTGACTGGCACCCATGAGGGTGCCTTTTTTATGTGCGCTCACTGTGCCGGTCAGTGGCTGACAAAGTAGTAGGCCTGGCGACTGACCGTGATCTTCTTCAGTACCTTGAGCGGTGGCTTGGGGTCTTCCTGCAGGGCCATGACCGCCACGTTGTTCGGCGAGGTGCCGAGAAACGCATTCAGCTGGGCTTCGGTCTGCACATCCTTGAGCAGGCTCTGGGTGTAAAACACGCTGGCGCCGGCCGCGCGTTCGTTGGCCTGATACAACGCCACCTGTTGCCCGGCGGCCTGCAGCGTCTGGATCTGGCTGATCAGCGGCACGAAGGACAGCTGGCGATCGGCGCGTGGCGCGGCCCATTGCGCGGCCACCAGGTAACTGCACACCACCAGCGTCAGCACGCCAATGGCCAGGCCCCGCCGCTGGCGCCCCACGGCACTCCAGAAACCCTCACCGGCGGCGCGCAGGCGCAGGCGTTCGTACAGCACTGTCGCGTATTCGGCGGCCAGCACCGCCGCGGCCGGGGTCAGCGACATCAGGTACACGGTGCGCTTGCTCGACGCCAGGCACAGCAGGGTGAACTGGGCCAGCAGCCACAGGCTGAAAAACAGCAGGTAGCGGTTTTTCACCAGGCTTTTGCGAAAGTGCCACAGGCCCAGGTAGACCAGGATGTTCCACGGCAGGAAGGCTTGCGGCAGTTTGGCCAGGTAGTAATAGAACGGCTCGTAGTGCCCGGCCTCGACAAAGGAGCCATCGAAGCGCCCGACGCTGTTGGTCCACAGCACTTCGCCCAGGGCCTGCAGGCCACCGCGCTGGTACAGCAGGTAGAGCCAGATCAGCAGGGGGACCAGGCCGAGGACGGTGAGCAAGGCGGGCTTGAGCCAGTGGCCGAGGGCGAAGCGCTTTTCGATCAGGCTGTCGGCCAGCAGGTAAGCGAAGATCACCACGCCCGGCATCGCCAGGCCCAGCACGCCCTTGCTCAGGGTGGCGATGGCGATGCCGAGGGCGAACAGCAGCCAGCCCAGGGTGGCCGGCTGGCCTTCGGCCTGGCGCCGTTGCGTCTGGAAAAACGCCAGCAGCGCCAGGGTCACGCCGAGGCTGAGCAGGGCGTCTTCACCGACCCCGCGCACATTGCCCCAGTAACTGGCCATGGTCGCCAGCATGGCGCCGGCCACCCAGGCCACCGCTGTCGGGCGGCCGAAGCGGCGCAGCATGGCGTACAGCAGCATGACGCTGAACAGCCCGGCGAAGGCCGAGGCCAGGCGTACCGCCCACGGCGTGCCACCGAACACGCGGATGGCGCTGGCGTCGAGCCACAGGCTCAGCGGCGGTTTTTCCAGGAAGGGCTGGCCGAACAGGCGGGGCGTCACCCAGTCATCGTCCAGGTGCATCTGCATGGCGATCCCGGCCACCCGGGCTTCGGTGGAGCCTTGCAACTGGTGGTTGCCCAGGGCGAAGAAGAACAGCAGGGCGGCAAGCAGAAGCAACAGCGGTGCGGGTCGCGACATGGGGGAACTGCCGAAGAGGTTGCGCCGGGGAGGATCAGGCGCTCCGAGTATACGGAGGCGATTCTTAACAAATCGTGAACGAGCGAGGGATCGGATTGCAGGGCAAGCCCCTGCCTGTTTTTGCTGCTGAACGAGGTGCACCACGGACGTTGAACGCGCACGAGCAGGTTGCGGCAATCGTCACTACGCTGGAAGGTGCGCCCGGCGGGCCTTCTGACTCTTGGCACCGCTCCGGGCTTTTTTTCAGCGGCTGAACAGGTGCCTTGAACATGCGCAAACTGTGGCGAAAGTATCTGGATCTGCTGGACGGCGACCTGAATACGCGCGTCTTCGACAACTTCAAGAACTTGCTGGTCTGCGCCTTGCTGTTCGCCGCCGGGACCAATGCGCTGCACAGCGAGCAACATGTGTTCATGGGCCTGTTCGGCTCCAGCCTGACTGGCTGGGGGCTGATCGCGGTGTCGGCGCTGCTGATGCTGCTGAATGTCAGCGACGGCCTGCGCCGGCTGGCCAAGCTGCCTTATCACCGGGTGCTACAGGTCGCGCTGTTCCTGCTGTACCTGGTCCTGGCCGTACGGGTGGTGGAAATCGTCTGGAACTTCCGGGCCGAGTAGCGCCAGTCAAACCAGGGCGTCGTTGACCCGGGCGGTGAGCACATGATCCTGCCAGCGCCCGGCGATCTGCAGGTAGGCCCTGGCATAACCTTCACGCTCGAACCCCAGGCGCTCCAGCAGCGCGGCGCTGCGCTGGTTGTCGGGGATGTAGTTGGCCATGATCCGGTGCAGCTTCAACTCGTCGAACATGTGGCCGATGGCGGTCTGTAGCGCCTCGTGCATCAACCCCCGGCCCTGATGGGCCGCGGCAAGGGAATAACCCAGGTAACAGGCCTGGAATGCCCCGCGCATGATCCCGGTGAAATTGCATGTGCCGACCATTTGGCCGCTGGCCTTTTCCAGCAGGGCGAAATGCACGGCATTGCCGAAGCTATAGGCGACCGCCTGCTGTTCCAGGCGCAGGCGCACCTGTTCCGGGCTGTAGTAGTCGGCGGGACGCAACGGCGACCAGGGCGCCAGGTGCTGTTGGTTATCCAGGTGGTAGGCGCTTTCGAGTTCGGCCTGGGCCGGGGCCAGCACCACCAGGTCGAGGTGGGCGCTGTGGAGTTCAAGGAGGGCCATGGATGCATCTCGAAATAAGGAGGACAAAGGCTTGCCGGGGTGTCATCGCGACAACACACAAATGCACTACAAAAAAACGCGTGTCGACCGCCCCGGAAATACCCTATACAGAGAGCGGCCCGCAATCGCCCATGGCGTTCGCGGGCGCCCGTACTACCTACCACTCAGGAGATGGACATGTTCAGGTTCCTTACGGTCACTGAATTAGAGCAAACCCCTCGGCATGGTCATGGCGGCTCCGTCAGCGGAGCCATTGCTGCCTGGGAGCTGAAAAATCTGGCTCTCAATACCAAGGGGTTTGTCATATGTCCAAAGAATTACTCGGAGTTTCTGCTGTAGGGCTGATGGTGCTGGGCGAGTTTTGCGCGATCTACAGCGAAGTGGTCGCCGCCCGCCTGGCGCATACGGGCAACACGTCATGGCCGGACCTGGCGTTGCCCGTACTGATCATGTGTTTCGCCGGTATCTGCCTGATTGGCGCCTATTGGCTGGGGTACCTGGCAGTCGGCGATATCTGGATGATCACGGTGGTGTCGGTGACCTCGCTGTTGCTGCTCGAACCGCTGGTGATCTGGTCGGTGTTCCGTGAGTTGCCGGGACGCGGCACCCTGATCGGCTGTTGCCTGGGCGCGCTGGGCATGCTCTCGGCGGTCTTTCTGTAACTCGCGCAATGACTCGAATGCGGCCTGGCGGCGATCCCGCCGGGCCGTTTTTTTATCCGCGAGTGGCGGTTCGCTGAGGGCTATTTGGCTGCTTCGGTTTGTGCATCGAAGGCCGCCATGGCCATGGGAATCATCGCCAGCAGGCGCGACTTGCCGATGCCGTCCCGGGCCTGCACCGACAGCCCATGCAGCACCGTGGCATAGCAGTCCCCGAGGGACATCACGTCGGTGCGCTTGGGCAACTCGCCAGTGCGCACGGCCTGTTCCAGGCGCTCGATGATGGAGCGGGTCCTGTCGCGGCGGTGCTCGGCCAGCCATTCCCTGATGCCGTCGTTGTCCGCCGAGCAATTGGTGGCGGAGGACACCACCATGCAGCCCTGTGGCCGGTCGGGCTGGGTATAGAGCTCGACGGCTTCCCTGAGCATGCGCTCGATGGCATCGCGGGCGCTGATGTCGTCGCCCAGGGCGGCGTCGGCAAAGGCGCCGTCGCCCGATTCGTAGACTTCGATGGCTTCGCGAAACAGCGCTTCCTTGGAGCCGAAGGCCGCATAGATACGCGCCGAGGCAATGCCCAGCGCGTCCACCAGGTCGGACATGGACGTGGCCTCGAAGCCGCGCTGCCAGAACACATCACGCGCCTTGTACAGGGCCTGTTTTCGGTCGAATTCGCGGGGTCTGCCAGCCATGTCCAGTTCTCGATGCAAAGGGAGTGCTGCCAATTATTGGTCGATCGACAAAAAAATCAAGCCGTCGTATTGACGGCGCGTTAAGGGTCGCCCTATTGTTTGTCGACCGACAAACAATAGGGCGTAAACAATGAAAACCCTCAAGGGACCGAGCCTGCACCTGGCTCAATTCAGTGACGCGGCAGCGCCATTCAACACCTTGCCCGCGATTGCCGCGTGGGCGGCGGGGCTGGGGTTCAAGGCGCTGCAAGTACCGGCCTGGGATGAGCGCCTGTTCGATGTGCGTCTGGCGGCCAGCAGCCAGGATTATTGCGATGAGGTCAGCGGCACCCTGGCCGAACATGGCCTGGTGATCAGCGAACTGACCACCCACCTGTTCGGCCAGTTGGTGGCCGTGCATCCCGCCTACGATTCCCTGTGCGACGGCTTCGCCCCTCTGGCCCTGCGAGGCGACAGTGGCGCCAAGACCCAGTGGGCCCTCGAACAGCTGAAGCTGTCCGCCAAGGCGTCTCGCCGGCTGGGCCTCAGCGATATGGGAACCTTTTCCGGCTCGTTCGCCTGGCCCTATTTCTTTCCCTTTCCACAGCGCCCGGAAGGCCTGGTCGACTCGGCGTTCAATGAGCTGGCCAAGCGCTGGCGGCCGATTCTCGACGCCTGCGACGAGCAGGGGGTGAACCTGTGCTACGAGATCCACCCGGGCGAGGACCTGCATGACGGCGTGACCTTCGAGATGTTCCTGGAACGGGTCGGCAACCATCCGCGCTGCAAGATGCTCTTCGACCCCAGCCATTTCGTCCTGCAGCAGCTCAATTACCTGGACTACCTGGATATCTACCACGAGTTCATTCGCATGTTTCATGTGAAGGACGCCGAGTTCAATCCCAGCGGCCGCCAGGGCATCTACGGCGGTTATCAGCCCTGGGCCGACCGGGCCGGGCGGTTCCGTTCGCTGGGCGACGGGCAGGTGGATTTCAAGGGGATCTTTTCCAAGCTGGCGCTTTATGACTATGCCGGCTGGGCGACCCTGGAATGGGAGTGCTGCCTGAAAGACCAGGAGCAGGGCGCGCGCGAAGGCGTGGCCTTTATCAACCAGCACATCATCCAGGTGACGGACAAAGTCTTCGACGACTTCGCCGGCGCGCCGGTGGACCAGGCGCAGATCAACCGACTGCTGGGCATTGCCCAGCCCTCTCACCAAGGACGCTGAGCATGGATCTTTTCGAACAGCAGGCTTTTGCCGGGCGTGACTACCACCATGGCTACGTACAGGTGGACGGCGGGCGTATTCACTATGTCAGCGAGGGCCAGGGCCGGCCTGTGCTGTTGATCCCCGGGTGGCCGCAGACCTGGTTCACCTGGCGCCACGTCATGCAGGCGCTGGCCGGGCAGGGGTACCGGGCGATCGCGGTCGACCTCCCCGGCATGGGCCTGTCCGATCGCCCCGAGCAGGGCTACGACACCGGCAGCACGGCGTCTCGCCTGCATGCCCTGATGCTGGCGCTGGGGTACGGACAGTACTCGGTGGTGGGGCATGACGTCGGCATGTGGGTGGCCTACGCCCTGGCCAGCGACTACCCGCAGGCGGTGGAGAAACTGGCCCTGACGGAAGCGGTGATTCCCGGCCTGGCCGAGGCGCCGGCGATCTTCGCGCCGCCCGGGCAGAACATCTTTCTCTGGCACTTCATGTTCAACCAGTTGCAGGACCTACCGGAGATGCTGATCGCCGGGCGAGAGGCGCAATACCTGGCCTACATGTTCGAAAAGTGGTCGGTGCACCAGGAGCGGGTCGCGGTCGAGACCTATGTCAAAGCCTATTCGGTACCCGGCGGGCTGCGGGGTGGGTTCGCCTATTACCGGGCCATCCCCGAGAGCATCCGGCAGAACCGCGAGCGTGCCAGCCGTGCCTTGGAAATGCCGGTCCTGGCGATTGGCGCCGAACATGCCACCCACGATGCACCGCTGCTGACGATGCAGGGCAACGCGCTGAATCTTCAGGGGGCGATAGTGCCGGGGTGTGGTCACTTCATTACCGAGGAGGCGCCCGAGGCCTTTATTGCTCATCTGCTGCCGTTTCTTCGGCAGGAGGGCTGAGCGCGCCAGGCTGTCTTCTTGAGTGGCTGCTGATGGACGGGCCAGGACTTTTTTGCGGCCTGTTCAGGGAGGGTTCAGGGCCTGCGGCTGCAACATGGCAGCCGGCATGCCCAAGCCTTCGGGCAATGCACCCTCTGACGGATCATCCATGGACCACCACCGCATTCGCATCGAGATGTTGGGCGTCTTTCTGCTCGCACTGCTGCTGTTCACGTTCGGCATCTGGGACCAGCCAGCGCAAGGTTTCGACGGGCGCTGGTGGTTGTTTTTGCAGGAGATGTTCCGCCACGGCGCCAGCCTGTTTCCCACTACCTACGGCGAGCCTTACCCGGACTATCCGGGTACCGCCACCTGGTTCAGCTATGGCTTTGCCCAGCTGTTCGGTGCGCCCAACCAATTGGCCAATATCCTGCCCACGGCGCTGGCCTCGGCCGGGGTGCTGGCGTTGCTGTACCGCCTGCTGGCGCCGCTCGATCGCACCTGGGCATTACTGGCGGTGCTGCTGACGGCGCTGACCACCCAGTGGCTGGAGAAGTCGCGCTCGGTGTGCCTGGACCAGATGGTCTCGCTGCTCTGCCTGGGCTGTTTTTACCTGCTGCACAGCGGCGAGCAGATGGGCTCTAAATGGCGGCAGTACGCGATTTTTCCGTTGTTCGTTATTGCCTTCGCCATTCGTGGCCCCCTGGGGCTGATCGAGGTCTGCGGCGTGGCCTGCACCTATTGGGCGCTGGGGCGTTACCGTTCCCGGGACGACGCCTGGCGGCTGGCGAGGAAGGTGATGGTCCACGGGGTGATCGGCCTGATCCTGCTGGCCGCCTGCTGGTGGTCGCTGATGCAGCTGGCGCAGTTCAGCGGTGGCGAGGCTTTCGCCCGGCAGGTCTATCAGATGCAGGTGAGCGGGCGTCTGGATGAGAGCGGCGATCCGTTCTATTTCTACTTCCAGCTCAGCCTCTATCGTTACTTTCCGGTGGTGCCGCTGGCGCTGGCGACCCTGTTCGTCCTGCGCCGGCAATGGTCCACGCGGCACACGGACGATCAGATGCAGTTGCTGGTGCGCCTGGGCGCCTGCGGACTGATGATCCTGCTCGGCTTGTCGGTGCCGCACTTCAAACGCGCTTATTACATCCTGCCCATGGTGCCGATGTTCGCGGCGGTCGCGGCTTACGGCCTGCTCAAGCCGCAGCGCTGGCTGGTTGGGGCGCGGCGGTTTTATCTCGGCCTGGTCGCGCTGTTGCCGGGGCTGTGTGTCGTGGTGCTGTTGGTCTGCCGGCACAGCTGGCAGAAGCACGGTTATTGGCCGGCGCTGTCGTTGCCGCTGATGATCGCGGTCTTTCTCGGTTTGCAGGGGCTGGCGCTGTACTGCTGGCGAACCACTCGCGACTCGCCGGGGCGGCGCCTGGTGCTGCTGAGCCTGCTGGCCCTGGCGGCGCAGTGGTGGCTGCTGGTGAAGGTGATCGAACCGGCCAAGGACCTGCAATTCGACACCCGGGGTTTTGTCGGGCAGGTCGAGCAACTGCGTGGGGAGGACCGCGGCACCCTGGTGTTTCTCAACCTGGGCAAAGACACCTGGGCGGTGCGCTACATGATGAACCTGGACCACGACGAACAACCGCGGTTTATTGGCAAGGACGATCTGGCGCCGCTGGCCTCATTGCCGCGTCCGGCCTGGGTGATCCTGGCGCGCAAGGATCGGGCGTTATTGGCGGGGACGGCGTTGGAGCAGGCGACCCCGGTGTTCGAGGGGCGCTTGAATGGCAATCCCTGCCTGGTGTTCGAGTTGAAGTGAAGACCAGGCAGCCCCAGGGCGGGGCTGCCCGAGGGGGATCATTTATCCGATTTGATACTGGTCCAGACCCGGGTCCGCACGCGCTCCAGCTTTTGCGGCAGCGGCTGCACCACATAGAGCTTCTTCAAGGCTTCGGGGGTTGGCGTCAGGTCGGTATTGCCGGTGATCTCCTTGTTGATCAACGGAATCGAATCCTTGTTGGCATTGGGGTAACCGAGGAAATCACTGATGGGCGCGATGACTTTCGGGTCCAGCAGGGTGTTGAGGAATTCATGAGCCTCGGCGACATTCTTCGCGCTCTTGGGAATGGCGAAGGTGTCGAACCAGATCGGCGCGCCTTCCTTGGGCAGGCGCCAGTCCACCACCACGCCGTTGCCGGCCTCTTTGGCGCGATTGCCGAACTGGTAGAAGCTGCCGGAGTAACCGATGGCCACGCAGATGTCGCCGTTGGCGATATCGGTCATGTATTTGGCCGAGTTGAAGTAGGTGACGTAGGGGCGGATTTTCAGCATCAGCTCCTTGGCTTTTTCATAGTCCTGCGGGTTCTGGCTGTTGGGGTCCAGCCCCAGGTAATGCAGGGCCAGCGGCAGGATTTCCGTGGGCGAGTCGAGCATGGCCACGCCGCAGGATTTGAGCTTCTCCATGTTCTCCGGCTTGAACACCAGGTCCCAGCTGTCCACCGGAGCCTTGTCGCCCAGCGCCGCCTTGACCTTGGCCGGGTTGAAGCCAATCAGCACCGTGCCGTACATGTAGGGCACGCCGTACTGGTTGCCCGGGTCGTTGCTGTCCAGCAGCTTGAGCAGCACGGGGTCCTGGTGCTGCCAGTTGGGCAGCTTGGATTTGTCGAGCTTCTGGAACACCCCGGCCTTGATCTGGGTGTCGAGGAACTGGTTCGACGGCACCACCAGGTCGTAGCCGGAGTTGCCGGTGAGCAGCTTGGCTTCGAGGGATTCGTTGGTGTCGAAGGTGTCCCAGGTGACCTTGATCCCGCTGTTCTTGGCGAAGTCCTTGGGCACCGACGGCAGGATGTAGTCGGCCCAGTTGTACACCCGCAGCTCGCGCTGCTCGGCCTGCGCCGCGGCGGCCAGCAGCGACAGCCCACAAACGGTGGCACTCAGTATGGTTTTCATCGTGGCCATGAATTTTTTCCCCAGCGTGGCGATGGTTTTTATGTTCTGTACGCGGCAGGCGGTCCTTTAAAAGGGCAAAGGACAAAGAGGGTCAAGGTTCACAAGGGCGGTTCTGGTGACAGCCTGGGTCACTGAGTCAGCGGTCCGGGTTCGATTCTTGCCGACGGCCCCTGGGATTCACAGCACGGGGTTGGCCAAAAGGGGATCGTAATGGCCATTGATCGTGTCCGGGGCGGGTATCGATGTTTATCGGGTCAGGCAATGAAGCCGGGTAGCTGCGGTATCCGTTCGGCCAGGTATTCCATGAGCAAGCGCACGCGCAGGGGCCGATAGCGGCGCTCGGGGTAGATCAGGAACGCCTCGTTTGCTGGCCCGCTCCAGTCGGGCAGGACCCGCATCAGCTGCCCGCTTTCCAGCAGGTCGCTGACCAGCCAGGCCGGGGTGATGCACAGTCCGGCGCCCTGCAGCACGCCGTCGCGGATGGCCAATGAGCTGTTGGTCCGGTAGCGCCCTTGGGTGGTGATGCTGACCTTTTCGCCGCTCGGGCCGCTCAGTTCCAGGCGATCGCCCGAACTCAACCAGGCGAAGCGCAGGAAGTTGTGTTCGCCTAGGTCGGCCGGGCTGTTCAAGGGCGCATGCTGGCGCAGGTATTCCGGCGCCGCCACCAGGTAGCGCGGCGACGTGGCGATGCGTCGGGCGATGGCGTTTGGCGGCAAGTCACCGCCCAGGCGCAGGGCCAGGTCGACGTTCTCCTCGGTGAGGTCGACGAAGCGATCATTGAGGATCAGCTCCACCTCGATCTCCGGGTATTGCGCCATGAACGCCAGCAGCAGCGCATTCAGGTGCAACACCCCCAGGCTCACCGGCACATTGACCCGCAGCACGCCCTCGGGGCGTTCGGTCAGGCCGCGTACTTCGGCCACCGCTTCGCTGTATTCCTCCAGCACGGCTTTCGCCCGCTCGTAGAAACGCTTGCCCTGTTCGGTGGGCGTCAGCCCGCTGGTGCCGCGGGTGAGCAGGCGGGTACCCAACTGCTTTTCCAGGGCGGCCACCAGCTTGCTGACGGTGGGTTGCGTGCTGCCCAGCTCGCGGGCGGCCGATGACAGGCTGCCCAGTTCGACGGCGCGGACGAAGCAGTGCATTGCTTTGAGGCTGTCCATGGGTATTCGATACCGGAATGGGCTGTATGAAGTTATGCCTTCTACCATGGCTATTTCGAATGGAGCAATCTGGCTCGCCTCAGCCTTACTGCCTCAAGGAGCTACCCGGATGAAAGCCCTGCACGCGCGATTTTCCCTGCCGCTGATCGTCACGGCCCTGCTGGCCGCAGGCCCTGCCCTGGCCCAGGACAACTGGCTCACCACCTGGATGGCCAGTCCGCAGCCGACCTGGGGCAACGAGTTGCCACTGCCCACGCGAATTCCCGAGGCCCTGGCCGACAGCACTATTCACCAGAAGCTGCGTGTCAGTGTTGGTGGTAGCCAGGTACGGGTGGTGGTGTCCAACGAATACGGCAAGCAACCGTTGCTGATTGGCGCGGCGCGGGTCGCTGCCATGGAGGAGGGCGAGTCCGTTCACGCAGGCTCCGGACAGAGCCTGAAGTTTGGCGGCGAAGAACAGGTCAGCATCGCGCCGGGTGAAACCCGGACCAGCGACCCGGTAGCGCTGGCAGTGCCGGCCCTCGGCGATCTGCTGGTCTCACTGTATCTGCCACAGCGCACGCCCTTGGCGACCTTCCATTGGGACGGCAAGCAAACCGCGTTTATCGCCCCGGGCAACCAGGTCGATGCGCAGCGGCTGGAAGGCAAGGAACAGGTGGAGGCACGGCTGTTCCTCAGCGACATCCTGGTAGACGCCCCGCTCGACAGCCGAGCGTTGGTGGTACTCGGCGACTCCATTACCGACGGCAACGGCTCGACCCTGGACCGCAACCGACGCTGGCCCGACTTCCTCGCCCAGCGCCTGGCCAGCGAGAACGTCGCCGTGCTCAACGGCGGCATCTCCGGCGCGCGTCTGCTCGAAGATGGCATGGGCGCCAGCGCGCTAGCGCGTTTCGAGCGCGACGTGCTGAGCAAACCCGGGGTGAAAAGCGTGGTGCTGATGCTGGGGATCAACGACATCAGCTGGCCCGGCACCGCCTTCGCGCCGAATGCGCCGTTGCCTTCTTTGGACAGGCTGATCGCCGGCTACCGGCAGCTGATCGACCAAGCCCATCGCCACAACATCCGCATCATCGGCACCACACTGCTGCCCTTCGAAGGCGCCCTGCAGGGCAGCATCATCGAGCACTATCACAGTGCGCCAAAGGAACAACTGCGCCAGGCGCTCAACCAGTGGATACGCACCAGCCAGGCATTCGACGCGGTGATTGATTTCGACCAGATGACTCGCGATCCACGGCATCCAACTCGGTTGTTGCCGCTTATGGATTCGGGCGATCACCTGCATCCGGGGGATGCGGGGAACAGGGCGATGGCGGAGGGGGTGGATTTGCAGGTGCTTTTTTGAGGGCGATAGGTGTTTGGGGGGAGAAAATGGGGGCTGTCTTGATGAAAGCGGGCGGCTCGGAAGCCGCCCTATTTACTCACGCCGAGAGAACCTCGGCTTGTAAACGTCGCCCGATGATATCCAGCAAGTCACAACCGTCGCGCAGGGGGATCACTAACAACTGCGCCAGTTCGTTCATGGTGACGGCATTGCTTTGCAGAGTGCTGTCTGTCGCTAGTTGCTCTAGCAGTTGGGTGGCGCAACGGATGCGATAGGCTGCGTTTTCATGCAATACGTCCAGAGGCGCTTCCGTGTCGATAAGCAAGGCTGGGATCGTACAGTCCAGGCCGGTGATGGGCATGTAGCGAACCATGGCGTCTTCTCCATTCAGGCTGCATGAGCAGTCATTGAATGAGGCGGGGCAACCTGTTCGAGAGCCCTGTTTACCAACAACTCGCTCAGTATGACGACCTGCTGAATTGCCAGAGCTTTGCTGCGCTGCTGGCCTTCGAGTCCGGCGATCAGGTCGTCGCTCAGCGCATTGAGCGAGGCAAGGTTCTCGCGGGTATGCACCAGCAGCGTTTCCGTATCGATGTTGGGTGCCAGGACAAAGAGTGAATGCGAGTCTCCGTCCTGCGCTGCTGACTCAACATCGAGCATTGGCTGGCTGATGGCGTCCAGTTTTGAAGGTTCTGAAAACACGAGGCTCGCGAAAAAATCGGAGGCGCTGGGGAAGGGCGGATTTGGCGTGATCTTCTTCATGGTCAAGCTCCTACACTGTCGAAAGAAGCGGCCACTCCCTGCTGTCAAACAGGATTGGGTGGCAGCTGTACGCGGGTTGACAGACCGGAAGTGTAGGAACCCGGCGCATCCAAGGATGCCCCACGCACAGCCGCCATAGAGAACTGCGCGTGCGAAAGCATGCCGTCTTTTGGGGCGGTGCGGAAGGTTACACTTTTTTGGCCTGTCAAAGCCGATCGCTGGTATTCGCGACTATTGAAGGTTATCTCAGTGTTTTTAGTTGCGGCAGTTCATTGAGGGATTTAATGATGTAAGAAGAGTCTGCTTTGTGTGTACGAAAAGCTCTGGGTAAGTTGTTTTTTAAAGCTGCAGCGTGTTTAGCCTCTGAGCAAGAGCCCCGTCATCGTCGACTTGCTCTCGAATTTTTCCCACCAAGCTCAATCCGCACTGAGTGCAATTACTTTTTCGCTTAATCTTCTACCGCTATTTGGTGTAGAGGCGAATACTCTATTTGTTGGTCCTGCACCAGAAGAGTTGGTGGTTCTTCTGGTGCGTCACTTGAAAAGTCAGGGAATATTTAGAAGTTTTCGTTGGGAAGTGGTTGGCTTAGTTTGTGTAAATCCTAATTCTCTTACGAAAAAATCCCTCCAAAAATTGATTAGCTTTTGCGGTAGAAGTCGAATGTTTCTTTCGAGTTCGTGAAGACCATCATTAATAGAGATTGCTGCTGCTGCTTCAATAAGGGCATGGCAGACTTCTGGAATCGAAGTCTGGCGCTGCCCTTCATTGCTTGAAATTAGCGAGCTCTTAAGCTTTCCGAGAGCTTCTCGGGCTGCGGGGTAATTACTTTTTTTGATTTGAATTTTTGCTTTTAATATTTTTATTGGCGTCGTATCGCTTATAGAGTCTGCTATATCTTTGGCTGCGGATATATTTCCACTTGCATAGTATAGTTCTGCTCTCATCATCGAGGCTGCAGAAGCATTTCCGCGTCTTTGAGATGTATCAAGTTTGCTGATTAGCTCAAGTATGAAAGGTTCTTCGTACAGTACATGACCTTTTCCTTTTTCGAGCAATATCCGGATATACATTTTAATAATGTAAGAATTGTTGTCGGTGTGCTGATGTGCACTTTTTATTAACCGCTCAGCGGTTGCCAAATCACCAGCATAACAATGGAGAAAGCTCAACTCTCTGAGGATGTGAATGTCTCCTTCACCCTTTGAGTGGTAAGCAATCGTGAGTTCGGTGAGGGCCTCGTCAAAGCTCCCTGAAAGCCTGAGATTGAATCCTTTAATAAAAGCGTGCAGCCGTTTTGCTTTGATAGAATTTTTATGGCTGGCAAATGAAGCTAATACTTCTGTAAGTTCGGCTTGTTTATTGAGTCGTGCTGCCGACAATCCTTTAAATCGAAGTACTTCCAGAGCTGATTCGTCTGTTAGTGCTAATCTACTCCGATATGCGGTTTCACATAGGGTGTAAGAAGTGCCATAGTCTTGGTTGTTATAGTAATCTTTAGCGAGTCTCAAACACTGCGATGGTAGGATGAGGCTGGGCGGTCTCAGTGACCAAGTGCAACACCCGAGGTAAGGTGCTGCATGACTACTCACTACACCCACTTGACCATCGAAGAGCGCGTAACGCTAATGA
>LNAP01002193.1_pt2 | contig 19823 bp, 15 predicted proteins | sample 602601 | NCBI WGS metagenome assembly LNAP01 (sample SAMN02440304, study PRJNA202911) | soil metagenome | biome: Subtropical and temperate rainforests or woodlands; isolation source: soil samples (1 kg each in a 20% v/v slurry with milli Q water) were... ...
GCCCGGGCGCCGCATACGCCGGAATTCGGCACATGGCGCCGACTCGCTGATGGCAGCGAAATCCGCTACCGCGCCAAATGGCCTGGAAAGACGTAAGGGGTCAGCGCTTGTTCGCGATCTCACAACGCACATAGGCCTGGTGTTTGGCTTGTCCAACGGGACCGTTGTCCATCACCAGCCTGCCGTCCGCAGCGATGGAGATACGCGGATTGGAGCGAAACTTCTCGCCCTCGCCTTCGCAGGCAAGCTTCATCTTCCAGCCGAGCTTTCCACCGACGGTGATCTCGCTGGCGCGGCAGCGAGTCTCGTACCAATAGAGGCGGTTGCCGCCCTCGATGCTCATGCGGTTGGCGCTGTCCTGATCGCGGCAATCTCTCTTCGTTGACGCCCAGAACCCTTCATAGGGCTGCGCTGCCCAGGCGGGATTGCTACTGCCCGCCAGCGCCACGCCGAAGCTCAAAGCCATTGCAATCCGTGTCGCTGCTCTCATGCCGGAAACCTCGACAAACCTTTATCGAGATGAGTCGCCGTTAACCGCAGCTTGTTCAAGAGCCGCCGTAGGGTGGGCAAAGCGAAGCGTGCCCACCATTGCCGCCCGATATCTGCAGAAGTGGTGGGCACGGCGCAAGTGCGCCTTTGCCCACCCTACGAGACCGAATTCACCGCAGCTTGTTCAACAGCGCCATCAACGTCTCGCGCTCCTTAGGCTCGAGCGGCGCCAGCGTCTCACGGGTAATCGCGAGCGCATTCGGCGCAGCCTTCTCCGCAAGCTGCTGACCGGCTCGCGTCAGGCTGACCAGCAGCCGCCGTCCGTCCTCGGGATCCTGGCTGGTCTCGGTGAGGCCGCGCGCCGTCAGCCGGTCAATCACGCCCTTGATGGTCGCGACATCCATCGCCGTCAGCCGGCCCAGCTGGTTCTGCGAGCAGGCACCCGTCTCGGCAAGTTTCGACAGCGCCGCCCACTGCGTCGGCGTGATGTTGGTACCGATATCGCGCGAGAAGATCGAGCTATGGCGCTGCCAGACCTGGCGCAGGATGAAGCCGACCTGCTCGTCGAGCACGTAAGACGACTTGTTGGACGATTTGGCCAGCTTGACGCCCTTCTTCACCGCGACGCTTCTCGCCATCCGTTCCCCGCCCCTCACAACGACAGATGCGCGTCGCGGATATCCGGACGCGCGTCGAGCTCGGCCATGGTGCCGCCGAAACAGATGCGGCCGCGCTCGATGATATAGGCGCGATCGGAGATCAGCCGCGCGAAGTGCAAATTCTGCTCGGAGACGACGATGCTGACACCTTCCTTCTTCATGGTCAGGATGGCATCGACCATCTGCTCCACGATCTTGGGCGACAGGCCTTCCGAGGGCTCGTCGAGCAGCACCAGCGACGGATTGCCCATCAGCGTGCGCGCGATCGTCAGCATTTGCTGCTCGCCGCCGCTCATGCGGCCGCCCGGACGGTTTTTCATCTCTCCGAGATTTGGAAACAGCGCGAACAGCTTTTCGCGGGTCCAGTGTGGCGCGTTCGGGCGCTTCGGCTGACGGCCGACTTCGAGATTCTCCTCCACCGTCAGATCGGTGAAGATGCGCCGCTCCTCGGGCACGTAGCCGAGCCCATCGCGCACGATCTCATGCGTTGGCCGCGCCGAGACATCCTTGCCCTCGAACATGATGCGCCCGGTGCGCTGCGCGACGAGGCCGACGATCGAACGGAACGTCGTCGACTTGCCGGCACCGTTGCGGCCCAGGAGCGCCACCACCTCGCCCTCGCCAACCTCGAAGCCGATGTCGAACAGGATATGCGCCGGACCGTAATGGCTGTTGAGGTCCTGCACCGTGAGCTTCATGCGGAGGCTCCCTCGCGATGCCCGGCCTCGTAGAGCAGGCCCTCGCCGAGATAGACCGCCTGAACCTGCGGATTGCCGCGGACCTCGGCCGGCGAGCCCTCGGCAATCAAGGTGCCGCGATTGAGCACGATGATACGGTCGGCATGTTCGAACACCACGTCCATGTCGTGCTCGGTGAAGAGCACGCCGATCGATTTTTCCCGCGCGATCTGCGCGGTCAGGCGCATCAACTCGACGCGCTCGCGCGGCGCCATGCCGGCGGTCGGCTCGTCCATCAGCAGAAGTCTCGGCTGGTTGGCGAGCGCCACCGCGAGCTCGAGCCGCTTGAGATCGCCATAGGCGAGCTCGCCGCAGGGACGATCCGCATAGCCACCCATACCGACGAGTTCGAGCAGGCGTGCGGCCTCGCTGCGATCGTAATTCGGCGCCGAGCTCCAGAGATTGAACAATTGCCTGCCGTGCGAGACCAGCGCGACCTGCACGTTCTCGCGCACGGTCATGGTGGCGAAGGTCGCGGTGATCTGGAAAGTGCGTCCCACTCCGAGCCGCCAGATCTCGCGGGGCTTCTTGCCGGTGGTCTCTTCGCCAAGCAGACGCACATGGCCGGAATCCGGCCGGTTCTGGCCGTTGAGCATGTCGAAGCAGGTGCTCTTGCCCGCGCCGTTGGGGCCGATCAACGCCAGGATCTCGCCGGCGCGCAACGAGAACGAGACGCCGCGCACGGCGTGGATGCCGCCGTAGGATTTGGTCAGGCCTTCGACCGCGAGAAGTGGGGGGGCGACGCTCATTCGGCGGACTCGATCGGCTTGGCAATGAGAGGCGATCCCGGCGGCGATGCCTTCCTGCGGCGCTGCGCCAGCATCTCCAGCATGCCGACGATGCCCTTGGGGAAAACCACGACGATCAGCACGATGAAGCCGCCGAGCACGAGCTTCGACAGATCGGTCTGGCTGACCAGCCAGATGTTGAGGGCCTTGTAGACGATGGCGCCGATCACCGCTCCCGATACAGTCTCGACGCCGCCGAGCAGCACCATGACCAGCGCATCGACCGAAAGCGAGATGCCGAGATTGTCCGGGAAGACGCTGCCCTTGAGATAGGCGAACAGCGCGCCGCCGATGCCGGCAGTGGTGCCTGCGATCACGAAGGCCGTCCACTGGATGCGCTTGGCATTGATGCCGATCGCTTCGCTGCGCAGAAGCGAGTCGCGCGTGGCCCGCAGCGCGTAGCCGAACGGCGAGAACACCATGGCCCGCAGCGCGATGGTGACGAGCGCCGCGACGCCGAGCGCCAGCCAGTAGAAATTCGACGGGCTCGCCGCCCATTTTTCCGGCCAGATGCTCAAAATGCCGTTGTCGCCGCCTGTCACGCTCACCCACTGGAACGCGATCGACCAGACGATCTGCGCGAAAGCGAGCGTCAACATCGCAAAATAGACACCGGAGAGCTGCACGGCGAAGAAGCCGAATACGGCGGCCCCCATGCAGCCGAGCAGCGGGCCGAGCAACAGGCACACGATCATCGGCAGCCCCGCCATCTTGGCGAGGAAGGCGACGCCGTACGCGCCGAGACCGAAATAGGCGGCGTGCCCGAACGAGGCGAGCCCGCCAACCGACATCAGGAAGTGCAGGCTGACGGCGAAGATCACGAAGATTGCGATCTCGGAGCCGACGGTCAGCGCATAGTTGCCGGCGAACAGCGGCAAGGTCGCCGCGATGACGAGCGCTGCCAGCGCCGCCAGCCGCTCGTTCGACGTCAACGGCCGCCACGGATTGACGGTGAGCCCCGGCGTCTTGCGCGCGGGGGCCTCGGGCTTGCCGAACAGGCCCCAGGGGCGGACGATCAGCACCGCCGCCATCACCAGGAAGACCAGGATGATGGAAATCTTCGGGAAGATCAGGATGCCGAACGCGTTGAGCTCGGAGACCAGCACCGCCGCGACGAAGGCGCCGACGATACTGCCGAGGCCGCCGATCACGACCACGACGAAGACTTCGACGATGATGCGCAAATCCATCGCATGATGCACGGCATCGCGCGGGATCTGGAGCGCGCCGCCGAGGGCGGCGAGGAAGACGCCGACCGCGAACACGCTGGTGAACAGCCATTTCTGATTGACGCCAAGCGCTGCGACCATGTCGCGGTCCTGCGTCGCCGCGCGCACCAGCACGCCCCAGCGGGTCCGCTGGAACAGCAGCCAGAGGATCCCGAGCACGACGGGGCCGAGCACGATCAGGAACAGATCGTAGCTCGGGATGTTCTGGCCGAAGAAATCGACCGCGCCACGGAAGCCCGGCGCACGGCGGCCGACGAGATCGTCGGGACCCCAGACCAGCACGACGAGGTCCTCGACCATCAAGGTCAGGCCGAAGGTCGCGAGCAGCTGGAATAGTTCCGGCGCGTGATAGATGCGGCGGAGCAGCACCATTTCGACAAGCACGCCGATCAGCGCCACGGCGAGCGCCGCCAGCACGATCCCGCCCCAGAAGCCGAAGGTGCCGGCGAGGCGCTCCGTCAGCGTGAAGGCGATGTAGGCGCCGATCATGTAGAAGGCGCCATGCGCGAAATTCACGATCCGCGTCACGCCAAAGATGATCGACAGGCCCGAGGCCACCAGAAACAGCGACGCTGCGCTGGCGAGGCCGGTCAGAAACTGTACGACATAGAAGGCCATCGGCGGTCCGGGTTGGGTTTCAGATCACCTCGCCCCGCTTGCGGGGAGAGGTCGAATTTGCGCAACGCGCAAATTCGGGTGAGGGGGAGTCTCCGCGAGTTCGATGGTCACCTCCCTCGCGGAGGCTCCCCCTCACCCCCAACCCTCTCCCCGCAAGCGGGGAGAGGGAGAAGAAAGAGATCAATCCTTCGGACGCAGCTTCGCGACTTCGGCGTCGCTCGGCAGATAGTCCGAGCCCTTCTTGTAGACGGAATCCACCATCACGCCCTTGCCGTCCTTCAGCGCGGTCTTGCCGACATAGGCACCGAGCGTCGACTGGTGGTCGATCTTGCGGAAGGTGATCTCACCGAGCGGGGACGGCATCGACAGCCCTTCCGCCGCGGCGATCAGTTTCTCCGGATCGGTCGAGCCGGCCTTCGTCAGGATCGCAGCCGCCGACTTGATGGTCTGGTAGCCGACGATCGAGCCGAGGCGCGGATAGTCGTTGTACTTGGCCTGATAGGCCTTCAGGAACGCGTCGTGCTCGGGCGTCTTGATCGAGTACCAGGGATAGCCGGTGACGATCCAGCCCTCGGGGGTCTCGTCCTTGAGCGGGTCAAGATATTCGGGCTCGCCGGTCAGGAACGACACGACCTCGCGCCCCTTGAACAGGCCGCGGGTGTTGCCTTCACGCACGAGCTTCACAAGGTCGGCGCCGAAGGTGACGTTGAGGATCGCTTCCGGGTTCGCGGCGGCAACAGCCTGCACCACCGGACCCGCGTCGATCTTGCCCTGCGGCGGCCACTGCTCGTCGACCCACTGGATGTCGGGGCGCTTTTCCGACATCAGCTTCTTGAATACCGACACCGCCGACTGGCCGTACTCGTAGTTCGGCGCGATCGTCGCCCAGCGCTTTGCGGGCAACTTCGCGGCAGCTTCCACCAGCATCGCCGCCTGCATGTAGTTGGAGGGCCGCAGGCGGAAGGTGTATTTGTTGCCCTTCGACCAGGTGACAGCGTCCGTTAGCGGCTCGGCCGCGAGGAAGAACACCTTCTTCTGGTTGGCGAAGTCGCTGACGGCGAGGCCGATGTTCGACAGGAACGTGCCCGCCAGCATCGCCACGCCCTCGCTTGACACGAGCTCGTTGGCCGCGGTCTGCGCGTCGGCCGGCTTGCCGCCGTCGTCCTTGGAGATGACGACAAGCTTCTTGCCGTTGATGCCGCCGGCTGCGTTGATCTCTTCGACCGCGAGCTGCCAGCCCTTGCGATAGGGCTCGGTGAAAGCCGGCAACAGCGAGTAGCTGTTGATCTCGCCGATCTTGATGTCCTGCGCCATGGCCGAATGAGCCATGCCGCCCGCCAGAAGCGCGAAGGCCGCGCCGACGAAATGATTTCTTGCTCGCATCCCAACCTCCAGTTTTGAACTCTCTACGTTTTCAGCGCGATGATGTCGGAGAAGCCGTGCCCGCTATCTCAGACCGTCTTCACCCTTGACCTCCGCAACCGTCAGCCCGCCGACGCGCGGCAGCGGGCGGCCGCTGTCGGTGACGGCGACTGCGACCATGATCTCGTTGGCGCGCGGCGCATCGTTGATCTGCACCTCCATGCCGTCGAAATGGCTGCGCACGAAGGCGGCGTCCTTGTGGCCAAGCGGAATATCCAGCGTCGTGCCGGGACCGCTGCGCTTCTTCGACGACGGGATCAGCGCGGCGCCTTTGCCCAGCACCTTGCGCACCGGCGCGCCCATCTTGGGGTGCAGGATCGCAGCCGCGTGTTCCAGCTCGCCATTCTCGCCGACGGCCGCTGCCTTGCCGTAGCTCTGCGCCTTCGAACCGTCGATGCCGAGCGCCGCCACCGCGCGCTTCGACAGGAGTTCGCCAAGCTCCTCGCCGATCGCGATCAACGGCGAGAGATCCTCGACATATTTTCCAGCGAAGGGATTTTCGATCACCGCGATTGCCGCGGCGCGACGGGTCGGCGGCGAGACCTGGCGACCCATCTCCATCTGCGTTTCTTCGACGACGGTGACGATCTTGCGGATGATCGCGCTCATGACTGTTTCCCTTGGTCTCTTCCCTGCTCAGGCATGAACCGCGTTCTCCAGTACCAGCGGGCGCGATCTCTGCCGTTCAATATCTTTCGGTCCGATGACAAGCATATCACCACAAAGCTGCAACACGGCACCCTCGATCAATCCGCGATCGAATAATTGCCGTGCACATTCCGCGCCAGATTCCAGCGCTGCTGCGATCTCGGTCTGCGACAATTCACCGACATCGCGGGTCACCAGACGTGCGCCGAGATCGCTGTCAGGCTGAAGCGCATTCGCAGGCTTCCGGATGATGGCGGGATGCCCTGGCAGATCGACCGCATTGGCGATGATCGTGGCCGCCGCATCGGCCTGCGACGCCGTCGCGGCCAGCACCGTCACCGCGTCGGCGATGCCGAACGAAAAACTGCGGCCGTGGCGCCCGCTGGTCGCGATGCCGCGCGTTCGGTCGTCCGAATCGATCCGTATCCTCCGCATCACGCAGTCGCGGTCCGGCCGATCCATCAGACCGACCGAGAAGTGCTCGCCTGCGCCGAGGTGCAGCGCGATGTCGCCACCATTGTTGACATAGGCCTGATCGAGCATCGCAACGTCAATCATGGCACCCAGAATTTCCTCGGCTACGCTGCCCGCCACCGCAGCCATCGGCGTGATGAAGCAATTGGAAGCATGAGGCCTGACAGCAGCATGCATCCGACGCGCCACCAGGCCCGTCAGCGAAGTCCGCCCCCCAGCCGCCTTCCGCAGTTCCGTCAACTCCGCGCAAAGCTCGTCGAGCAGGCCGGTGAAACGGCGCACCGCCGCCTCATAGGCAGCCCGCACCTCGTTCGCACGCCCCCTTGCCTCGACGATCAGGTCGATCGGACCATCCTGCAAATGCAGCCGCCGGCCATCAGACAGCAATGCGATCTGCGGGAACCTGGTCATGCCCGCGGCCCCGGAATCGGATTCTGCCAGGGCAGCTGGCGGACATCATCGCCGTTCTTCACCTCGGAGAGCGGCTTGACGTAGTCCATGTGCCCGCCGAGCGCGGCGTAGTCGGACAACTTCATCGTGAACTCGATCGGCGCGACCAGCGCCGGCGTCGGCACGTAGCCGAACGCGCCCGCCGGCATCTGCGTCACGTCGACCATGTAGGTGATGCCGCCGCCCGGCCAGACATAAACAGGAGCGCCGCCGCTGGTGACGCGCGTCAGCGCGTCCTTCACCGAACGCGTCAGCCGCACCGGATTGTCGGTGACCCCGGCGCGCAAGGAGCCGCCCGCGCCCGCCATGAACAGCACCGTGCACAGGGCCGGCTCGCAATTCTCCTGGATGCGCTCAACCGAAAACTTCAGGTCGGCAGGCATCTCGGTTTCGACCGGCTTCAGGGCCTCGTCGAGCACGTAGTAGGACGAATGTTCGCCAGTCGTGGACACCATCAGCATCGAGAGACCGGGTTTGGCCTCCTTCACGTCGAACGGCCCTAGAATCGACAGTGGATCGGAGATGTTGGTGCCCCCCCAGCCGGTGCCGGGATCTGCGACCTGGAAATAGCGGCCAGGGGTCGAGCGGCGCCCCTTCATCTTGATGCCGGTGTCGGCAATGTCGAGCAGCTTGCCGGCCTGGTGCTCGCTCAGCACGCCGGTGATGTGGTCGTCGACCACGACGACCTCGTCGACCTTGCCGTGCCACTGCTTTGCAAACATGCCGATCGTCGCCGAGCCGCAGCCGACGCGCATGCGCTCTTCTTTCATGCCGTTGACAATCGGCGGCTGGCCGGCCTGCACCACCACGCTCGCGCCGCCGTCGATGGTGAGCTCAACCGCCTTGCAATTGGCGAGATCCATCAGCGTGTCGCAGGTGACGCGGCCCTCCTTCTTGGAGCCGCCGGTGAGATGATGCACGCCGCCGAGCGACAGCATCTGCGAGCCGTATTCGCTGGTCGTGACGTGGCCGACCGCCTCGCCCTGCGCACGGACGGTCGCGGTCTCGGGGCCGAGATAGCGGTCGGTGTCGATCTTCACCTTGACGCCGCAATAGGAGAAGATGCCTTCGGTGACCACCGTCACCATGTCGACGCCGTCGACCTCCGCGGAGACGATGAACGGCGCTGGCTTGTAGTCGGGATAAGTCGTGCCCGCGCCGATCGCCGTCACGAAGGTCGAGGGCTCATGGACGATCTTGCCGTCCCAATCTTCGGTGCGGCTGAACGGGACGAGCTTGCCGCCATGCGAGACGGTGCGCTCCAGGATCACATGCGGATCGACGCGGACGAGCTTGCCGTCGTGATTGGCGTAGCGATCGCAGGCGCCCGCGGCGCCCGGCTTGATGTAGCACATCACCGGACAGGCATCGCAGCGGATCTTCTCGGCAACAGCGCTCGTCGTTTCCATCACCATGTCAAAGCCAGCGGGCACCGCAGTTATCATTCGTATACGAACGATGGTGCGCGTGCTCCCGAAGGCTGTCAAGCGGCGGTGCAGCGCAAAAGATGCGCCTGCCGCATAAAACCTCATTTGCCTATCCGCCCTGTCCACAAAGCGGGCAATCGCGCTGCACCGCGGCAAGCCGACTTGCACGTTTGTGTACAAACGGTATCGTCACGACTTGGATTTTGAGCGATTTGGATTCTTTGCGATCGCGTGATCGCGGGGCTTGGGAACGAGGATGATTCAGACACCGATCCGCCTCACCGTGAACGGCAGGATCCACGACGTCACGGCAGCGCCGCAGACGCCGCTGCTCTACGTGCTGCGCAACGATCTCGGGCTCAACGGTCCGAAATACGGCTGCGGCTTGGGTGAATGCGGCACCTGCACTGTCCTGATCGACGGCGTGGCCGCACGCTCCTGCGTGATTCCGATCGCCGGTTGCGCCGGCCGCGACATCGTGACGCTCGAAGGCCTCGGCACGCGCGACAAGCCTGATGTCGTGCAGCAGGCCTTCATCGACGAACAGGCAGCGCAATGCGGCTACTGCCTCAACGGCATGATCATGACCACCAAGGCGCTGCTCGCGATCAATCCGCAGCCGACCGAGCAGGAGGCGCTTGCTGCGCTGCGCTACAATCTCTGCCGCTGCGGCACGCATGTCGAAATCCTGCGCGCGGTGATGCGCGCGTCGGGCCAGTTCGCCGGAGCCGGTGATTGATGACCTCGCCCCTCTCGAGCGGAGCTGAGCGGCAACCGGGTTCGCTCGTCGTCCTCCGCACAATTGACGAATGCACATCCGAAACTTTCGTCCGGATCACCGCCGACGGTTCGGTTACGGCCTATAACGGCCATGTCGATCTCGGCACCGGCATCCGCACCGCGCTCGGCCAGATCGTCGCCGAAGAGTTGGATGTGTCCTTTGCCCGCGTCGTCGTGGTGCTCGGCGACACCGCATTGGTTCCCAATCAGGGCGCGACGATCGCCAGCGAAACCATCCAGATCACCGCCGTTCCCCTGCGAAAGGCCGCCGCTCAAGCCCGCCATTTCCTGATCGCTCGCGCAGCAGAATGGCTGGAGCTGCCGGCTGCCGACTTGCGGATCGAGGACGGCCTCGTGCGCGGGCACGACAACCGCAGCGTCAGCTATGGCGAGTTGATCGGCGACGAGACGATCCGGCTCGAACTGACCGAAGACGTCGCCGTCAAGCCCGTCGGCGACTACGCCATCGTCGGCCAGTCGATGCCGCGCGTCGACCTCCCCGCCAAGGCCACGGGCGAACTGACCTTCGTGCACGATGTCCGGGTTTCAGGCATGCTGCACGGCCGCGTGGTGCGTCCGCCCTATGCCGGCGTCGATGCCGGACCGTTCGTCGGCACCAGCCTGATCTCGGTCGACCAGTCGTCGGTGCGCGACATCCCCGGCCTCATCGCCGTCGTGCACATTGGCGATTTCGTCGGCGTGGTCGCCGAACGCGAGGAACATGCGATCCGCGCGGCGGAGCAGCTCGCGGTTAGCTGGCGGCCGACGCCTGCACTCACCGACCTCGCCGATGTCGAGACCGCGCTGCGCGCCAATCCCTCGACGCCGCGCACGCTGATCGACAAGGGCGACGTCGACGCCGCAATCGCCAGCGCGGCCAAGCCGATGCAGCGCACTTACGTCTGGCCGTACCAGATGCACGCGTCGATCGGCCCGTCCTGCGCGGTCGCCGATTTTAGGGACGGCAATATCCGCGTCTGGTCCGGCACCCAGAACCCACACGTGCTGCGCGGCGATCTCGCGCTGCTGATCGAGCGTCCCGAGAGCGAAATCGAGGTCATCCGGCTGGAGGCCGCTGGATGCTACGGCCGCAACTGCGCCGATGACGTCACCGCCGATGCGCTGCTGCTCTCACGCGCCGTCGGCCGGCCCGTACGCGTGCAGCTGACGCGCGAGCAGGAGCACGCCTGGGAGCCCAAGGGCACCGCACAGCTCATCGACGTCAATGGCGGCCTCGACGCCGACGGCGGCATCGCGGCTTACGATCTCGCCACGCGCTACCCTTCGAATGCCGCGCCGACGCTTGCGCTCCTGCTCACCGGTCGCGTTTCGCCCGAACCCGCGGTGCTGCAGATGGGCGACCGCACCGCGATCCCGCCATACGACTACGACAACATGCGCGTTGTTGCGCATGACATGGCGCCGATCGTGCGCGCGTCCTGGTTTCGCGGCGTCTCAGCGCTGCCGAACACCTTTGCGCATGAATCCTATATCGACGAGGCCGCAACCGAGGCCGGCGTCGACCCCATCGAATACCGCCTGCGCTATCTGAAAGACCAGCGCGCGGTCGATCTCGTCAACGCGGTCGCCGAGCGCGCGGGCTGGACGCCACGACCGGTTCGCGAGGAAAGAGACGGCGAGATCGTGCACGGTCGCGGCTTTGCCTATGCGCTCTACGTCCACAGCAAGTTTCCCGGCTACGGCGCGGCGTGGTCGGCCTGGGTCGCGGACGTCGCGGTCAACAAGACCACCGGAGACGTCAGCGTCACCCGCGTGGTCGCCGGGCAGGATTCCGGCCTGATGATCAATCCGGACGGCGTGCGCCACCAGATCCACGGCAACGTCATCCAGTCCACCAGCCGCGCACTGATGGAGGAGGTCTCGTTCGAGCGCGGCGCGGTGGCGGCGCGGGAATGGGGCGCCTATCCGATCATCCCTTTCCCCGACGTGCCCAAGATCGACGTCCTGATGCTGCCGCGGCCGGACCAGCCGCCGCTCGGCGTCGGCGAGTCCGCGTCGGTGCCGAGCGCGGCGGCGATTGCCAATGCGATCTTCGATGCCACCGGCGTGCGCTTTCGCGAGCCACCATTTACACCGGAGCGTATTCTGAGGGGACTGCACGGCGAAACATCGCCTGAGGCGCAAGCCCTGCCCGCACCAGCTGCGGCGGCGCCGTCGCGCATCTGGGAAAGTCCGTTCGCCAAGCGCGCCGGCATCTTTGCAACAATTGCGGCCATCTGCACCGCCGCGATCGGCATTGGCGCAGCTCTCATGCCCGGCCGCGCCATCGCACCGATCGCCCGCCCTGATGCGTCGGTCTATTCCGCCGCGACCATCGCCCGCGGCCAGCAGCTTGCCGCGCTCGGCAATTGCGCCGAGTGCCACACCAGCCTCACGGGCGCGCTCAACGCCGGCGGCCGCGCGCTGGAGACGCCGTTCGGCACGATCTACAGCACCAACATCACGCCCGATGTCGAGACCGGCATCGGCGCCTGGTCCTATCCCGCCTTCGAGCGCGCGATGCGCGACGGGTTGCATCGCGACGGGCGGCAGCTTTATCCCGCCTTCCCCTACCCACACTTTGTCAGGACTGGCGATGCCGACATGCAGGCGATCTACGCCTACCTGATGGCGCAGCCTGCGGTGCGGGCGACCGCGCCGGCGAATGCGCTCGCCTTCCCGTTCAATCTGCGCCCGCTGCTTGCCGGCTGGAATGCGCTGTTCCACGACACGAAAGAGTTCAAGCCCGATTCCGCCAAATCCGAGACCTGGAATCGCGGCGCCTATCTCGTCGAGAGCCTCGGCCATTGCAGCGCCTGCCATTCGCCGCGCAATGCGCTCGGCGCCGAGCAGCGTAACGCCTATCTCGCCGGCGGCTTTGCCGAGGGCTGGGAGGCGCCGCCGCTGACCTCGCTCTCGCACGCGCCGATCCCGTGGAGCGAGGACGAGTTGTTCACCTACTTGCGCACCGGCCATTCGCGCTATCACGGCGTCGCCGCCGGTCCGATGGCGCCGATCGTTAGGGATCTCAAGGCCCTGCCCGATCATGATATCCGCGCAATGGCGGTCTATCTCAACTCGTTCAACGCCACGGCGACCGAGACACGGGACGCGCTTGCGGCACGTCTGGAAAGCGCAACGCAAGTCGCCACCGCCGCCTCCACCGGCGCACGCCTCTACCAGGGCGCCTGCGCCGTCTGCCATGAGCTCGGCGGCCTGCCGCTGTTCGGCAGTCGGCCCTCGCTCGCGCTCAACAGCAGCCTGCACAGCGCAAAAGCGGACAATCTCGTGCAGGTGATCCTGCACGGCATTGCCGATCCGGTCTCCAGCGATCTCGGCTACATGCCCGCTTTCAGGAACAGCATGAGCGACGCGCAAGTCGAGGAGCTCGTCACCTTCCTGCGCAAGCAGTTCGCGCCCGACAAGCCGGCATGGACCGGTGTGCGCGAGACGATCGCGCGCGTGCGGACTTCAGCGCATTAGATTTTTTAGAGCATGACCTTGTCGGAAAACCGCTTCGCACTTTTCCGGGCCATGCCCTAATCGTGCTTCTTCACCTCCACCGGCGGCGTGCCGTGAGTGTGGAACGACTCGATCGTCTTCAACCCCCAGGCCTGGCCCTTCTTGCGCTCCTCTTCGGTCCACACGATCGGCTTCCAGTCGGGCGCGAGGATGAGGCGCGCACCGGCATTGGCGACTTCGACGCGATTGCCGCCAGGCTCGTAGACATAGAGGAAGAAGGTCTGCTGGATCGCGTGCTTGTGCGGGCCGGTCTCGATGTGGATGCCGTTCTCCAGAAAAATGTCGGCAGCGCGCAAAATCTCCTCGCGGCTGTCGAGCGCATAGGTGACGTGATGGAAGCGTCCGGGCACGCCTGAATGGTCGAGCGAATAGGCGAAGTCGTAGCTCTTGTTCGACATCGTCAGCCACATCGCCGCTTCCCTTCCGTTATTGAGCACGATCTGCTCGGTGAGGCGGCAGCCAAGGTAATTCTGGAAGAACTCGCGATTGGCCTTGATGTCGACGGCGAGGCAGTTGAGATGGTCGAGACGGCGGACATTGACGCCGCGTGCGGGAAAGCGCTGCGCCTGGTTCTTTAGCGCAGGTTTCAGCTCCGGCGGTGCCTGGTACCATTCGGTCTCGTAATAGAGCTCGACGATGTGACCGTCAGGATCGCGGCAGCGGAAGGTCGGCCCCTGCCCCATGTCGCCGTCGATCCAGCCGATGTCGAAGCCGGAGCCCTTGAGCGCGGCGACGCGCCGCTCGAGCGCCTGCTGGCTGCGCGCGCGCAGCGCCATGTGCTCCATGCCCGACGTCTTCGAGGCCGTGAGCTTGAGCGAATAGCGCTCGTAATCGTCCCAGCCGCGCAGGTAAACGGATTCACCCTTCTGCCCGCTCACGGTCATGCCCATGACGTCGACGAAGAATTTCAGGCTCTCGTCCGGCTTCGGCGTCAGCAGTTCCATGTGACCGAGATGGGCGAGATCGAGGATCGGTTCGGGCTGCATGGTCTCCTCCAGGGCGTGGCGATCCGCTGGACCGGATCGCACATTCGGACGCAGAGCCGCGATCGGCTCATGCGTCCGGGGCGGCCCGAGGCCGCTGGGTAATTTGTACTAATGTACAAATGATTAGGTCCCGTCAACAAACTCCTGTGACCGGGCTTACCGGGACACCGCTCGATCCGTTGCGCCACATCTCGCGCGCCGCGCGGACGCCTGGCAACGCTTCCCGCGGCCCGGCCTCACGCGACAATTTGCTTTCCTGCCTGAGCTGATCTTGACGGAAGCTGCTATCTAAAGATGTAATGCCAGGAACCCGTGCGGCAGGACGATGGGCGCGCCGGGAGTTGGGGGAGCTCGATGGCCAAGCGATCCATGAGCGCGCAGCCGGCCGGCAATCCAGCGTCGGGACGCATCGCCACGATACGCGCGGCCGGCGTCGCCGAGATCAGCATCGAAAATGCCGAGCTTCTCCCACGCCTCGCGCAAGAGTGGACTTATCTCCTGCGCGTGCGCTCGCGATGGGCTTCCGATCCAGAGCAACGCAAATCCATCGGCAAACGCGCCGCCAAGGACCTCGAGCGCGTGGGTATTTCGTCCAAACGATTGCGCGAGTTGGCACACGTAAACCGTATCGAGGTCGAACTGTACGATTGGGATCGCCAGGATAAGAAGGCTTGCGCGATCCATGAGGCCGCCTGCGAAATTCCCTGGGAATACCTGCTCAGCGCCGGCACGCGCGCGGAGGGCCGTTACCACAGCACCTTGATCTCTCGCCTTTTCGGCCGCGGCTTTGCGAAGGTCAGGCCGCACCCGCCGAACAGCGTCCTCTTCGTCGAGAGCGCGCCTGGGCGCTTCGATGACGAGTACGGATTCGAGGATGAGGAAAAGCGCATCGATGTCGCGATCGGTGCATCTGGCAGAAAAGACGACGATCCATACCGGACGTTCCTACGAACGCCCCAAAAAAGCGAACTCGCCAAGGAAGTCCGCCGCAAAAATTGGGAAGCGATCCACGTCACCGGGATTGATACCCACCAGGCCGGGTGGATGGTCAAAGATTTCTATCCGGACATGAAGAAGAAGAAAGAGGCGCTCTTCAACGCGACCATCGACAAGGACGGACGGGTGCCTGATGGAATGATCCTCCGCGAGGCCCATGAAAGCGAGTTTCCCGTTCTATACGAGGATCTTGCCGAGACCCTTGTGAACCCGACCGCCCCACCTCGGCTCGTGACGCTCAATCTCTACTATTCCGGCGCGCGCATCGCGCGCGAACTGGTCAGAAAGGGAGCCCATGTCGCTCTTGGCTTTCTCGACGAGATCGACGACGATGTCGCGGAACTGTTCTTTCAGACATTCTACTGGAACTGGCGCTACGGAACGAAAGACCAGATCCTATCGATTCCGGACGCCTTCCTGATGTCGTGGGAGGCGATGCCGCTGGACGTACACGGCACGTCGATCGTGATCTGGATGGGACGTAGTGTCTTCGAAGAGGGCAGCGAATCCATCAAGAGGCCGACGTCGAGATCGCGTCCGGCGAGGAAGAAGGCATCTTCCCGAAAGAAGAGGGCCGCCTCATGATTCCGATCAAGGTCGACCTGGACGTCGCAGGGGAAATCAACTACTCGCTGCTGCATAATAACAGGCCCTTGCTCAAAAAACTGACGCTGACGCGGCTGGTTGAGGACCCTGTCGAAGCGATCGCGATTCAAGTCGAGCTCTGCGTCGGCGCCGAGAACTACCCTTACCGCTACACGATCCCGGTCATGACGGAATTGCAGCTGCCGCTGTTCTCCAAAGTGATCGTCCCCCTCACCGCCGGCCTGACGCGTTCGCTGCACGAGCGAGTGCAGTCCGCCGTTTACGTGAGAGTGACTTGTGGCGGAAAGACAGCGTTCGAGGAGACAAGGCGCGTCACCCTGATCCCTGTTGACGAGTGGGTCGACGACACCAGGAACAACCCGTGGCTGCCTTCCTTCGTGCTGCCCAGGGATCCTGCAATTCTTGAAATCATCCACGCCTCGCGACGCTACCTGATTGGCATTCTCGACGATCCCGGAGCAGGGTTCGACGGCTATCAGCAAGACGAAGAAGGCGCCGTCGACCGCCAGGTCCAGGCCATCTGGACCGCGCTGGTGAACGAATATCGTTTCCAGTACATCAATCCTCCTCCCGCTTATTCCGAGCAAAGTCAGCGGCTGCGCACGCCGAGCGAGATCGTCGCGTCCAACACCGGCACCTGCATCGACCTCGCGCTACTGCTCGCCTCTTGTCTCGAATATGTCGGCATCTTCCCGGTCGTCGTGCTGCTCAGCGGGCATGCTTTCGTCGGCTATTGGCGATCTGAAAAGGCGCATGACGACTTCGTGGGCGTGATCAAGATACCAGCAACGGTGGCGAGCGTTGGCGACGCGGCCACCCGGGATGCGGGATTGCCCTACGTCGATCCCTATGGCTGGCGGCTCACCAAAATCAGCTACGCCGAGATCAGGGCCTATGTGACGTCAGGCGATCTCGTGATGCTGGAGGCCACCTACCTGACGGGAGCCTATGGGTTCAAGGACGCGCAAACTGAAGGTCGGGCCAACCTGCGCAGCCCGAAGGAGTTCGACAGCCTGCTCGACATCCAGCGCGCACGCGAATTGAACGTCACGCCGCTCCCGATCATCAACGAATGACGGCATCGAACATGTCACAGTTTGCCGCGGAAGATCCCAGGCGTTACCTGTCGCTGATCAAGGCGGCCGAGGATCATGACGACCTGTTCCAGGCTCTCTATGTCGATCATGATGACAGGATGGACTCCGTCGCCGGCTTGAGACGCCGCCGGCGGCGTGCCTCCAACACGCCCGACGACAATATTCTTGCGGCTTCCCTGGTCGAGGAAAGCGGCGTCCTGCGCTGGTATGACGGCGTTCCAGCCCGGGAGGAAGCGCCGCAGCGCCGCCGCCGTGCACGACGGGCCGGGGGACCTCCGCCGCTTCCGGACCAGACGGTCGTCCTGACCAAGGAGTTTCCGAGGCTCCAGCCCAACAGGGCCGCCGCCGCCATCGGCGCGATCGACATGCGCCTCAATTCCGCGATCGGCGTCTCGCTGCAGTCCCACCTCAGGCAAGTGCGGGGCGGACCGCGAAAATTCGTCATCGATGCCAATGATGTCCACGGACCGTTCAACGGCCGGACCTTGTTGCTCGTCCACGGGACCTTCTCCAACGCCGTCAACATGGTTAGCGAATTCGAGGCGACGACGGACGGCCAGGCATTTCTCAATGCCGCTTTGAACGGACCCGACAAGTACGACCAGGTTCTCGTGTTCGAGCACGCGACGCTCGCCGTAAGCCCGGTGCTGAACGCGCTCGAGCTCGGACGCGCTTTCAGCGTCGCCACCGGAGCGGTCCACGTCGTCGCCCACAGCCGCGGGGGACTGATCGTGCGCTGGTGGCTGGAGGCGTTCGGCGCTGCGCTCAAAGCCGAGACGCGCGTCGTCTTCGCGGGCTCGCCGCTGTACGGCACCTCGCTGGCTGCGCCCGACAAGCTCCAGCACGCGTTGAGCCTGATCTCCAATATCGGGACGTTTGCCGAGAAGACGCTGACGCTCGTCGGCGCTGCCAATCCGTTCCTCTGGGTCGCGGGCAAGCTGGTCGAGGTGGTGATGACCGTCACCGGGACACTCGCCCACACGCCTCTCCTTGACGGGCTCATAGCGCTCATTCCGGGGCTGTTCGGACAATCCCAGATATCCAACAACTATGAACTCAATTTGCTTCGACTCGGTCCGTGCACGACGCAGCCTGTGTATTTCGTCGTCAAGTCGAATTTCGCGACGGTGGACCCCGGATGGCAGTTCTGGAAAAACTTCAGAGCGCTACGGGGCGCCGACCTTGCGGCCGACCAGATTTTCCCCGGCGACAACGACCTCGTGGTCGATACTGGCTCGATGACCAACCTGGGAGAGACAGACTTTCCGCTGAAAATCAGGGACATTGAGGATTTTGGCAACGATCCCGAAGTCTGGCACTGCAACTATTTTCGCCAGAAGAGAACCATCGACTTCATCCGGCGCAACCTCCCTTAGCCCGCCGGCACCGACAGCTTCGTCGCGTGCTCATGAAATAACGCCCGCAGCTTTCGCCGCAGCGGCATCAACGCCTTCGACGCAAGACCGAGCTTGCCCGAAGGCGCAATCAGATAGGCCTGGGTTTCGTCCTCGATGACGTGTTGCGCGTAGCCGACCCTCGCGAGCTGCCGCCCGAGCGCACGCGTATCATATGGACGCATCGCCTCTCGCACCCTGCGGCGGTAATCGGCGTCGGTGAAGAACAACGCGTGCGCGAGCTCGTGCGTCAAGGTGCTGCCGCGGCCTTCGTAGACGCCGATGACGTAAAACCGTTCGCGCAACCTCGCGAACAATCCGAGCAGTCGCTTCTCCTTGCGCGTGAGCGGATCGAACGCGCCGGCATGGAACGGAGCAAACGCCGTCGAAGGCACGTTGAAGCCGGACCAGTCCTGATAGTAGGTGAAGTTGCCGTGTCGCGCGGCATACCAGTCCATGTACTGCTCGAGCGAGAACACCCGCCCGTGAAACTCCGGCGACTCGTAGTGCTCCTGCACGCGCAGGAAGGTCGATGTCAGCTCGTATTGCGTCTTGAATCGAAGCAGATAGATGCCCGGCCCGACGCGCGTCTTGACGATCTTTCCCGACATCCGTCGCGTCCCCCTTGCCGGCCGTCGCGACTTCCGTCCTTCGTCAACCGCTGTTCGGCACATGGTAAATCGTTCCTTAACCTATCGCGACAAGATCGGGCTCAGAAAAGCAGCCTTTTCCGCCGATTCCGGGAGCAAGCATACATTCGGAACAAATCTCATGGCCGAATTGTCGCAGATTTAAGAAAACGCCTGCACCTGCTGCTTAACCGTTTGTGCAGCCCCGCCTCTCATAGTCGGGGTCAAACTCCTCGCTCATTCCAGGTTCATTCATCGTGACATCCTTTGGACGCGTGATTTCGGTTCGCGGGTCGCTCGCCCGGGTCGGACTTCTGGCGGAAAGCCAGTTGCCGGTCTCTGAGGTCCGGGCCACCGTCGGCCGCTTCGTCAGCATCCGCTGCGCCAGCTCGGTCATCGTCGCCATGATCACCGAGGTGTCCTGCGAGAATCTGTCGAGCAGCGACGACTACATTGCCATCGCCTCCGTCGACCTGCTCGGCGAAATCCACAATGCCGCCGACAAGGCCAAGTTTCAGCGCGGTGTCACCAACTATCCGACCATCGGGGATTCCGTCGACCTGATCACCAGCCAGGAGCTGCGCACGATCTACGCGCCGACCGGGTCGGACCAGATCAACGTCGGCTTCCTCCAGCAGGACCGCTCCGTCGTCGCTTATGTCGACGTCGAGGAAATGCTGTCCAAGCATTTTGCGGTGCTCGGATCGACCGGCGTCGGCAAATCCACCGGCGTGTCGCTGCTGCTCAACGAGATCCTCAAGGCGCGTCCGAATCTGCGCATCTTCCTGCTCGACGTGCACAACGAATATGGCCGCTGCTTCGGCGACCGCGCGCTGGTGCTCAACCCGCGGAACCTGAAGCTGCCGTTCTGG
>LNAP01005274.1_pt1 | contig 19817 bp, 19 predicted proteins | sample 602601 | NCBI WGS metagenome assembly LNAP01 (sample SAMN02440304, study PRJNA202911) | soil metagenome | biome: Subtropical and temperate rainforests or woodlands; isolation source: soil samples (1 kg each in a 20% v/v slurry with milli Q water) were... ...
GGAGCCTGGGCGTTGCCGCGGCGCTGGGCGCGGGCGCGCAGCCAGATCGCGGTGGCCAGCGCCAGCAGGGTGATGACGAGGTTGTGCAGCCGGTACAGTGTTTCGCTGGCCAGGAAAAAAATGCCCAGCCGCTCCGCCAGATACAGGCCGGTGATGGCGTAGGGCCACAGGTCGAGCTGCTCGCGCGCGGTCGGCGGCAGCAGGCGCAGCACGGGCACGACTGCCAGCAGCAGCGCGACCTGCAGCACGATCAGCGGCGCATCCGACTCCAACAGCTGCACGCCCATCATGGCGAGCAGCAGCCAGGCGGACAGCGGGCGTCCCAGCACCCGCGCGGCTGTTTTGCTCATTTCGCCGGCCCGGATCGCGTGGCGGCTGTGCCAGGCCAGCCAGAGCAGCAGCGGCAGCAGCACGACTTGCAGCACGTGCAGGGCGAGCTGGTTACCGGTGTCGGCCGCGGCGTACTGGCGGGCAAAGCGCAGTTCCATGTCCAGGCCGCTCCGCAGATAGGCCATCGCATCGCTGCGCGCCGTGGGTGTGAAGGTGGCGGCCCAGAGCGGCGGCGCGTCCAGTGCGAGCAGGCGGGCGTCGATGTAGTTGATGGCGTCGGCCACCGCCCGCTGCCCGGACTGGATGCGCTCTTCGACGGCGTTGGCGCGCTGGCCTAGTGCGATCTGCCGGCCCAGCGGCACGGACAGCGCCTGTTCGGCCCGGGTCAGCTGGGCGATGACGGAGTCGATACGGCCGGTCAGGGCCGGCGGCAGATCGGCGGCGCCGGGCGCGCTCTTGAGGGCCTGCCAGGCCTCGCGGCGGCGCGCCAGTTCAGCGGCGTCGTTGGCGTAGGCGGCGGTCGCCTGGTGCATGTCCTCCTGCCAGTCCGTGAAGCGGCGCGCGTCGAACATCCAATGCCGCTCCAGGCTTTCCAGCCGCATGATCGGCAGGGTGCGCAATTGGGCTGACTGGAACTGTTGGAGCTTTTCGTCGACAGACCGGGAAATCGCTTCCAGGCGCGGCGCCAGCGCGTCGGTGGGGTCGGCTCCCGTGACGCGTTCCATGACGCTTTCGGCATAGCGGTGATCGGTGTCCGCCCGCAGCGGGATTTCCGCCACCAGGATCGCCTGGGCTTGCGCGGAAGCCGGAACTGGGCGGACCGGCGCCGTCGAGGCGCTCTGCGCGTGCGCGGGCCCCAGCAGGCAGGCCAGCAGTGCAATCAGACCGAAAAGCGCTTTTGCTCTTGCTATCGCTTGGGCGCGCATGTCGCGGCTCCGGTGGATGGATGCGGCGGTCTACGGAGAAGGCGTCTTACGATATCGCGGAAGGGCGAGCCAGGGAAAGGGGCGCGGGCATCGACTTCCTGGCCCATTGATTGAGCGCGGCGGCAAATCCCAGTACGACCTGGCGGTCTTCGTCAAACCGGCGCACGAGATAGATGCTGGATGAAATTCTCGGCATGCTTTTTTCATGCGCAAGTTCGCAGATCGCGACGGCATCGGCGCGCAGGCGCGCAATCGATTCGGGGACGATGGAGATGCCGAGCCCCGCGGCCACCAGATTGACCACGGCGGGCACCTCCACGACCTGTTGAACGATCTTCGGCTCGAAGCGCGAAAACAGGCAGGCCTGGTACACCGAGTCGGCAAAGATGGACGACGCCAGGCGAAAGAACACGAAATCCTCGTCTTTCAATTCGTGCAGGCGCAGCCGTTTCCGATGCGATAGCGGATGGCCCGGCGGCAGCACGACCACCGACGAGTCGTGCCACAGCAACTCGGAAGCGAATGTCGGATCGGCGGGGATGCCGCGTGAGAGGCACAGATCCAGGCGCCTGTCCTGCAGCCCCGTCAGCTGATCGGAGGGGGGTATTTCCTTCAAGGCCACGTCCACCTGCGGCCGCTCCTGCCGGAACTCGCGGATGAACTGGGGCAACGTGCCGAGGAAGTGCGAGCCGGTCAAGCCCAGCGTCACGCATCCCTCCAGGCCCTGTGCCACGCGCCGCACTTGAAGCCTGGCCTCGTCCAGGCGATCCAGGACGGCGCGGACGTGGGGCAGCAGCACGCTGCCCGCTTCACTCAGCTGGACGCTTCTGCTGGTGCGTATGAAAAGACGGACGCCGAGGTCGGCCTCCAGATTACTCAGCTGCTGACTGAGTGGAGGTTGCGAAATGTGCAGCTTCTGGGCCGCTTTCGTAAAGCTCTGTTCTTCCGCAATCGCCGCAAAGTACCGAAGCTGCCGCAAGTCCATGGTTGGGCATCCCGTCCTATTTATCTGGAAACACTATAGATGATTCCCAAATTCGTATTGGACGATATCGATCCCGATGCCGAGAATTGCCATCAAATGATTCGCTCCGGGCAGCCGGACGTGGACGATAAATACAAAGAATGGGGAGCAGGCAATGAACCTGGTTGTTTCAGTCGCGGCATGGAAGTTCCATTTCAACCCGAACAAACTGGTCAAGATGAAAAAGATACTGAGTTTCTCTGCGCTGATTTTCGCCCTGGGCCTTGCCCATGCTGGCGCCGTCCACGCGCAAGGCTATCCGTCGAAGGCCGTCACGGTGATCGTGCCGCACGGACCAGGAGGGGCCAACGACGCGGTGGCTCGGCCTTTTGCCCAAAAAATCGGCGAGCGCCTGCATCAGACTTTCGTGGTGGAGAACCGGGCGGGCGCGGGCGGCAATATCGGTATCGGCGTATCGGCGCGAGGCAGTCAGGATGGTTACAACCTGCTGCTGACCGTGGGTAGCAGCTATACCATCAGCCCATTCGTATACAAGTCCGTGCCATTCGACCCCAAGAAGGATTTTGAACCCATCGGCCTGGTCGCGACGGCTCCTTATGTCTTGATCGTCAATCCGGATCTGCCGGTAAAGACCGTGCAGGACCTGATCTCATTGGCCAAAAGCAAGCCAGGCCAACTGCACATGGCGTCCGCGGGTAACGGCACGCTCGATCATCTGCTGGGCGAAATGTTCAAGCGGGCGGCCGGCGTCGACATGATGCACATTCCCTATAAGGGCGCCTCCGCCGCCAACACGGATATGGTGTCTGGCCGGGTGTCGGTGACTTTCACCAGCTGGCCCAGCGTCATGTCGTTTGTCCATGCCGGCAAGCTGCGCCTGATCGCGGTTGCGTCGTCCGAGCGCTCATCGTTGCTGCCGGACGTGCCGACCATCGCCGAGACCGTGCCTGGCGTCGCGGCCATGTCGTGGTATGGCTTGTTCGCTCCGGCCGGCACCCCGGCGGACGTGGTTGCCACGCTGCGCCGGGAAGCCTCGAGCGTGCTGGCGGACAAGTCGTTTCAAGCCAACTTGAGGGCCCAGGGCGCGGAAGCGGCGAATACGACGCCCGCTCAGTTCAGCGAGCTGATCGACTCCGATCTGAAAACGTGGTCCGGGATCATCGAGCAGACCGGCGCCCGGATCGAGTGACGGCCGCCAAATCCTTCTGTTTTGGAGTTTTGCATGAGCAGCGCTGCGGAAAACTATAAGGGCGTATGGGGGCATCGAGTCGGCTTTGGCGACAAAGCGGCATTGCTTCTCATCGACTTCGTGCAAGCCTATACGCTGGAAGAATCGCCCATGTTTGCCTCTGGCGTTGTGGCCGCGGTGGCGCACAGCGCGGAAATCCTGCGGGTGGCGCGAGATGCCGGAATGATGGTCATCCACACCACGATCAGGCACCAGTCCGATACGCTGGCCGACGCCGGCGCCTGGTATCGCAAGTCGCCGATCCTCGAACTGTTCCAACACGCGCCTTACAACGAGTTTTGTGGCGGCTTGGAACCCTTGCCCGGCGAGATCGTCCTGCACAAGCAGTACGCCAGCAGTTTTTTTGGCACCAGCCTGGCCAGTACGCTGACGGCTTCCAGGGTCGACACCCTGATCGTGCTGGGCTGCTCCACCAGCGGCTGCGTGCGCGCAACGGCGGTGGATGGCGTGCAGCATGGCCTGAACGTGATCGTGGTGCGGGAGGGAGTGGGGGACCGCCACCCCGATCCGCATGAAGCCAATCTTTTCGATATCGACAGCAAGTACGGGGATGTGGTTTCAAAGCAGGCGGCGCTCGAATTCATCCGCGCGTCGAGGGCGTCATCGCCGCCCGAGGCGGCCTGAGCCGCTACCTGTTGCACACGTTCGGCCGTCGTGGCTTTGCTCGGCCGACGGCGAGTAGAGGGCTTGCCAAAAACCGTCTCATCGCCGGTATTCGTGATTCGCGAATAGCGAATATCACCCTGAGATGGAACTAAAACCCCAAGACTTGTTGGTATTGCTAAAGGTGGCCGCCCACCCCCCACAGCGCTGGGCCTATGCCGCGCTGTCCATGAGCGCCTCGGAGACCCATGCGAGCGTGAAGCGCGCCGTGGCCTTTGTCGCCGCCAAGAACAGCAGAAACTGACGTACCAAAGCAAAAAGCCCCGCCGTATTGAAGACCGGGCGGGGCTAAGTGCTTGAATCTTTTGGTGGCCTGGGGCGGAATCGAACCACCGACACAAGGATTTTCAATCCTCTGCTCTACCGACTGAGCTACCAGGCCAACGAAGTCCGCAACTATTTGCGCCAGTTGGGGGCGAAAATCTTGGATATTGCCTTGCTCGGCCGGATCGCTGCATGAATCATGAGCCAGGTTGTTGGGCGGATGGCACGAAAGGTGCGACCCAAGGTCGCGGCCTGGGGGTGAAATGGCCTGGGGATAACCCGCAGGGGTATAATGATTAGCGGTCTGACGCTGCTCCCGGGTTGAATTCCCCCGATTGAATAACCCCGGTTTGCAGCGCCTCGTTCTTGGTGGCAGTACTTAACGCTTACGCGCGGATGGCCCGGCCATCCTTCCCACATGTCGGTAGCTGTCCTTGCCTTCGGTCTGAATCACACCTCCGCGCCGGTTTCGGTCCGCGAGCGCGTGTCCATGCCCGTCGATCTGGTGAAGCCCGCGCTGGAAGGCCTGCGCTCGGCGTTCGGCGGCTCGGTGCGCGAAGCCGCCATCCTGTCCACCTGTAACCGTACCGAGATCTATTGCGCCGCTGACGGCCACGTGGCCGATCAACTGCCTGCCTGGCTGGCGGATTACAACCGCCTGGACGCCGGCACGCTGCGCCCGCATCTCTACCGCCATCACCAGGACGACGCCGTGCGCCACGCCTTCCGCGTGGCCAGCGGCCTGGATTCCATGGTGCTGGGCGAAACCCAGATCGTGGGCCAGATGAAGGACGCCGTGCGCGCCGCCGGTGAAGCCGGGTCGTTGGGCACCTTGTTGCACCAGATGTTCCAGCGCACCTTCTCGGTGGCCAAGGAAGTGCGGTCGCAGACCGCCATCGGCGCGCAATCGGTGTCCATGGCCGCCGCCGCCGTGCGCCTGGCCGAGCGCGTGTTCGGCAACCTGGACCAGGCCCGCACGCTGTTCATCGGCGCGGGCGAAATGATCGAATTGTGCGCTACGCACTTCGCCGCGCAGCGTCCGCGCAGCATGGTCGTGGCCAACCGCACGGCCGAACGCGCCGAAGTCCTGGCCAATCGCTTTGCCGCCAGCACCATGAAGCTGTCGGACTTGACGGACCGCCTGTCCGAGTTCGACGTCATCGTGTCCTGTACGGCCAGCTCCTTGCCCATCCTCGGTTTGGGGATGGTGGAACGGGCCACGCGCCTGCGCCGCCACCGCCCCATGGTCATGATCGACCTGGCCGTGCCGCGCGACATCGAACCCGAAGTCGGCCGCCTGGACGACGTCTACCTGTATTCGGTGGACGACCTGGGCCGCCTGGTGCAGACCGGCACGGACGCGCGCCGCGCGGCCGTGGTGCAGGCCGAAGCCATCATCGAAACCCGCGTCCAGGGCTTCATGCACTGGATGCAGTCCCGCGAAGTGGTGCCCGTCATCCGCGACCTGCACCAGGCCGCCGAGGACGTGCGCAGCGCCGAGCTGGAACGCGCCCGCCGCCTGCTGGCACGGGGCGAGTCGCCGGAAGCCGTGCTTGAGCAACTGGCCCATGGCCTGACGCAGAAATACCTGCACGGCCCGCTGGCGGCCCTGAACCGCAGCGAAGGCGATGACCGCAAGCAGCTGCTTGCCTGGATGCCGCGCCTGTTCCCTGGCCGCGACTCCCGCCGTTAGCGACTCTGCCCCACGTCCCGCCTCCTGGCGGGCGTTCGTCTTTTGGGCGCCCGCTATCCGCTTTCCCGCTTTTCTTTTTGGTCATTCCCCATGAAATCTTCCATGCGCAGCCGGCTGGAGCACCTGTGTCATCGCCTCATCGAGGTTGACGCCCTGCTCGCCGAACCGGAGACCGCGTCCGACATGGACCGTTTCCGCAAGCTCTCGCGTGAACGCGCGGAACTGGAGCCGGTGGTCGAGGCGTTCACCGCTTTCGCCCGCACCGAGGATGATCTGGCCGCAGCCCAGGAAATGCTGTCCGACCCGGACCTGAAGTCCATGGCCGAGGACGAGATCAAGTCCGGCCGCGCCAAGCTCGAAGAACTGGAAGCCGCGTTGCAATTGCTGCTGCTGCCGCGCGATCCCAACGACGGGCGCAGCCTGTTCCTGGAAATCCGCGCGGGCACGGGCGGCGACGAAAGCGCGCTGTTCTCGGGCGATCTGCTGCGCATGTACACGCGCTACGCCGAACAGCGCGGCTGGCGCGTGGAGCTTATGTCGGAGAGCGCTTCTGAACTGGGCGGCTACAAGGAAGTGATCGCCCGCATCGACGGCGACGGCGCCTATGGTCGCCTGAAGTTCGAGTCCGGGGCGCACCGCGTGCAGCGCGTGCCCGCCACCGAGGCGCAAGGCCGCATCCACACCTCGGCCTGCACGGTGGCCGTCATGGCCGAAGCGGACGAGATGTCGGAAATCGTCATCAACCCCAATGATTTGCGCATCGACACCTTCCGCGCCAGCGGCGCGGGCGGCCAGCACATCAACAAGACTGATTCGGCGGTGCGCATTACCCACCTGCCGACCGGGCTGGTGGTGGAATGCCAGGACGACCGCTCGCAGCACCGCAACAAGGACAAGGCCATGCAGGTGCTGGCCGCGCGCCTGAAAGACAAGGAAACCCGCGAACGGCAGAGCAAGGAAGCCGCTGAGCGCAAGAGCCTGATCGGCTCGGGTGACCGTTCCGAGCGCATCCGCACCTATAACTTCCCGCAGGGCCGCGTGACCGACCACCGCATCAACCTGACGCTGTACAAGCTGCAGCAGATCATGGAAGGCGATCTGGAAGAGCTGACCGGCGCCCTCATCGCCGAACACCAGGCCGAACAGCTGGCGGCCCTGGGCGACGACATCTGAGCCCGGCCATGACGCCGCCCCAGCTGAAAAGCCTGCTGCTCGATACGCGCCTGCCCCGCCTGGAGGTGCGCATGCTGCTGGAGCACGTGCTGGCCAAGCCGCGCGCCTGGCTGCTGGCGCACGACACCGACCCTCTGCTGCCCGAGACGGCCGCGGCCTATGAGGCCCTGGCCCAGCGGCGCCTGGCCGGGGAGCCCATGGCCTACCTGCTGGGCCACCGCGAATTCATGGGTCACCGTTTCCGCGTGACCCCGGACGTGCTGATTCCGCGCCCGGATACCGAGGTGCTGGTCGAGACCGCGCTGGAATGCCTGGCCGGCCAGGCTGCGCCCGCGGTGCTGGACCTGGGCACCGGCAGCGGCGCGATCGCGATTTCCATTGCGTTGGCGCGCCGCGACGCGCGGGTGATGGCGTCCGACGTCAGCGCGGCCGCGCTGGCGGTCGCTGCCGCCAATGCCTGGGATCTGGCCGCGTCCGTGCGTCTGGTCGAAGGCAGCTGGTACCAGGCCGTGCCGGCGGGCGAAGGCTTCGACCTGATTGTGTCCAATCCGCCCTATGTGGCCTGCGATGACCCGCATCTGGAGCAGGGCGACGTGCGTTTCGAGCCGCGGGGGGCGCTGACCGACGGCGCGGGCGGGCTGGAAGACCTGGCCCGCATCGTCCAGGGCGCCGGCCGCCACCTGAAGCGGGGCGGCGCCCTGTGGCTGGAGCATGGCTGGGACCAGGCGCAAGCCGTGCGGGACCTGCTGGCCGCGGCTGGATTCCAGGACGTGCACAGCCGCCAGGACCTGGCCGGCATCGAGCGTATTTCCGGCGGCCGGCTGCCCGCCTGACCGCATTCCCGGTGGGGCGCCCGGGATATCCGGGCGGATTTTCCCGCTGTACCTATAATTGGCGTATTCCGTTATGCCTGTCCAAGAGACCACCATGAGCGACGTTCAAGAATTCATCCGCGAAACCGTGACCCAGCACCCCGTCGTGCTGTTCATGAAGGGCACCGCCCAATTCCCGCAATGCGGCTTTTCCGGCAAGGCCATCCAGATCCTGAAGGGCTGTGGCGTGAAGAAGCTGGTTACCGTCAATGTGCTGGACGCCAGGGCATCAAGGAGTTCTCCAGCTGGCCCACGATTCCGCAGCTGTACGTGGCTGGCGAGTTCATCGGCGGCTCGGACATCATGAACGAGATGAACGAATCCGGCGAACTGAAGACGCTGCTGGACCAATCCGGCGCAACGGCCTGATCAGTCCATGCGGCGACTGGTCATCGGCATCACGGGCGCCACGGGCTCCCTTTACGCGGTGCGCATGCTGCAGGCATTGCGCGGCGTGGATGATGTCGAAACGCATCTGGTAGTGTCGGCGTCTGGCGTGCTGAACATCAAGCACGAGCTGGACGTCGGCCGCCATGATGTCTATGCCTTGGCGGACCACGTGCACAGCGTGCGCGACGTGGGCGCCACCCTGGCCAGCGGCGCGTTCCAGACCGCAGGCATGGTGATCGTGCCTTGCTCCATGCGCACGCTGGCGGCCGTGGCGCACGGCCTGTCGGATAACCTCATCACCCGCGCCGCCGACGTCACCCTCAAGGAACGCCGGCGTTTGGTGCTGATGGTGCGCGAGACGCCGTTCAACCTGGCGCATTTGCGCAACATGACGGCCGTGACCGAAATGGGCGGCATCGTGTTTCCGCCGCTGCCCGCGTTCTACCACCGGCCCGCTTCCATTGAAGAGATGGTGGACCATACCGTGGCGCGCGTGCTGGAGATGTTCGATATCGTGGTGCCTGGCCCGCATTGGGAAGGCATGAAGTAGTGGTTGCCGCAGGACAAAAAAAGAGCTCCAAGTCTGGAGCTCTTTTCATTTGCGCGATAAGCGCTTGCGCGGCGCGCAGCAATCACACCGTCGCGATCGGCGTGACCGGCGACCCGATTGCATGCGGCAGGCGCAAGGGCGGCGCGGTCAGCATGAAGTGATGGCGGCCGTTGGCGTGCAGCCAGTCGGCCAGGTCCCTCAAGTACCAGAGTTCCGCCAGCGGCAGCCCCAGCTTGAACAGGCAATGGTGGTGCAGCGGCAGCATGGCGCGCGGGCCGGTCTTCTCGCGCGCGGGATAGGCTTCCACGGCGTAGTTGTCGGCGCAGATGGCGGCGATGCCGCTGTCGGTGATCCATTGCAGCAGCGCCTCGTCGGTGCCGTCCAGCGCAGCGCCGTAGGTGTGCAGCGTTTCGGCGTCGGGCGTGCCGTTCATGGCGACCACCGCTTCGGCATAGCCGGTGCGCAGCACCAGCATGTCGCCGGGTTCGACGCTGATGTCGTCAGTCTTCAGCACATGCATGAGCTCTGCATGGCCGATCAGCGTGCGGCCGGGGCCGTAGTGGCGGAACAGGTCCACCAGCACGCCACGGCCCTGCATGCCTTTCTGCGCCAGGTTTTCCACGCCCAGCTTCAGGGCGGCCGAGGGGCCGCCACTGTTGCAGCCGCAGCCGGTATGGTCGCCGTCGGCCGGGCCGATGACGTCGACGCCGGCCTGGTAGCCGTTGTAGTAGCGCAGTTCGGGCTTGCCGTCGCCGTCGGCGTCGAACAGCGCGCCCACATGCGCCAGCGCGTCCCATTGCGTCGAATACTGCATCGACAGCAGCACCTGGTCGTCGCTCAGCACGTCGACCGCGTCCGGGTTGACGTTGCGCAACGGGAAGTTCAGGTACGGCGTGTCCGCGAGGCGCGTGGGGCTCAGCTGCGGCGGATGGCGGCGCGGATTGAGCACGTTGCCGCCGGGCAGGTCCAGCGGCAGCGACAGGCAGAAGGTCTTGCCGGCGCGGATTTCGCGCGCGCCTTTCAGGACCTGTTCTTCGGTGATGAGGTTCAGGCGGCCGAGTTGGTCGTCGGGTCCGAAGTCGCCCCAGTTGGAGCCTTCGGGCCGGTTTTTCCAGCGCTGCATGCCGCTTACCCCTTCAGGAAGTCGACGACCGCGCGGGTGAAGACTTCCGGTTGCTCCCAGTTCGAGATATGGGAGGTGTTCATTTCAAAGTAGCGCGCGCCGGGTATGGCTGCGGCCAGCTCTTGGCCCTGGGTCGGCGTGGCGGCCAGGTCGTGCGTGCTGCTGATGACCAGCGTGGGCGCCTTGATGGAAGCCACCTGTTCGCGGAAGTCGGCGTCGCGCAGCGCGGCGCAGTTGCCCGAGTAGCCGGCGTCCGGCGTGCGGCGCAGCATGTCGATCAGCACCTGGGTCAGTCCCGGCTCGGCGGCGCGGTAGCTGTCGGTGAGCCAGCGCTCGACCAGCGTGGGCGCCATTTTTTCCAGGGTCTGTTCGGCGACCGCGGCGATGCGGGCGCTCCAGCCTTCGGCCGAGCCGATGCGCGCGGCGGTGTTGCACAGGATCAGCTTGTCCAGCAGCTCGGGACGCGCCAGTGCCAGCCACAGGCCGGTGGGGCCGCCCATCGACAGGCCGCAGAAGTGCGCGCGCTTGATGTTCAGATGCGTCAGCAGTTCGGCGACGTCGTTGCCCAGCTGCTCGAAGCTGTATTCGCCTTCGGGGATGGAAGACTTGCCGTGTCCGCGGGTGTCGTAGCGCAGCACGCGGAAGTGCTTGCTCAGTTCGGGAATCTGGCGGGCCCACATGTCGGAGCAGGTGCCCAGCGAGTTGGAGAGCACCAGCACCGGCGCGTCCGCGGGGCCATCGATGACGTAGAACAGCCGTGCCTGGCTGAGATCGGCGTAAGACATGTGGGTTTATTCCTTTCGATTACAGATGGCAGACGCCGTCGAGGTAGGCCTTGCGCCAGCGCGTGATGGTCACGCGCTCGAACAGCTGGGCCTGGGCGAACGGGTCGGCATCGATGAACTGCTGCGCGGCTTCGCGCGTTTCCAGGGCCACGATGTACAGGCCGCCGCCGGCGTCCTTGCCGTCGTCCTGCAGCTTGGCGCCGCAGGCCAGCAGCAACTGCTTGTTCGCGTCCAGGTATTCCAGGTGCGCAGCGCGATGCTGCTGGCGCACGTCCTGGTGGCCGGGCTTGTCGAAGGTTTCGATGATGTAGGGCATGAACTGCTCCTGTCAGATCGCCGAGGGGTGGCGCGCCAGCGCCGTGACGTTGATATCCATGTACGGGAACAGCGGCAGCGAGGACAGCAGCGTGTGCAGTTCGTCGTTGCTTTCGACGTCGAAGATGCTGACGTTGGCGTAGCGGCCGGCCACGCGCCACAGGTTCTTCCACTTGCCGTCGCGCTGCAGCTGCTGCGCCAGGGCCTTTTCGTCGGCCTTCAGCTTGTCGGCGCGCTCGGCGGGCATGTCGACGGGAAGATTGACTTGCATTTGAACCATGAACAACATGATGACTCTCTCCTGTAAAGCCGCTCCGGCGCTGCCGGAGCGCGCACAAAACTCAGCGGGAAAACTTCAGCGGCAGGCCGGTCAGGCTCAGCAGCTCGTCGGCGGTGGTGTCGCCGAACATGTCGGTGACGGTGACGCCGTCGGCGCGGATGTCGAACACCGCCACGTCGGTGTAGACGCGCGACACGCAGCGCACGCCGGTCAGCGGATAGGTGCAGGCTTCCACCAGCTTGCTCTGGCCTTCGCGGGTCTGCAGTTCCATCATCACGAAGACGTCCTTGGCGCCGATGGCCAGGTCCATCGCGCCGCCCACGGCGGGGATGGCGTCGGGCGCGCCGGTGTGCCAGTTGGCCAGGTCGCCGTGCTGCGACACCTGGAAGGCGCCCAGCACGCAGATGTCCAGGTGGCCACCGCGCATCATCGCGAACGAATCGGCGTGGTGGAAGAACGAGCAGCCGGGCAGTTCGGTCACGGGCTGCTTGCCGGCGTTGATCAGGTCGTAGTCTTCCTCGCCCTTGGCGGGGGCGGGGCCCATGCCCAGCATGCCGTTTTCGGTGTGCAGGATGACTTCGCGATCGGCCGGCAGATGGTTGGCGACGAGCGTGGGCAGGCCGATGCCGAGGTTCACGTAGGCGCCTTCAGGAATGTCCTGCGCGACGCGGGCGGCGATCTGGTCGCGGGTCAGTTTGGTGCTCATTGCTGCTCCTTGGCGGCCGGGGTGGCTTCGATCTGCACGACGCGTTTCACGAAGATGCCGGGGGTCACGACGGTTTCGGGGTCCAGCTCGCCCAGTTCGACCACTTCGCGCACTTGGGCCACGGCGACGCGCGCGGCGCTGGCCATGATGGGGCCGAAGTTACGGGCGGTCTTGCGGTAGACCAGGTTGCCCCAGCGGTCGCCGCGCTCGGCCTTGATGAGCGCGTAGTCGGCGTGCAGCGGATACTCCAGCACGTACTGGCGGCCGTTGATTTCGCGGATCTCCTTGCCGTCGGCCAGCGGCGTGCCATAGCCGGTGGGCGTGAAGAACGCGCCGATGCCGGCGCCGGCAGCGCGGATGCGTTCGGCCAGGTTGCCCTGGGGCACCAGTTCCAGCTCGATCTTGCCGCTGCGGTACAGGCCGTCGAAGATCTGCGAATCCACCTGGCGCGGGAACGAGCAAATGATCTTGCGCACGCGGTTGGCGCCCAGCAGGGCGGCCAGGCCGGTGGTGCCGTTGCCGGCGTTGTTGTTGATGATGACCAGGTCCTTGGCGCCCTGCTCGAGCAGGGCGTCGATCAGCTCCATGGGCTGGCCGGCAGTGCCGAAGCCGCCGATCATGACGGTGGCGCCGTCGGGTACGTCCGCCAGGGCGGCCGCCGCGCTTGCAACAAGCTTAGAAATCATGATGTTTGCTCATAGGTGGCGTGTCATAATTTGTTCTTAATTAGAACTTTCGTTCTTCTGAAGAACATCGTTTCATGGGGATGAGCCGAGCGTCAAGGCGAGCCGGCGCGGCGTCATCTCCATTTACTCTTTTTGCGGTAGACGGATGGCCGAGCAAGATACCCAGCAACCCAGCGACAGCTACGTGCAGTCCTTCGCGCGCGGCTTGTCCGTGATCCGGGCCTTCGGCCCCGACCGTTCGCAGATGACGTTGTCCGAGGTCGCCGCGGTGACCGGGCTGACCCGCGCCGGCGCGCGCCGCATCCTGCTGACGCTGGAGCACCTGGGCTACGTCACCGTCGACGACCGCAAGTTCTCGCTGACGCCGCGCATCCTGGAACTGGGCTACGCCTACCTGTCCGGTACGCCGTTGTGGAACCTGGCGCTGCCGTACATGGAAGAGGTGGCCGAGCAGACGCGGGAGTCGTGTTCCGTGTCGGTGCTGGAGGGCGCGGACATCGTCTACATCCTGCGCCTGTCCACGCACAAGGTCATGACCATCAACCTGGCCGTGGGCAGCCGCCTGCCGGCCTGGGCGACCTCGATGGGACGCGTGCTGCTGGCGGGGCTGACGGAGCCGGAGCTGGACCGGGTGCTGGCGTTGAGCCAGATCCAGTCCTACACGCCGCACACCATCACGGATATCGCCGAACTCAAGCGCGTGCTGGCCGGCGTGCGCGCCGACGGCTACGCCTGCGTCGCGCAGGAACTGGAGCCGGGGCTGCAGTCGGTGGCCGTGCCCATCATGGACCGCAGCGGCCGCGTGATCGCCGCGATGAACGTCAGCGGCCATGCCAATCGCTTCACGCGCAAGGAAATGCTGGCGGCCTTCCTGCCGCCGCTGCGCCGCGCGGCCGACCAGATCAACCACGCCCTGCTGCGCCGCTAGGCGAAGCAGGGGGGCGAAGAGGACGGCAGGCAGGCGCATGGCTGGCCTCAGATGGGCGCGACGCCCAGCGTCGTGCCGCCGCAGACGTACAGCATCTGGCCGGTGACGAAGCCGTTGTCCGGAGACAGGAAGAACATCGCCGCGCGCGCCACGTCTTCGGGCGTGCCCAGGCGCTTGACCACGATGCTGTTGATGATGCGCTCGGTCTGCGGCGCGCCTGCCGGATTGCTCTTGGTGAACAGGTCGGTGGCGATGGGGCCGGGGCCGATGGCGTTGACGGTAATGCCGTCGCCGCCCAGTTCCATGGCCAGCGTGCGGGTCAGGCCCACCAGGCCGGCCTTGGTGGCCGAATAGACCACGCGGTCGGGCTTGCCCAGCGCGGCGCGCGACGACATGTTCACGATGCGGCCGAAGCCGGCCTCGCGCATGGCGGGCAGCGCGGCCTGCACCAGGATCAACGCGGTGCGCAGATGCAGGTTCACCACGTAGTCCAGGTCCGCCAGCGTGGCCGTGTCGGCCGTGCCGGGGCGGGTGGCGCCAGCGTTGTTGACCAGGCCCACGATGTTGTAGGCCTCGGTCACCTCGCGGGCGACTTCCTTGGTGCGCGCTTCGTCGGTCAGGTCGGCCTGATATGACACCAGTCCCGCGGGCGGCTGCTCGGGCAGTTTGTAGTCGATGTTGACGACCTGGTGTCCCGCATCCAGCAGCATGCGGATGATTGCCGCTCCGATCCCGGCGCTGCCGCCGGTCACGAGATACGCAGTAGGTTTGCTCATATCAGTTCCCTATTCCAAATTCCAACGCAGGCTGAAACGCTGCCGGTACAAATTAGTCCGTCCTCTCCTCGGCGAGGACACCGCCAGATCCGGCTTTGCCGGTCTGCAGGTGTCGCCCCCTGGGGGGCGCGCGTAAGCGCGTACGGGGGGGCTTAATGCGTCAAGTAGCCCCAGAGCAGCACGGCGGTGATGTGGATCACGCCGACCCACAGCATCATGATGACGGTATAGCCCATCACGTCGCGCAGCTTGAGCTTGGACAGCGCCAGCGCCGGCAGGATCCAGAACGGCTGCACCAGATCGTTCCAGGCGTTGCCCAGCATGACGGCCATGGTGGTCTGGTTCAGCGCGCTGCCGATTTCCTTGGCGGCGTCGATCATGAACGGACCCTGGATGACCCAGTGGCCGCCGGCCGACGGCGCGAAGAAGTTGATGACGAACGAGCTGATCAGGCCCCAGAACGGCAGCGACTCGGGCGTGGCCACGTCGACGAACACTTGCGAGATCGTGGTGACCAGGCCGGAGGCGGCCATGATGGCCATGATGCCGGCGTAGAAGGGGTACTGGAGGATGATGCCCGAGATCGTCTTGATGCCTTCGGTCAGCTTGGCCACATAGGCGGCCGGCGTACCCAGCAGGATGATGCCCAGGAACAGGATGATGAAGTTGATCAGGTTCAGGTCCAGCGAACCGCCGTCCATGAAGTGGAAGGTCACGTAGGCGATGCCCAGCGCGCCGATCAACATGCTCAGAATGCGACTGTTGTTCAGCTTGGAGGCGATGGTGCCCTTTTCCAGCATGTCTTCGGCGGCGTTGGACGTGTTGGCGTCGCGGTCGATGGCCGGATCCACTTCAACGATCTTCTCGCCCTTCTTCGGGTGCAGCCAGGCGTTGAGCAGCGGCAGCGTCACGATGATGACCAGGCTGGTGATCAGCATGGGCACCGAGAAAATGGTTTCCGACAGCGGGATGGTGCCCATCTGCTTGGCGGTCGGGTGGCCAGGGGTGGCGACCAGCACCGGGATGCTGGCCGACAGGCCCAGGCCGTACATGGTGAAGCCGCTATAGGCGGCGGCGATGATCAGGGGGTAGTGCACGCCCTTGACCTTGAGCGCCAGCTTCTTGGCGACGATGCCGCCGATGACCAGGCCGAAGCCCCAGTTCAGATAGCTGCCGATGCCGCCGACCAGCGTCGCCACGATGATGGCGGTATGCGGCTTGTGCACGTGGCTGACGATGCGGTTGAGCAGGCGGTCGGTCAGCGGCGCGGTGGCCAGCACATAGCCCATCGCCAGGATCACGGCCATCTGGGTCGTGAAGGCCAAGAGGCTCCAGAAGCCTTTGCCCCAGGCGCGGGTGACGTCGCCGATGCTCTGGCCTTCGATGCCCATGGCCAGCAGCACGGTGAGCAAGGTCAGCGCGATCGCGAAGACGAAGGGATCGGGCAGATACTTGCGCATCAGCTCGGTAAAGAATGAAGCCAGTTTATTCATGATGCTTCCTACAAACTCCGGTCAGGCTGTTTTTTCGCGTCTTGCCCCGCCCGGCGCCGGGTGGCGGCGCGGGTGGGTGGGACGATTGCTTTCTTTGTGTGGTTGGGCTTGTGGCCCGCTGGCGCTGGTGGCGGGAGACCCCGCGCCTTATGTAGTGAATTCTTGCTGGCGGAACCGTCAGGAGCCGCTGGCCTTGCCGTTGAGCCACGCGGCCAGTTCGCCCAGCGCGGCGCTTTTCTCGCGCAGCACGCGTTCGCGGCGCTCGGGGCTCCAGGTGTAGAAACCCTGGCCGCTCTTGGCGCCGATCTGACCGCTTTCAACCTTGCTCTTCAGGAGTTCGGAGGGTTCGCTGCGGTTTTCCAGGTCTTTGTAGAGATAGCTGGCGATCGCGTAATGCACGTCGATGCCGTTCATGTCGCGCTGTTCCAGCGGACCCGACAGGGCCAGGCGGATGCCCAGGCTCCACTTGACCACTTCGTCGATGTCCTCGGCGCTGGCCACGCCTTTCTCCAGCAGCGAGATGGCCTCGCGGGCCAGGGCATGCTGGATGCGGTTGGCGATGAAGCCGGGAATGTCCTGGCGCACCAGCACCGGGCGCTTGCCGGCATGGCGCAGCGTGGCCATGACCCGGGCGACGGTGTCTTCAGAAGTGCCGTCGTTGCGTACCACTTCCACCAGCGGAATCACGTCGGCGGGGGTGAAGAAATGCGTGCCCACGAAGCGGTCGCGGCGCACTACCGCGCTGGCGATGGCGTTGATGGACAGGCCGGAGGTGTTGGTGGCGAAGAGGGTGTGCGCCGGACACAGGGAATCCAGCTTGGCGAAGATGCCGCGCTTGAGTTCCAGGTTTTCCGGCACGGCTTCGATGACCAGGTCGCTGTTGCAGGCCGCTTCCAGTCCGGGCGCGACTTGTATGCGCTGCATCGCTTCCTGGACCTGGCCGGGAGCGTAGACGTTCAACTGGCGGTCTATCGTCTGCAGCGCGCGTTCCAGCGCGCCTTCCATCGGGTCGATCAGGACGACGTTCAATCCCTTCGAGGCGAACAGCGCGGCGATGCCGCTGCCCATGGCGCCTGCGCCGACGATGGCGAGATTCTTGAGGGGAGTATCCATGATGGTTCGCTCGGTGCTGACTGACACGCCGGGCTTGCGGGCGGCACGTGCGGAACCAGGGTGCTTTCTGTCTCTTCCGGAGTGCCTTCCTGTGCGCCTGGCCAGAAAAATCGTTTTGTTCTATATACGAACATTTGTGCGTATATAGAATTTCTGAAAGAGATAGTACTAAAAGTCGCGGGGGGCGGACAAATGGGGGATTTTGGGTGTCCGGCTGGTGGACGGAGGACCGGCGGGAGGCGCCGGCCCATGCTCTGGCGCGAGCGGGGGCCGGCCAGGTATTACCAGCGGTAGGTGGCGGTGCCTATCACTCGCCGCGGCTCGCCATAGAAGCAGCCGTAGGTGCAACTGCCGATGTACGTCTTGTCGGTCAGGTTGGACGCGTTCAGCGCGAACTTCCACGGCCCCGTCGCGTAACTGATCATGGCGTCGAACAGCGTGAAGGACGGCACTTCCACCGGCATGCCGTGCGCCATGCCGCGCGTGCTGCCCACATAGCGTACCCCGGCGCCAATTCTCAGGCCCGGCAGGCCGAAGTCGCCGAAGCCATAGTCGCCCCATAGCGAGAACTGGTTGTAGGGGACCGAGTTCAGGCGCTTGCCTTCCTCGTCGGGCTGCAAGGGGCTGGCCTTGAGCGTGCGCGCGTCGGTATAGGCGTAGGCCGCGATCAGGTTGGCATTGCGGCCGATGCGGGTGCGCGCTTCCAGTTCCAGGCCGCGGGTTCGCGCCTCGCCGGCCTGTATCTGGTAGGACGTGTCCAGGGGATCGGTCACGGTCATGTTCTTGCGGGTCAGTTGGTAGACCGCCGCCGAGAGCATGGTGTCCGAGCCCGCGGGCTGGTAGCGCAAGCCGGCTTCGTATTGCTGGCCGGTGGTGGGCTGGAAGCGGCTGCCCTGGCGGTCCTGGCCGCTGGTCGGCTCGAACGATTCGCTATAGCTCAGGAATGGCGCCAGCCCGTTGTCGGCCAGGTAGACCAGGCCGGCGCGGCCGGTGAAGGCCTTGCTCTTTTCGCCGTCCGCATATTTTTCGTCGGTGAAGAAGTTGCGCTCGTCGACCGTGACCCAATCCTGGCGTCCGCCCAGCAGGACCACCCATTTGTCCGCGATCTTGATCTGGTCCTGAACGTAGATGCCCAGGCGCTTCATGTCGGTGATGGAGGAAGAATCGGGGAAGGGCGCGACAGGGCCCAGCGGCGCGCCGTACACGGGATCGTAGAGGTCGATGTTGTTGTTGCTGCGGATGTAGCGTTCGGTTTCGTGCTTGGGCAGCGAGTAATCGATGCCCGCCAGCAAGGTGTGCCGCACCATGCCGCTGCCCACTTCGTACTGCAAGGACGTATCGGAGATCAGCGCGGAGGAACGGTCCCAGCGTGGCATTGCCCCTCGGTCGGCGGTCCAGCGCTGGTCGGGCGCGAGTTGCCAGATGTCGGTGGAGTGATAGGTGCTGTTCGCATGGAAGTAGCGCGCGCTGTTGCGCAGTTTCAGCTGGCTGTTGAAGGCATGTTCGAACAGATAGCCGATCGAATAGCGCTCCATGTTGAATTTGTCGAAGCCAGGCTCGCCGGTAAAGCGATTGCGTGGGATCTTGCCGTTGACGTTGGGGAGCACGGTGCCCTGCGCCGGCAGGCCATAGACGTAGACGGTATGGTCCTTCTGGTACTCCGCAAGCAGTGTCAGCGAGGTGGCGGCGCTGGGCTGCCAGGTAATTGCAGGCGCGATATAGGTCCTGTCGTCGGGCACGTGGTCGATGAACGTGTCGCTGTCGCGCAGCAGGGCGGTCAGGCGGTATGACCATTTGCCTTCCTCGTCCAGCGCCCCGCCGAAGTCGCCGGATATCTGCTTGCGACTGTAGTTGCCTGCTTCCACGTTCAGTTCGCGCAGCGGTTCGATGGTGGGGCGCTTGCTTACCGTATTGATGATGCCGCCTGGCGATGCCGAACCGTAAAGGACGGACGATGCGCCCTTGAGGAACTCGATCCGCTCCAGCCCGTACACCTCCTGCCGTCCGTTGTAGATGTTCACGGTGTACAGCATGCCGTCGCGATAGTAATTGCCCAGATTGCTGCGGAAGCCTCGCAGGAACAGGCTGTCGGATGTGCGGTCGATGCCTTCGGCGCGGCTGACGCCCGCCACGTAGCCCAGCGCATCCTGAATGCTCTGCGACTTCAGGGTGTCGATTTCCTCCGCGCCCACAACCGAGATCGATTGCGGCGTTTCCCGTGGGGTGAGCACCATGCGCGTGGCCGTGGCAATCGTCCCGGGGGTGTAGGAGCCAGTGCCTTCGGTCACCGCCGGATTCAAGCTGCCCAGCACCGTCACGGGCGCGAGGCTGGCCACGCCGCCATCGCGCGACAGGATGATGCTGTCTCCCTGCCAGCGGTACGTCACGCCCGTGCCCTGCAGCAGGCTGCGCAAGGCTTCCTCGGGCTCCAGTTGGCCGCGCAGGCCGTTGGCCAGGATCGCGGTCAACTGGTGAATGCGCTGGGCGATCTGGGTCAGGCCTTTGGGGCCGTGGTAC
>LNAP01002194.1_pt1 | contig 19814 bp, 18 predicted proteins | sample 602601 | NCBI WGS metagenome assembly LNAP01 (sample SAMN02440304, study PRJNA202911) | soil metagenome | biome: Subtropical and temperate rainforests or woodlands; isolation source: soil samples (1 kg each in a 20% v/v slurry with milli Q water) were... ...
GAGAAGGGGGGATTCGAACCCCCGACACCCTTTTGAGGTGTACTCCCTTAGCAGGGGAGCGCCTTCGGCCACTCGGCCACCTCTCCGCAACACGGGGCGTACTATACCCAAGCAAACCCCGTTTGCAAAGCCCTGATTCGATAAAAATCGAAAAAGAATCAATGGCTTGGTTCTTCGTCCTTCTCCTTCTGGATGCGCTGATAGATTTCTTCGCGATGCACGGCGACTTCCTTCGGGGCATTGACACCAATGCGCACCTGATTGCCCTTCACGCCCAGCACGGTCACGGTCACATCGTCACCGACCATCAAGGTCTCTCCTACCCGGCGAGTCAGAATTAGCATTCCATTTCTCCTTACGTCTGTTTCAGGACAGCTGTCTGCAAGATAAAAAAAAACGGTCACACAGCCGCAGGCATTAAACCTGCTGGCTATCGCCCAAGTATTGACCAGCCCCGCCAGAATAAAAGGCTGCCGGGCGGCCAAAAACGACAAAAGGCGCGGAAACCCGCGCCTTTTGCTCAGTGAACGTCACTCACCCTGTCGGGCCGGAGCGTCCAGATCGAAAGCGGTATGCAGGGCGCGCACGGCCAGCTCGAGATACTTCTCCTCGACGACTACGCTGACCTTGATTTCCGAGGTGGAGATCATCTGGATATTGATGTTCTCCTTGGCCAGGGCTTCGAACATGCGGCTGGCCACGCCGGCGTGGGAGCGCATGCCGACACCGACGATGGACACCTTGGCGATCTCGGTATCACCGGACACTTCGCGCGCGCCCATCGCGGCGGCGGTCTGTTTCAGCACACCCAGCGCCTTGTCGTAGTCGTTGCGGTGCACCGTGAAGGTGAAGTCGGTGGTGTTATCGTGCGCCACGTTCTGCACGATCATGTCCACTTCCACGTTGGCGGCACTGATCGGGCCGAGGATCTTGAACGCCACGCCGGGGGTATCCGGGACGCCGCGGATGGTCAGCTTGGCTTCGTCGCGATTGAAGGCGATGCCGGAGATGATCGGCTGTTCCATGGATTCCTCTTCGTCGATGGTAATGAGGGTGCCCGGACCCTCCTGGAAGCTGTGCAGCACGCGCAGCGGAACGTTGTACTTGCCGGCGAACTCGACCGAACGGATCTGCAGCACCTTGGAGCCGAGGCTGGCCATTTCCAGCATCTCCTCGAAGGTGATTTTCTCCAGCCGGCGGGCACGCTGCACCACCCGCGGGTCGGTGGTGTAGACGCCGTCGACGTCGGTGTAGATCTGGCACTCGTCGGCCTTCAGCGCCGCCGCCAGGGCCACGCCGGTGGTATCGGAGCCGCCGCGACCGAGGGTGGTGATGGCCCCCGTCTCGTCGACGCCCTGGAAGCCGGCGACCACCACCACGCGACCGGCCTTCAGCTCGGCACGCAGGCGCTGGTCGTCGATCTCGAGGATGCGCGCCTTGGTGTGGGCACTGTCGGTGAGGATGCGCACCTGGTTGCCGGTGAAGGACACCGCCGGCACGCCGCGCTGGATCAGCGCCATGGCCAGCAGACCGATGGTGACCTGCTCGCCGGTGGAAATGATCGCATCCAGCTCGCGCGGATCCGGCTGCGGCATGATCTGCTTGGCCAGGTCGATCAGACGGTTGGTCTCGCCGCTCATGGCCGACACCACGACCACGATGTCATCGCCCGCCTCGCGGAACTTCTTCACCTTCTCGGCCACCTGCGCGATGCGCTCGACGCTGCCGACCGAGGTGCCGCCGAATTTCTGTACGATCAATGCCATTTCGCTGCCGCCTAACCGTAAAAAAGTCGCCCATTAAACCTGTCAGGTCTGTACCTGCCAAGAACCCGCCGGGCGCGGGGCGGGCTCCATGGGGAGAGGTCAGAACGCGGCGGCGACGAACGGCTCGACCAGCGCCAGCGCCTCGTCCAGTTTGCCGGCGTCCACGCCGCCCCCCTGGGCCATGTCCGGGCGACCGCCGCCCTTGCCGCCGACCACGGCAGCCGCCTGCTTCATCAGCTCGCCCGCCTTGAGCTTGGCGGTCAGGTCCTGGGTCACTCCGGCCACCAGCACCACCTTGCCGTCGAACTCGCCGCCCAGCAGCACCACGGCGCGACCCAGCTTGTTCTTCAGCTGGTCGACCAGCGCCAGCAGGGCCTTGCCATCTAGGCCATCGAGACGCGTGGCCAGCACCTTGACCCCGGCCACCTCGATGGCCGCGCCGGCCAGGTCGTCGCCGGCGGCGCTGGCGGCCTTGGCCTTGAGCTGTTCCAGCTCCTTTTCCAACTGGCGGTTGCGCTCGAGCAGGCCGCCCAGCTTGTCCAGCAGGTTGTCGCGGCTGCCCTTGACCAGCGCGGCGGCGTCCTTCAGCTGCTCCTCGGCAGCGTTGAGGTAGTCCAGCGCCTGCGCGCCGGTCACCGCCTCGATGCGGCGCACGCCGGCAGCCACACCGCCTTCGCTGACGATTTTGAACAGGCCGATGTCGCCGGTACGCGAAACGTGGGTGCCGCCGCACAGCTCGACGGAGAAACCGCCGCCCATGCTCAGCACGCGCACGCTGTCGCCGTACTTCTCGCCGAACAGCGCCATGGCGCCCTTGGCCTTGGCGGTGTCGATGTCGGTTTCCTCGGTCTCGACCTCGCTGTTCTTGCGGATCTCGGCGTTGACCAGTTCCTCCAGCGCCTTGAGCTGCTCGGGCTTGATCGCCTCGAAGTGGCTGAAGTCGAAGCGCAGACGCTGGCTGTCGACCAGCGAACCCTTCTGACCGACGTGCTCGCCGAGGATCTGGCGCAGCGCGGCGTGCAGCAGGTGGGTGGCCGAGTGGTTGAGCGCGGTGGCGCCGCGCACCGTGGCATCGACCACCGCCTCGACCTGATCGCCGACGCTCAGGCTGCCGGCATCGAGGATGCCGTGGTGCAGGAAGGCGCCGCCGGCCTTGCGGGTGTCGCGCACGTCGAAGCGCAGGGAGCCGCCCGCCAGGTAGCCGCAGTCGCCGGCCTGGCCGCCGGACTCGGCGTAGAACGGCGTCTGGTCGAGGACCACCACGCCCTCCTCGCCGGCGTTCAGGCTGTCGACGTTCATGCCTTCCTTGAACAGCGCCAGCACGCGGCCAGCGCCGCGGGTGCCTGCGTAGCCGGTGAAGCGGGTCTCGCCTTCCACCTTGATCAGGCTGTTGTAGTCGAGATCGAAGGCGCTGGCCGAGCGCGCGCGCTCGCGCTGGGCCTGCATCTCGCGCTCGAAGCCTTCCTCGTCGATGGAGAGCTCGCGCTCGCGGGCGATATCGGCGGTCAGGTCGACCGGGAAGCCGTAGGTGTCGTACAGCTTGAACACCACGTCGCCGGGAATGATCTTGCCCTGCAGTTCGGCCAGGTCCTGCTCGAGGATCTTCAGGCCCTGCTCCAGGGTCTTGGCGAACTGCTCCTCCTCGGCCTTGAGGACACGCTCGATGTGCGCCTGCTGCTGGCGCAGCTCCGGATAGGCCTCACCCATCTCAGCGGCCAACGCGGCGACGATCTTGTGGAAGAAGCTGCCCTTGGCGCCCAGCTTGTTGCCGTGGCGGCAGGCGCGACGCACGATGCGGCGCAGCACGTAGCCGCGGCCCTCGTTGGACGGGGTCACGCCGTCGGCGACCAGGAAGCCGCAGGAGCGGATATGGTCGGCGACCACCTTGAGCGAGGCCTGGCCTTCGTTGGCGCAGCCGATGGCGGCGGCGGAGGCGTTGAGCAGGCTCTGGAACAGGTCGATCTCGTAGTTCGAGTTGACGTGCTGCAGCACGGCGCTGATGCGCTCCAGGCCCATGCCGGTGTCCACGCTCGGCGCCGGCAGCGGGTGCAGCACGCCGTCCGCGGTGCGGTTGAACTGCATGAACACGTTGTTCCAGATCTCGATGTAGCGGTCGCCGTCCTCTTCCGGGCTGCCGGGCGGGCCGCCCCAGATGTGCTCGCCGTGGTCGAAGAAGATCTCGGTGCACGGGCCGCACGGGCCGGTGTCGCCCATCGCCCAGAAGTTGTCGGAGGCGTAGGGCGCGCCCTTGTTGTCGCCGATGCGCACCATGCGCGCGGCCGGCACGCCGACGTCCTTGGTCCAGATGTCGTAGGCCTCGTCGTCGCTGGCGTAGACGGTGACCCACAGCTTGTCGGCCGGCAGGTTCAGCCACTTGGGCGAGGTGAGGAATTCCCAGGCGTAGCTGATGGCGTCGCGCTTGAAGTAGTCGCCGAAGCTGAAGTTGCCCAGCATCTCGAAGAAAGTGTGGTGGCGCGCGGTGTATCCGACGTTCTCCAGATCGTTGTGCTTGCCGCCGGCGCGCACGCACTTCTGGCTGGTGGTGGCGCGGGTGTAGGCGCGCTTCTCCAGGCCGAGGAAGCAGTCCTTGAACTGGTTCATGCCGGCGTTGGTGAACAGCAGGGTCGGATCGTTCGCCGGGATCAGCGAACTGGAGGCCACGCGGGTATGCCCCTTCTCTTCGAAGAAGCGGAGGAAGGCTTCACGGATTTCTGCGCTTTTCATGGATTGTTCTCGGAAAACTGGGCCGCAGCGGCAATTGCAAGAGTGCCGCGCGTAGTGCCGGCAAAGACGGGCATTATATAAACAACTGGCCCCCGCTTGCATCGCCGGGCGCACTATTAGCGCTATTAGAGAACGCGGATGAGCCGGCGCGGGCACACGACTCAGGAGCAGACCTCGTCGACAGCGACCGGCACCACGATCAGCCCGGCGCACTGACCGCTGGCCACCCTGGGACTGGGGAAGACGATGCGCGCCCCCTGCTCCTCCACCAGCCAGCGCCGCCCCTCGGCATCCTCGGCCAGCAGACTGCCCGGCAGCAGCTCGGTGAAACTGGCCACGTCTTCGCCCAGATGCAGGTGAAAGGCGTCGCTGTGCTTGATCACCTCGCGCGCGATGCGAAACAGCGGGAGGGCCGCCGGATCGCCATCCATGGCCGGCTCGCGACCCTCGAGCAGCCCCCGCAGCCAGGCTTCCAGCCGGCTCAGCTCGACCTCGCCGCCCTGCCCCAGCGGCCGCGCCTGGCCCAGTTCGAAGGTGAAGGCCTCGGCCGCGAAGCGCTCGCTGGTGAAGGCGCTGAAGGTCGCCGCAGGCTCGCTCTGCAGCAGCAGGGCCTGCAGGCCGGCCGCCTGCAGGCCCGCCAGCTGACCGCGCGAAAGAGGCTGCGCGCTGCGCGGGCGCAGGGCGAAGCGCTCGATCCGCGAAGCGCGAATGGCCGCATGCAGGTCGTAATGCATGCGCCGGCGCCCCGGCGGGCTGAAGAACAACTCGACCTGCTGCTCCAGCTCAACGGCACGCAGGGCGTCCGCGCCGCTGACCGACGGCTCGCCACCGCCGAACAAGGCATTGAGGTCGTATTCGACATAGCGCTGGCCACGGCGCAGTGCCGCCGGATTGCCCAGCACCACCAGCAGCCGCACGACCGGCTGCAGCCGGCAGGAAGCGATGTCGTGCAGCAGACGCTCGAGCAGTTCGACCGGCGCGGTCTCGTCGCCATGAATGCCGGCCGACAACAGCAGGTCGAGGCCCGTGTCGCGCCCCGCTGGCGGGTCGATCAGCAGCACCCCTTCGGCCTTCCACTGCAGGCGGGCGCCGGAAGCACAGACCTGGATCTTCTCCGACGGCTCGCGCCCGGCCAGAGTCAGCTCAAGCAGTTTGCCCAGAGCAAGCATGGCAGGCCCTCCCTACGACCGGCGACCATGCCTCCAGCATAGCCGCCAGGCAGTCGCCGCGGCGTCAGTGATGATCGCAGCCGCAGTCGGCGTCATGCTCGTGGTCGTGCTCATGGGCCTCGGCGGCCTCCAGCTCGACCGACAGCGACAGCTGGTTGACCGCCTGCGGGCGCACCACCAGCAGCGGAATCTCGGTTTCGCCTTCCACCGATTCGGCGTAGATGGTCACGCCCCCCATGCCGTCGGCCTCCAGCCACAGCTCGCGGCCTTCGAGGCGCACGCCGATGCGCGCGCTGTGGGTTTCCCGGCGTTCGCCGTGGGCATCTTCGAGGATCAGGGGCAGGCTTTCGCTCATGGCATTTCTCGCTCAGACAGACTGAAAAGGATAAAGGGAACCCAGCTTAAGGCCTTGCGCCGCCGCGTCCAGCAGCCCGCGCCGGCTCGCCGCCCGGCGGCCAAGCGGACGACACTCAGCGCCAGCCGACCTGTGCCGACAGCGGCACCGCGCGCACCTGGGCACCGGCAGACAGGCGCAGGCGCTTGGCGGTGGCGGCATCCACCACCAGGGTGCCGGAGGCCGGGCGCGCCTTGCCGACGGTGATCCGGCAGTCCTCGCGCTTGCGGTTGTGGATGAGGAACTGCGGCGCCTCCTCGCCCGGCGTGCCGATCGCCAGCACCAGGGCCTGGCTGTCGCGCACCGCGCGGATGCTGCGGGTCTCGCACTCCAGCGCCGGGCCGCCGTCGAAGATGTCGATGTAGCCCTGGTAGGTAAAACCCTCGGCGCGCAGCATGGTCAGCGCCGGCTCGGTGTCGCGGTGCACGCGCCCGATCACCGCGCGCGCCTCCTCGGAGAGGAAGCAGGTGTACAGCGGGAACTTGGGCATCAGCTCGGCGATGAAGGCCTTGTTGCCGACGCCGGTGAGGTAGTCGGCCTGGGAGAACTCCATCTTGAAGAAGTGCCGACCGAGGCTTTCCCAGAACGGTGCGCGGGCGTTATCGTCGGAAATTCCGCGCATCTCGGCGATCACCTTGTCACCGAACAGCTCGGGGAATTCGGCGATGAACAGGAAGCGCGCCTTGGACAACAGGCGCCCGCTGAGACCGCTGTGCCGGTAGTTGGCATCCAGGAACAGCGAGCAGACCTCGGTGTTGCCGGTCAGGTCGTTGGCCAGGAACAGCGTGGGGTTCTGCCGGTGGATGCCCAGCGCGCGAGAGGCGCTCACGGTCAGCCCGACGCGGAAGTTGTACCAGGGCTCGCGCAGGCCCACCGCGCCGTTCATGGCGCTGATGCCGACCACCTCGCCGGCATCGGTCTCCAGCACGAACAGGTAGTCGGCGTCGGCCCGCTCGGCCTCGCCGTGGAAGGATTTTTCCGCCCAGGCGACGCGCTGGGCCAGGCGATCCTCGCTGGCCGGCAGCGAAGTCAGACCGGCACCGGTGCTGCGCGCCATGGCGATCAGCGCGGGCAGGTCGGTGCTGCGAACGGGACGGACGATCATGGTGCCTCCTGTAGACGGTCCCGCTGTGCCGGGGCCGGGCCGCGCTGACCGGCGCGGCATCGGTGGCGAAGGCCGCAGCCTCCGCGATGGATTCTGCTCAGCGGCCGGCGCGACTCACAACGCCACCACTCGCACGCTGCCGCCCTCGCCGACCCCCAGCGCCTCGGCCAGCGCCGGCGTGAGGGTCAGCGGCTGGCCGACTTCCCAGTCCAGCTCGACGATCAGCGCACGGAAATCCTGCAGCTGGTTGTTGGCCACCAGGTAGGCGCGCCCGGACTGCGCCGGCGCACCCAGGCGCACCGGCACCAGACGGCTCTGGGCGATGGAGCGCAGACCCGCGGTGCGCGCATGCACGGTGGGTCCGCCGTCGAAGATGTCGACGTAGTGTTCGCTCTCGAAGCCTTCGCGCATCAGGATGTCGAAGGACACCTGCGAGCGCGGGTGCACCTGCCCCATCGCCTCCTGGGCGCTGTCGGGCAGCAGCGGCACGTAGATCGGGTAGCTCGGCATCAGCTCGGCGAGCATGGTGCGACCCTTCAGGCCACACAGGCGCTCGGCCTCGGCGTAGCCGATGGCAAGGAAATTGCGGCCGATGGCATCCCAGAACGGCGCATCCCCCTTGTCGTCGCTGTAGCCGACCACCTCGACCACCATCGACTCGGCGAAACGCTCCGGGTGGCTGGCGACGAACAGCAGACGGCCGCGCGAGTTGAGTTCTGCCCAGGGCGTGCTCTCCAGCTCCGGCTGCAGGTAGAAGCTGATCAGCAGGCTGTTGCCGGTCAGGTCGTGACACATCGACAGCACATGGATCTTGTTGTGGATCTGCAGCTCGCGCGAGGCGTGCACGAAGGTCTCGTTGCGGAAGCTGTAGAACGGCTCGGAAAAGCCGGCGGTGGCGACGATCCCCGAGCAGCCGACCAGCTTGCCGCTGGCCGTGTCCTCGAGGACGAAGAAATAGCTCTCCTCGCCATTGAAGCTCACCTCGGCGGCGAACGAGGCCTCCGAGGCGCGGATCTTCTCGGCCAGACGCTCGCGGTCGTCCGGCAGCGAGGTGACACCGACCGGACTGTCCGCCGCCAGCCGCTGGACTTCCGGCAGGTCGCCCATCCGGGCGGGGCGCATGATCAGCATCGGTGTCTCCTCGTCGGGCAGTGGTCGCCGGTCAGGCGGCGGTCAGGCTGGCCAGGGCGCGCTCGAGACGGGCCATGCCCTCGTCGATGTCGGCCTCGCTGATCACCAGGCTGGGGGCGAAGCGCACCACGTCCGGGCCGGCTTGCAGGATCATCAGATCCTGCTGCTGGGCAGCGGCCATCACCTCGCCGGCGCGGCCCTTCCAGGCCTCGGTCAGCACCGCGCCGAGCAGCAGGCCCATGCCGCGCACCTGGCTGAACACCCCGTACTGCTCACCGAGGCGCAGCAGCTCGCGGGTGAAGTGCGCGCTGCGCGCGCCGACGCCGGACAGCACCTCGGGAGTATTGACGATGCTGATCACCGCCTCGCCCACCGCGCAGGCCAGCGGGTTGCCGCCGTAGGTGGTGCCGTGCACGCCGACGCCGAAGTGCTTGGCCACCGCGTCGGTGGTGAGCATGGCGCTGATCGGGAAGCCGCCACCCAGGCTCTTGGCGCTGGTGAGGATGTCCGGGGTCACGCCGTAGTGCATGTAGCCGAACAGCTGGCCGGTGCGGCCGACGCCGGTCTGCACCTCGTCGAAGATCAGCAGCGCGTTGTGCTCGTCGCACAGCGCGCGCACGCCTTCCAGATAGGCCTGATCGGCCGGCAGCACGCCGCCCTCGCCCTGGATCGGCTCCAGCACCACCGCGCAGGTGTTGGCGGAGATCTGCGCCTTCAGCGCTTCCAGGTCGTTGTACGGCACATGGCTGATGCCTTCGATCTGCGGGCCGAAGCCGGAAGAGTACTTGGGCTGGCCGGCGACGCTGACGGTGAACAGGGTACGACCGTGGAAGCTGTTGAGCGCGGAGATAATCTCGCACTTCTGCGGGCCGGCGACTTCGTGGCCATAGCGGCGCGCCAGCTTGAACGCGGCCTCGTTGGCCTCGGCGCCGGAGTTGGCGAAGAACACGCGGTCGGCGAAGGTGGCCTCGGTCAGCAGCTTGGCCAGGCGCAGGGCCGGCTCGTTGGTGAACACGTTGGACACGTGCCAGAGCTTCTGCGCCTGCTCGGTCAGCGCCTCGACCAGCGCCGGGTGGGCATGGCCGAGCACGTTGACGGCGATGCCGCCGGTGAAGTCCACCAGCTCGCGGCCGCTCTGATCCCAGACTCGGCTGCCCTCGCCACGCACCGGAACGAAGGCGGCAGGGGCGAAAACGGGAACCATCAGCTGGTCAAAATCGGCGCGTTGCACCGGCGCGTGCGGAACGGACATCGAACTCTCCTGCCTGGGCGGCAAATCGGATTGAACAGAAAGGGATTGTAAAGACAAAGACCGGCGCGGCATTGCAGGCATGCGACATCTTCGTACAGTTGTCGCCGGCGCGATTGCACAACCGGATGCGCCGACACCCTGCCGGCGGCGAAAAGGGTGCAGTGTATAGCTCGGCCCGGCCGCTCGAAAGTCCGCCGTGGCGCCAGCGGACGAATCCACTCGCCGCAGGCCCATGGCGGCGTCTCAGCCGTGCTCGCCCAGCCCGCCACCGACCTCGCCCGTCGCCGCGGCCCGGCTCAGGTTGCGGTCCTCGCGCGGGGTGACCCCGAAGAAGTTGCGGTAGGCGCTGGAGAAGTGCGGGCCGGAAGAAAAGCCGCAGGACAGGCCAATCTGGATGATCGAGGTACTGGTCTGCTGCAACAGCTGGCGCGCGCGGTTCAGGCGCAGCTCCAGGTAGAACTGGCTGGGCACGCGATTGAGGAACTGCTTGAAGATCCGCTCCAGCTGGCGGCGCGACACGCACACATGCTGGGCGATCGCGTCGGTGGTCAGCGGCTCCTCGATGTTCGCCTCCATCAGCAGCACCGCCTGGGTCACCTTCGGGTGCGCCGCGCCGAGGCGGTTGCGCAGCGGCACCCGCTGGCGCTCGCCGCCCTCGCGGATGCGCTCCAGCACCAGCTCCTCGGCAATCGCGCCGGCCAGTTCGGCGCCGTGGTCGCGGGTCAGCATGGCCAGCAGCATGTCCAGCACGGCCAGACCGCCACAGGCGGTCAGGCGCTCGCGATCCCACTCGAACAGATGGTTGGTGGCGCCGACCAGAGGGAAACGCTCGCTGAAATCGTCCTGCCAGCGCCAGTGCAACGCCACCCGGTGGCCATCCAGCAGGCCGAGCTGGGCCAGCGGATACAGGCCAGCGCCCACCGCGCCGAGCAATCCGCCGTGGCGCGCCAGCTGGCGCAAGGCGGTCGCCAGTTCGGGGGCCAGCTCCGGTGGCTCCTCGGCCAGCAGGAACAGCCGCTCGCTACCTTCCAGACGCTCCTGCCAGGGCTGGCCAGGCAGCGCCCAGCCGTCGCCCTCCACGGGCGCGGCCTGCAGGAAGCTGACCGTGTAGAGCGCCTCCGGATGCAGACGCATCGCCAGCTGCAGGGCTTCGTCGATCAGGGTCAGGGTCAGCGGACGCACGTCCGGCCAGTAGAGAAATGCGAGATGTACGGGGTTCATGGACGGCAGTCTGGCCGGATTGCTTGCGCAAGGCTAGGCACGGAATGTGGAGGACGCGGCAATTTAACCGGAACCACGCCGCCACGCACCAAAAAGGTGCATAAATCCACTCAAAAGTCCACCTTGCCGCGCCCGCTCTTGATCACCGCGCGCTTGCTCTTGCCCTCCAGGCGGCGCTGCTTCGAGCCGAACGTCGGGCGGGTCGGCCGGCGCGCCTTCTCCACCTTGGCCACGCTGCGGATCAGCTCGACCAGGCGCTCGAGGGCGTCGGCCCGATTCTGCTCCTGGGTCCGGTACTGCTGGGCCTTGAGGACGATCACCCCGTCGCCGGTGATGCGGCTGTCGCGCAGCGCCAGCAGGCGCTCCTTGTAGAAGGCCGGCAGCGATGAGGCGTGGATGTCGAAGCGCAGGTGCACGGCACTGGAAACCTTGTTGACGTTCTGCCCGCCGGCGCCCTGGGCGCGGATGGCCGTCAGCTCGACCTCGCTGTCCGGCAGATGGACGCTGTTGGAAATTTCCAGCATGGGGCATGACCTGTCAGTGGCGACTCGCAGGATAGCGCCGGGCCAGGCGCCTGTCCCGGCACAAACAACAACGCCGCGCCCGCCGCGACACCCTTGCGGGTGCCCGGCGGAACGCGGCGTTGTCAACGAAGCGCTCCCGCCAGCCATGCCGGCGGCGGGAGCGCTTCACGGTACAGACACTCAGCCCGGCTGGTTCAGCTCGAGGACCTTGGCGGTGCGCGCACGAACGCGACGCAGCAGCTCGGCATCCTTCTGCAGGGTCTCCTCGTCGGCCTCGAAGATCTGTCCCAGGCGCTCCTGCCAGGCAGCGCTGCGGTACTGCTCGGGGAAGCAGCGCTCGATCACTTCCAGCATGACCGACACCGACACCGAGGCGCCCGGGGAGGCGCCCAGCAGCGCGGCGAGGGAGCCATCGGCCGCGTTGACGATCTCGGTGCCGAACTGCAGGACCCCGCCCTTCTTGGCGTCCTTCTTGATGATCTGCACGCGCTGACCGGCGATCTCGAGGCGCCAATCTTCCTTCTTCGCCGCCGGGAAGAACTTGCGCAGCTCTTCCAGACGCTGGTCCTCGGACTGCAGCACCTCCTTGATCAGGTACTTGGTCAGGTCCATGTTGTCGCGCGCCACGGCCAGCATCGGACCGATATTGTTCGGGCGGATCGACAGCGGCAGGTCGAGGAAGGAACCCTGCTTGAGGAACTTGGTGGAGAAACCGGCGAAGGGTCCGAACAGCAGCGACTTGCCGCCATCGACCACGCGGGTATCCAGGTGCGGCACGGACATGGGCGGCGCACCGATTTCGGCCTGGCTGTAGACCTTGGCCTGGTGCTGCTTGACGATTTCCGGGTTGTCGCAACGCAGCCACTGGCCGCTGACCGGGAAGCCGCCGAAGCCCTTGCCCTCTTCGATGCCGGACTTCTGCAGCAGGGTCAGGGCCGCGCCGCCGGCGCCGAGGAACACGAAGCGGGCGGTCACTTCACGGCTGCCGCCACGCGCCACGTCGTCGACGGACAGGCGCCAGCGGCCGTCGGCCTCGCGACGCAGGTCGGTGATCTTCTGGTTGTAGGCGACCTTGCAGCCTTCGCTCTGCTCGAGATGCTGGAGCAGCTTCTTGGTCAGCGCACCGAAGTTGACGTCGGTACCGCCCATGGCACGCGTCGCCGCCAGCGGCTCGTTGGTGGTGCGGCCCTGCATCAGCAGCGGCGCCCACTGGCCGATGGTCTGACGATCCTCGGTGTACTCCAGGTCGTCGCTGAAGCAGTGATGCGCCTTCATGGCGTCGAAGCGCTTGCGCAGGAAGGACACGCCTTTCTCGCCACGCACGAAGCTCATGTGGGGAACGGGGCTGATGAAATCCTTCGGCGACTTGAAGTAGCCCTTCTCCACCAGGTAGGCCCACAGCTGACGGGACACCTCGAACATCGTGTTGATGCTCACCGCCTTGGCGATACCCACCGAACCATCCGGACCTTCCGGCGTGTAGTTCAGTTCACAGAGTGCAGCGTGGCCGGTCCCCGCGTTGTTCCACGGGAAAGAACTCTCGGCAGCCCCGGATTCGAGTTGTTCCAGGACTTCGATCTTCAAGCTCGGGTCGAGCTCTTTCAGCAGTACCGCGAGGGTTGCGCTCATGACGCCTGCCCCGACGAATACCAGATCCGGCTGATCACTACCAGTTTGCATCATTCATGCTCCTGAGACACAGGTTTCGCATTTTACCTCGGATCGTCGACAGTCGCGTACTGTAGTCCGTCCGACAATGGTACTACACGCTCCCGGAATACCCCCCGATAAGGGGGCAGGCGAAGGCGGCGCAATGCTAACGATGTGCGCCGCGCAGCGCCAGTGCCGCCTGTTGCTGGCCCGAAAAAAGTCGCAGGAGCCGGCAACTGCGCGGCAACCCGTGCCGCGCCGGGACAGCCGACGGCATCCGGTAGGGGACGGCGGGCAGACACTACAGCTCCGCGGGTCAGCCCCCGCGCAGGCGGCGCCCGAGCGCGATTGTCGACACTTCGCCGCTGCGGCCATCAGAGCACCGAATCGAACAGTTCCAGCTGCGGCGGCCCCAGATAGATCTCGCGCGGGCTCTTGCCGGCGTTGGCGTGCGCCTTGCGGAACGATTCGGAGTGGGTCCAGTCCTCGAAGCTCTGCGCCGACTCCCACTCGGAGTAGGAGGAGAACAGCGTGTACTCCTCGGTCTGCGGCCCCTTGAGCAGATGGAAGCGCAGGAAGCCCGGCACCTCGTCGAGGTAGCTTTCGCGCTGGCGCCAGTGGTCGATGAAGGTTTCTTCGTGGCCGCGGACAATCTTGAAGCGGTTCATGGCAAGGAACATGCTTTTGGCTCCGGGTGATAAAGCAGTCGCCATTCTAGCCCCCGCCCCGGCCCGTGCGCATGGCTCATCAATGCTGCAGGTTGCCGTACAGCCGGGCATACAGCCCGCCCTCGGCGATCAGCTCCTGGTGGCCGCCCTCCTCCGCCACGCGCCCGCCATCGAACACCAGCACGCGGTCGGCCTGCTTCACCGCGGACAGGCGGTGGGCGATGATCAGCGTGGTCCGCCCCTGCAGGAAGCGCCCCAGCGCCTGATGCAGGGCGTACTCGGTGGCCGCATCCAGTGCCGAGGTGGCTTCGTCGAGGATCACCACCTTGGGCTCGGCCATGACCATGCGGGCGATCGCCAGGCGCTGGCGCTGGCCGCCGGAGAGGCGCACGCCGGAGCGGCCGACCACGCTGTCCAGGCCCTGGGGCAGCGCCCGCACGGTGTCGGCCAGCTGGGCGATCTCCAGGGCGCGCCAGCAGGCGCCATCGTCGCCCTCGCGGCCCATGCTCAGGTTGGCGCGCACCGTGTCGTTGAACAACGCCGGATGCTGCAGCACCACCGCCACCTGCTCGCGCACCCGCTCCAGGCCAATCTCCTCGAGGGTCGCGCCGCCGAAGCGGATGGTGCCGGCCTGCGGCGCATAGAGGCCGAGCAGCAACTGCACCAGGGTGCTCTTGCCGCCCCCCGAGGCGCCGACGATGGCCACCTTCTCGCCGGGCGCAATGCGCAGGTCGAGGCCGTCGAGCACCGGCTCATCGCGATAGGCGAAGCGCAGGCCCTGCACCTCGATGCCGACCGTGGTCTGCCCGGCGAAGGGATCGGCGCCGCCGGGGTATTGCGGCTCGTCGGCCCGAGCGAGCAACTCGTTGAGCCGGCTCAGCGCGCCGCCGGCCGCATAGTAGGCGTACTGCAGGCCGAGCAGCTGCTCGACCGGGCCGATCATGAACCACAGGTAGCTGAACACCGCCAGCATCTGGCCGATGCTCAGGTCGGAGAACAGCACGGTGAGCATGGCCGCGGCGCGGAACACGTCGATGCCGAACTGGAACAGCAGGCCGCTGGCCCGGGTGGCGGCGTCGCTCTTCCACAGCGAGGCCACCGCGTAGTCGCGCACCTCGCGGGCGCGAGTACCGAGGCGGCCGAGGAAGAAGCCCTGGCGGTTGCCGGCGCGCAGCTCCTGGATCGCCTCGAGGGTTTCGCCGAGCGCCTGGGTGAAGCGCGCGGTGCTGTCGTTTTCCAGCTTCTTCAGGTGCTTGACCCGCTTGCCCAGCTGCACCGTGGCGTAGATCACCAGCGGGTTGAACAACAGGATCAGCAGCGCCAGCTGCCAGTGCATCCAGATCAGGATCGCCGAGGTGCCGGCCAGGGTCAGCAGCGCCACCAGCAAGCGGCTGAGGGTATCGCCGACGAACTTGTCGAGGGTATCGAGATCGGTGACCAGATGGGCGGTCACCGTGCCGCTGCCGAGGCTCTCGTACTCGGCGAGGGAAATGCGCCTGAGCCGCTCGATCAGGCGCAGGCGCAGCCGGTAGACCACATCCTTGGACAGCCCGGCGAACAGCCTGGCCTGCAGCACGTTGAACGCCAGCGAGGCGCCACGCAGCAGCAGGGTCGCCAGCAGCATCAGGCCGATATAGCCCGCCGCCTGCTGCCAGGCGACGGGCAGCAGGCGGTTCATCACCTGCAGCGCGGCGTCGCCCTGGCCCAGCAGCACCTCGTCGACCAGCAGCGGCAGCAGCAGCGGAATCGGCACGCTGCACAGGGTGGCCAGCACGGCCACCAGATTGGCGATCAGCAGTTCGCGACGATGCCCCAGCGCCAGCCGACGGATTTCCGCCCAGCTCAGCCGGTCGCGGCTGTCGCCGCCATCAGGCATAGGCACGGCGCTCCAGCCAGCGGCCGAGCAGCGGCGCCAGCGTCTCCAGCGGCTGGTAGCCGTTGGTCAGCAGCGCCAGCTGGCCGTTGCGCTCGGCCAGCAGGGTGGGAAAGCCGGCGATGCCGAGGTTTTGCGCCCAGGCGAAATCGGCCTGGGTGGCCGCGCGCTGGGCCGCGCTGTCGAAGGCCGCGGCGAAGGCCTGGCGCGGCACGCCGAGCTGTTCGGCCAGCTCGACCAGGACCGCCGGACGGGTGACATCGCGCCCCTCGACATAGAACGCCTGCTGAATCGCCTGCACCAGCGGCCAGACCCTGTCCGCGGCCAGGCTGCGCAGCGCCACCAGGGCGCGGCTGGCCGGCTCGGTGTCGTAGACGAAGCCTTCCGGCAAGGCCCCGTCGAAACGGAAAGCCTGGCCGGTGCGCTCGGCCACCGCACGCCAGTGCTTGAGGATGTAGTCGCGGCTCGCGCCATCCAGCGCCTGCGCAGTGCCGGGACGCAGGCCGCCGGCGACCAGGTGCAGGCTCACGTCGGCGGACTGCGCCAGGGCAGCCAGGGCATCGAACACCGGGGCGAAGCCCCAGCACCAAGAACACATCGGATCCATCACATAGAGCAAGCGGGCGTTCATCCGGGCTCCTGTTGGCCGGGCAGCGGCCAGTAAGGTGCGCCACGCGCACCGGAAAGGGGACGGGCCGGCGCGCGGCCCACCATCGCGCGTCAGTCGGCCTGGCGCGGATTGCGACCGATCGGGTGCGGCTGGTGACGCGCGCGGGCCAGGTCGATCTGTTTCTGCCGCTCGCGGGCGCTGGCGCGGGTCTTCTCGCTCAGGCTGTCCCAGCAGTGCGGACAGCTGATGCCCGCCACGTAGTGCTCGTTCTGGCGATCCGCCACCGACACCGGGTTGCGGCAGGCATGACACTGGTCGTAGTCACCCTCACTGAGATCGTGGCGCACGGTGACCCGGTTGTCGAACACGAAGCAGTCGCCGCGCCACAGGCTCTGCGCCTGCGGGACTTCCTCCAGATACTTGAGGATGCCGCCCTTGAGGTGGAACACCTCGGCGAAGCCCTGGCCGAGCATGTAGCTGGAGGCCTTCTCGCAACGGATGCCACCGGTACAGAACATCGCCACCTTCTTGTGCTTCGCCGGGTCGAAGTGCTGCTGCACGTACTCGGGGAACTCGCGGAACGACTTGGTCTGCGGGTCGATGGCGCCTGCGAAGGTGCCGATGGCCACCTCGTAGTCGTTGCGCGTGTCGATCAGCAGCACCTCCGGGTCGGAGATCAGCGCATTCCAGTCCTGCGGCTCGACATAGGTGCCGACCGCCTGGCTCGGATCGACGCCGGGCACGCCCAGGGTGACGATCTCCTGCTTGAGCTTGACCTTGGTACGGTAGAACGGCTGCTCGCTGCAATACGATTCCTTGTGGTCGATGTCGACCAGCCGCGGATCGGCGTGCAGCCAGGCCAGCAGCGCGTCGATGGCGGCGCGGCTGCCGGACACGGTGCCGTTGATGCCTTCCGCCGCCAGCAGCAGGGTGCCCTTGACGCCGTTTTCCAGCATCGCCGCCAGCAGCGGCTCGCGCAGGGCGACGTAATCCTCGAGGGTGACGAACTTGTACAGCGCCGCCACCACGATGTTCTGACTCATGACGCTCTCCAGTGGTCGCCCGCGCAAGGGGCGGACCGGATCTTGAAGGGTTCCAGAAACGACAACGCCGGCGGGAGCCGGCGCGGCGCGGATTCTAGCAAAGGCGCCGGCCGCCGCGGCACGCCAGCCGCTCAGTGGGAGTGATGGTCATGCTTGCTGCCGCCCATGCAGGTCGGCGAATCCGGCGCGCCTCCCTGCGCCGCCCACTCCTCGGGGGTGTAGGTATGCAGCGCCAGCGCATGGAAACTGCCCATCAGTGCGCCGAGACTGGCATAGACCTTCTGATGGCGCTTGACCGCATTCAGGCCGGCGAACAGCGGGCTGACCACCACCGCCTTGAAGTGGCTTTCCTGACCACGGCTGTGCATGTGGCTCTCGTTGAGCACCTCGAGGTGCTGCGGCTCGAGGGCGGCCAGCGCCTGCTGGATCTGTTCCTGCATCGACATCGGTGTTCTCCGCAATGGTTCGGGCGGCCGCCCGCTAATGGAGCCATTCTGCGCAGAACCTCCCCGCCGCTCAAGCACAGGACTGTCGCAGCGGCTGGACGGACGGCGGTCTGCCCTGCCCGCCGCGGCCTAGACTGAGGAAAATCCTGCGGAGACCGTCCGATGAGCCGTACCGAAACCGACAGCCTGGGCCCCATCGAGGTGGCGACCGAGGCCTACTGGGGCGCGCAGACCCAGCGCTCGCTGATCAACTTCGCCATCGGCAGCGAGCGCATGCCGCTGGCGGTGATCCACGCCCTGGCGCTGATCAAGAAAGCCGCCGCGCGGGTCAATGCGCGCAGCGGCGATCTGCCGGCGGACATCGCCGCCCTGATCGAGCAGGCCGCCGACGAGGTGCTGGCCGGCCGGCACGACGACCAGTTCCCCCTGGTGGTGTGGCAGACCGGCAGCGGCACGCAGAGCAACATGAACGTCAACGAGGTGATCGCCGGACGCGCCAACGAGCTGGCCGGCCAGGGCCGCGGCGGCAAGCAGCCGGTGCACCCCAACGACCACGTCAACCGTTCGCAGAGCTCCAACGACTGCTTCCCCACCGCCATGCACATCGCCGTGGTGCTGGCGCTGCACGAGCAGCTGCTGCCGGCGCTGCACGAGCTACAGGGCGGCCTGCAGGCACAGGCCACGCGGCATGCCGCGCTGGTCAAGACCGGCCGCACCCACCTGATGGACGCCACGCCGATCACCTTTGGCCAGGAGCTGTCGGCCTTCGTCGCCCAGCTCGACTACGCCGACCGGGCCCTGCACGCCGCCCTGCCGGCGGTCTGCGAGCTGGCCCAGGGCGGCACTGCCGTGGGCACCGGACTGAATGCGCCGGAGGGCTTCGCCGAGGCCATGGCTCGCGAGCTGAGCGAGCTGGCCGAACAGCTGTTCGTCAGCGCGCCCAACAAGTTCGCCGCCCTCGCCGGCCACGAGCCCCTGGTCGCCCTCTCCGGCGCACTGAAGACCCTGGCGGTGGCGCTGATGAAGCTGGCCAACGACCTGCGCCTGCTCGGCTCCGGCCCGCGCGCCGGGTTTGCCGAGGTGCGCCTGCCGGCCAACGAGCCGGGCAGCTCGATCATGCCCGGCAAGGTCAACCCGACCCAGTGCGAGGCGCTGTCGATGCTCGCCTGCCAGGTGCTCGGCAACGACGCCACGGTGAGCTTCGCCGCCAGCCAGGGTCACCTGCAGCTCAACGTGTTCAAGCCGGTGATCGTGCATAACCTGCTGCAGTCGATCCGCCTGCTCGGCGACGGCTGCCGCAACTTCAACCAGCACTGCATCGCCGGCCTGGAACCGGATGCCGCCCGCATGGCCGAGCACCTGGAGCGCGGCCTGATGCTGGTCACCGCGCTCAACCCGCACATCGGCTACGACAAGGCGGCGCAGATCGCCAAGAAGGCCTACGCCGAGGGCACCAGCCTGCGCCAGGCGGCGCTGGCGCTGGGTTATCTCAGCAACGAGGACTTCGACAACTGGGTGCGCCCGGAGCAGATGCTCGCGCCCGGCGCGCAAGGCTGAGCGTCAACGCGCGCGCCGGCGCTGCAGCAGGGGCGGCCATTGGTTCGGTGGTGCCGATCATTGGAACAGCCATCGGCGGCATGGTGGGTGCCTACCTCGGTAGTATGGGCGGGCAGCAATTGGGTGGTTGGGCCGGGTTGTCGATGTTTGGCAGTGACAACCCCAAAGAACCCTCTGCGCCGATTACGCCGATGTTGTTGGCGCCGCGACCAGGCCCCGCTGTACCCAGTCTGGCAACGATGGCAAATAGTTTTGCTGGGCGACAGCCTCCCGTGTTGGCTCAGGCAGATCCGCTGATGGTGCCAGTGGCGCCTAAGTTAGGCGACGTCACTCGCTCACTGGCGGCACCTGTACTTCCCAAGCCCGCAAGCTTGGTTATCCAGACACCTACGGCACCCAAGCCGGAGCCGGCACGTGTGGATCAGAAGTTCAGCTACTCGCTAAGCATGCCGGTCACGGTCGAGGGGGATGCCAAGGATCCGCAGCAGTTTGTGCAGCAGTTGCTGCCCTTGATGCAGCGCGCACTGAGCGACGCCGCGCAGCAGGAAGCGCGGCGCAATCTTTATGACGACGCCCATACATAAGGAGGAACCATGGAATACCTCGAGCAGATGCAATCGGGCTTCAAATACCTGGTCAGCGCGGGCGAGGCGGGCCGACGTAGTCTGGACGGGATGCTCG
>LNAP01002195.1_pt1 | contig 19813 bp, 16 predicted proteins | sample 602601 | NCBI WGS metagenome assembly LNAP01 (sample SAMN02440304, study PRJNA202911) | soil metagenome | biome: Subtropical and temperate rainforests or woodlands; isolation source: soil samples (1 kg each in a 20% v/v slurry with milli Q water) were... ...
GGGTGTGGCCTTGCTCTTCGAAGAAGCGAAGGAAGGCTTCACGGATTTCTGCGCTTTTCATTAGGTTCTTCCACGGAGGCTGCGGCCAAAGGCCTGTGCAAAACGTCAACAGACGAAGCAACGGCAAAGGGCCGCATTATATCGGCCCTTCGCGTGGGGTACAGCGTGTTTATGCGATAGAAACTGTCAATTGGGCCGCTTGGCGGGTCAGTTACGGGAAAAGTCGACGAAAGAGCGGATCACTTCGTCGATTTGCGCGGCGCTGACATCCATGTGGGTCACCATTCGCAGGCGTGGCGCTGCGCTGAGCTTGATACCACGCTCGGCGGCAAACGCCCTGATGGCCTCGGCCCGCTCGCCCATCTGCACGTAGACCATGTTGGTCTGCACCGGCTCGACCTCGTAACCCGCCCCACGCAAGCCCTCGGCAAGCCGCTGGGCATTGGCGTGGTCATCGGCCAGGCGCTGGACCTGATGATCCAGGGCATACAACCCCGCCGCAGCCAGGATCCCGGCCTGGCGCATACCCCCGCCCACCATCTTGCGCAGCCGGCGCGCCTTGCCGATCAGTTCGACGCTGCCGCAGAGGACCGAGCCAACGGGAGCGCCAAGGCCCTTGGACAGGCACACCGACACCGAATCGAAATGTTGGGTGATCTCCCGGGCATCGACGTTCAACTTGACCGCGGCGTTGTACAGCCGCGCGCCGTCAAGGTGCAACGCCAGGCCGTGCTCGCGCGTGAAACGCCGGGCCCGGGCCAGATAGTCCAGCGGCAGGACCTTGCCTTGCATAGTGTTTTCCAGCGCCAGCAGGCGAGTACGGGCGAAGTGGAAGTCATCGGCTTTGATCGCGGCAGCAACTTGCTCCAGGTCCAGAGAGCCGTCCGCTTGCACGTCAAGGGGTTGCGGCTGGATTGAACCCAGTACCGCCGCCCCGCCGCCTTCGTATTTATAGGTGTGAGCCTGCTGGCCAACGATGTATTCATCACCACGCTCGCAATGGGCCATCAGCCCCAGCAAGTTGCTCATGGTGCCGGTGGGTACGAACAGCGCCGCGGCAAAGCCCAGGCGCCCGGCCAGTTCGGCCTCGAGGCGATTGACGGTCGGATCTTCGCCATACACATCGTCGCCGGTCGGCGCGCTGGCCATCGCATCCAGCATGGCGGCGGAAGGTTGGGTGACGGTGTCGCTGCGAAGATCGATAACGCTCATGAATCTGGCCTCGGGTGCGGGTGGGGGGAATTCCCTTTCGAAGGTCAATTACTGCGGTCATGGCGACGATTAATCAAGACCAGTCGAAGGAAAAGATCACCTGCACCTGAAGATCTCTCAGAACACCTGTGGGAGCGAGCTTGCTCGCGATGGCGGCAGCGCATCCAACATCAATGCAATCTGAACCACCGCTATCGCGAGCAAGCTCGCTCCCACAGGGGTTATGTGTTAAAAATCCTGCGCCGCCAAAAACCATGGCGGCGAAACGTTCTCAGGGCGGGGTGCAATTCCCCACCGGCGGTAATTGCACGCAAGGTGCATAGCCCGCGAGCGCTTGGCGATACACGGCTTTTGCGGTGTAGCGTCAAGGTCAGCAGACCCGGTGTGATTCCGGGGCCGACGGTCATAGTCCGGATGAAGAGAGAACGGGATCGGCACCCAAGGGCCGTCTGCGACTGTCTGCGCGCGACGCACCCTCGAATCCCCTTCGATTCATGACGCCCTGTTTTTTACACAAACAGGAACCAGAACATGCAACCCACCGCAATCGACAGCAAAAGCAAACATCATCCGGGCGAGCGCGTCGCGTTCATCCAGGCCTGCTGGCACAAGGAAATCGTCGACCAGAGCCGCAAAGGCTTCGTCGCCGAAATGATCAATCAAGGTTATCAGGAAAGCGATATCGACTTCTTCGAAGTCGGCGGCGCCTTCGAGATCCCGCTGCATGCCAAGCTGCTGGCCAAATCTGGCCGCTACGCCGGCATCGTCGCCGCTGGCCTGGTGGTGGACGGCGGCATCTACCGTCACGAATTCGTCGCCCAATCGGTGATCAGCGGCCTGATGCAGGTTCAGCTGGAAACCGAGGTGCCGGTGTTCTCGGTCGTACTCACTCCCCATCACTTCCACGCTGGGGAAGAACATCAGAAGTTCTTCTTTGAGCATTTCGTGCACAAGGGCCAGGAAGCGGCGAAGACCTGTGCCGATACCCTGCACAAGACCCGGGCGTTGCGGCGTAGCGAACAGCGGGCGGTAGCGGTTTAAAAGCTGCAAAAAAACTGTGGGAGCGAGCTTGCTCGCGATAGCCGAGTGTCAGTCACTTTCAGGATTGACTGAAACACCGCTATCGCGAGCAAGCTCGCTCCCACATTGGTTTTGTGGGGACTTCAGATCAGGTTTTCGTCCGTCGCCGGCACGATCAGGATCCCGGCCCGCAAACCATTCTTCACCTTGGGGTTGGGGAAGATGATCCGGGCGCCCTCTTCTTCGATCACCCAGCGGGTCTGGGCAATGTCTTCGGCCAGCACATAACCTTTTCCAAGTTCCGAGAAGTTCTCGATGTCCGCCGGCAGGTTCAGGCGGAAACTGTCGCTGTGCTTGATGATTTCCCGCGCGACGCTGAACAGTTGCAGGCCGTCCAGACTTTCGTCCGATTCGGGTTCGCTGCCTTCGATGATCTGTTGCAGACGGGTTTCCAGCAGGCTGACGTTGACACCGTCGTTTTCCCCGAACGGCCGGGCCTTGCCCAGTTCCAGGGTGAAAGACTCGGCACCCAACTGGTCATAGGTGTAGGCGCTGAACACAATGGACGGTTTGTTCTGCAGCAGCACCGCTTCCATACCGGCGGCGCGCAGCCGCGCCAGTTCACGGCGTGAATGCTGGCGACCTTCCTTCCACGGATACAGGGCGAATTGCTCAATCTTCGAACCCCGGATGGCGGTGTGCAGGTCGTAATGCAAGCGACTGCGGTCCGGCACGCTGAAGAAACTGGCGGCCAACCGCTCCAATTCGCACGCCCGCAACGCCTCGGCGCCGCCGCTCAACTCATGGCGACCATTGAACAACCGATTGACGTCCTGCTCGACAAAACGCTCTCCGCGACGAATGGCCTCGGGATTGCCGAACAGAAACAGAATGCGTGCCCGTGGCTTGAGATCCCCACGGGCGATGTCGTGCAGCAACCGATCAAGCAATTCGATCGGTGCGGTTTCGTTGCCGTGGATACCGGCTGACAGCAACAGGTCCTGGCCATTGTCCCGGGCCTGGGGCGGCTTGACCTCCAGCGCGCCCTCGCTCAGCCAGCGCATCCGTACGCCCTCGACAGTCAGTTGAGTCTTCTCCGCCGGTTCACGGCCGGCGAGGGTCAGTTCAAGCAATTTGCCGAGGGCGAGCATAGCGCGGCTCCTTAATGGTCGTGGCCGCAATCCGGGCCATGGACATGATCATCGTCGCCCATGTCGGCCGGTTCCATTTCCAGTTGCAGGCTCACCAGGTTGGTCGCCAATGGGCGCAACAACAGGTTGGCGTATTCCTCATCGCCTTCTTCGACATCGACACCGATCAGCAACTGACCGCGGCCGTCCTGCTGGATCCACAGCTCTTTGCCCTGCCACATGACCGCAACGCGGGTGCAGGAGGTTTCCAGTTGGGTGCCGTCGGTGTCTTCAAGGATCAGTTGCAAGGTATCGCTCATGTTTTTACGTTCTCGTCGGGGGAAAAAGGCAACGCGCCCTGCTTTGACTGTAGTCAGGTCGCGCGCGCTTTCAATTGATCTGGAAAGGATAAACCGCGCCAAGTTTAAGGATTTGTGTCAGCTCATCCAGTGCCGCCCGGCATTCGAGCAGCAACTGCGGGTCTGCCAGGTCGTTTTCGGTCATGCGATCGCGGTAGTGACGCTCGACCCATTGGGTCAGCGAATCGTACAACGGCGCGGTCATGATAACCCCTGGGTTGACGGCGGCCAGTTCGGTTTCATTGAGTGCCACGCGCAGCCTCAGGCAAGCCGGGCCACCGCCGTTCTGCATGCTTTGCTTGAGGTCGAAGACCTTCACTTCACCAATCACCCCGCCAGAGCCAGTGAGGCTTTGCAGGTACTGCCAGACGCGTTCGTTGCCGCGGCACTCCTCCGGCACGATCAACAGCATCGAGCCGTCGGGACGCGACAGCAACTGGCTATTGAACAGGTAGGAACGTACCGCGTCATCGACGGTAACCGCCGAACGCGGCACGCATACCGACTGAAATTTCCCACCGACCTTGGCGAGTTTGCTGCTCAGCTCGGCCAGCATCCGGTCGGTCTCGAGAAACGCATCCTCGTGATAGAACAACACTTCGCCGTTGCCCACCGCGATCACATCATTGTGGAACACGCCCTGGTCGATCACCGATGGGTTCTGTTGGGCGTAGACCACGCCCTCCTCCCTCAGACCATGCAGACGAGCGACCGCTTGAGAAGCTTCCAGGGTCTGGCGCGCCGGGTACTTCTGCGGCGCGGGAAAACGGGTATCGAAGGCGCTGCGGCCGAACACGAAGAATTCAACACCGGCCTCGCCGTAGGTCCGGCAGAAACGCGTGTGGTTGGCCGCGCCTTCGTCGCCGAACTGCGCCACCGCTGGCAGCGCGGCGTGGTGGGCGAAGTGCTGCTGATCGGCAAACATCGCCCCCAGTACGCGACTGGTGGTCGGGTGTTCAATGCTGCGGTGGTATTTGCAGTTCAGGTTGGCGGCGGTGAAATGCACGCGGCCGTCAGCCGTGTCGGCGCTTGGGCTGACAGTGGCGGCGTTGGCCACCCACATGCTGGAGGCCGAGCAACTGGCGACCAGCAGCGGCATCGCTTCTTTGGCAGCCTGCTGGATGACCTGGGCATCGCTGCCGGCAAAACCCAACCGACGCAGGGCCGCCACGTCGGGACGCTCCTGTGGCGCCAGCACACCTTGCTGGAAGCCCATGTCCATCAGCGCTTTCATTTTCGCCAGGCCCTGCAACGCCGCTTCCTTGGGGTTGGAGGACTGTTGGCTATTGCTCTGGGACGCGACGTTGCCGTAGGAGAGCCCGCCGTAGTTGTGGGTCGGCCCCACTAGACCGTCAAAGTTGACTTCATAGGATTTCATCAGCGAGGCTCCACGAGAATCTGTTTTTTATAGGCATCAAGTAACAACCGCAGCGCGGCCATCGCGAGCAAGCTCGCTCCCACAGGGTTTTGCGCAATCCTTTGTGGGAGCGAGCTTGCTCGCGATTGGGGTTCACACCATGCTCACGCCGGGAGTGAGGGCAGCCGGCATGACAAGGCTTGGTGTCTCCAGGGAAGCCACCGGATACGCACAGTAGTCGGCCGCGTAGTAGGCACTGGCGCGGTGGTTGCCCGAGGCCCCAACACCGCCGAACGGCGCGCTGCTGGCCGCTCCCGTCAGTTGCTTGTTCCAGTTGACGATGCCGGCACGACTCTGCAGCCAAAATTGCTGGTAGCGCTCCTGGGAATCCGACAGCAGACCCGCAGCCAGGCCATATTGGGTGTTGTTGGCCTCGGTGATTGCCGCAGCAAAATCCGCGTAGCGAATCACCTGCAACAACGGCCCGAACAGCTCTTCATCAGGACGCTCGGCTACCGTCGTCACATCCAGGATGCCCGGTGTCAGCAACGCCGCCTCGGCTTGCGGCTGGGTCATGGTCAACAGCGGCACAGCGCCCAGGCCCAGCAAATGGTTCTGCGCGTCCATCAGCGCCTTCGCTGCGGCCAGGGAAATCACCGAGCCCATGAACGGCGCCGGTTGCTGATCAAAGGCGCCGACTTCCAGCGTCGAGCTGACCGCCACCAGGCGCGCCAGCAAGGCGTCGCCCCACGCCCCTTCGGGCACCAACAGGCGGCGCGCGCAGGTACAGCGCTGGCCGGCAGAAATGAAGGCCGACTGAATGATGGTGTAGACCGCCGCGTCGACGTCCGCCACCTCATCCACCACCAGTGGATTATTACCGCCCATTTCCAGCGCCAGGATCTTGTCCGGGCGCCCGGAAAACTGTTGATGCAACAGGTTGCCGGTGCGGCTGGAGCCGGTGAAAAACAACCCGTCGATGCCCGGATTGGCCGCCAGGGCGATACCGGTTTCCCGTGCGCCTTGCAGCAGGTTCAGCACGCCCGCCGGCAGGCCGGCCTCGACCCAGCACTTGACCGTCAGCTCAGCGACTTTCGGGGTCAGTTCGCTGGGTTTGAACAACACGGTGTTGCCCGCCAACAAGGCCGGGACGATGTGACCGTTGGGCAAATGACCGGGGAAGTTGTAAGGGCCGAACACCGCCACCACACCGTGGGGCTTGTGCCGCAGCACGGCGATGGCGTCCCCCAGGGGGCCGCTTTTTTCGCCGGTCCGCTCGCGGTAGCTCTGAATCGAAATGGCGACCTTGTTGACCATGCTGGTGACTTCGGTGGTCGCTTCCCACAACGGCTTGCCGGTTTCTTCACCGATGCAGTGGGCCAGTTCATCGGCGTGGTTCTTCAAGGCAGAGGCAAACGCCTCCAGCACCTGGATACGTTCATCCAGCGAGCGGCGGGCCCAGTCCGGGAAGGCCTGACGCGCGGCCTGCACCGCCGACTCCACCTGCGCCGCCGTGGCGCCATTGCCGGACCACAGCACTTGCTGGGTCACCGGGTTCAACGACTCAAAGAGATCACCCTGACCTTCCAGCCAGCTTCCAGCGATGTACAGCGACTTCATTATTTCGACTCCCGAGCAGCGGACAACGCAACGGCGCGCACCTGATCGCCGGCGTTGAGTTGAAGACGTTTGGCAGTCAGCGGATCAACCACCAGGGTGCCCGCGGCCAAGCGCGCCGGTGCAGCAGTGATGCGGCAGTCTTCGCGTTTGCGGTTATGCATGATGAACGGCGTGGCGTCGTCGCCCGGCGTGCCGATGGCCAATACCAGTGCCTGGCTGTCGCGGATCGCGCGGATCTTGCCGGTTTCGCATTCAACGGCCGGGCCGGCGTCGAAGATGTCGACGTAACCCTGGTAACTGAAACCTTCGCTCTTGAGCATCGACAGCGCCGGCTCCGTGTCGGGATGAACCTGGCCGATCACCGCCCGGGCATCCTCCGACAGGAAACAGGTGTACAGCGGGAACTTGGGCATCAGCTCAGCGATGAAGGCCTTGTTGCCCACGCCAGTCAGGTAATCGGCCTGGCTGAACTCCATCTTGAAAAAGTGTCGCCCCAGGCTTTCCCAGAACGGCGAGCGGCCTCGGTCATCGGACATGCCACGCATCTCGGCGATGATCTTGTTGCCAAACAGGTTCGGGAATTCGGCGATGAACAGCAGCCGCGCCTTGGCCAACATGCGGCCATTGAGGCCAGTGCGGTAGTCGGCATGCAGGAACAGCGAACACAGCTCGGAGTTGCCGGTCAGGTCGTTGGCCAAAAACAGCGTCGGGATTTCCCGATAGATGTTCAGCTCCTGGGAGGCGCTGACCGTCAGGCCGACCCGGAAGTTGTACCAGGGCTCGCGCAGCCCAACGGCCCCGGCGATGGCAGAGATGCCCACCACACGACCGTCGTCGTCTTCGAGCACGAACAGGTAGTCCGCATCGCCACGTCCGGCTTCGCCGCGAAAAGTCTTCTCGGCCCAGCCTACCCGATGAGCCAGGCGCTCCTCGTTGGCCGGCAAGGTGGTCAGGCCGGTGCCGGTGCTGCGGGCCAGGGCAATCAGAGCGGGTAAATCGCTGCTGCGTACGGGACGAACGATCATGCTATCTCCTCAAACGGGCCGCTTGCGCCACCCGCGAAACTTCGCTGTAAGGCGTTAAACCGCCACCAGGCGCACGCTGGCACCCTCACCGACGCCCAAGGCTTCGGCCGCTTCCATATCCAGGGTCACCGGTTTGCCGGGCGCGTAGTCAAGCTCCAGCAGAACGGCGCGGTAATCCTGCAACTGGGCGTTGGCCACCAGGTATTGTCGGCCGGCGCCCTTGACGGGCTCGCCGAGCTTGACCGGCACCACGCGGCTTTGGGCAATCGAGCGGATCCCCGAGACACGGGCATGCAGAGTCGGGCCACCGTCAAAGATGTCGATGTAATGATCGGTCTCGAAACCCTCGCGCATGAGGATGTCGAAAGTGATCTGCGCACGCGGATGGACCTGGCCCATGGCTTCCTGGGCGGCGTCCGGCAACAGCGGCACGTAGATCGGGTAATGCGGCATCAGCTCAGCGAGGAAGGTGCGGCTCTTCAGCCCGCACAGGCGCTCGGCGGCTGCGTAGTTGAGGTCGAAAAAGTTGCGACCGATGGCGTCCCAGAACGGCGAGTCGCCATTTTCATCGCTGTAGCCGACGATCTCGGTCACCACCGAATCGGCAAAGCGCTCCGGATGGCTGGCGACGAACAGCAGGCGCCCGCGCGAATTGAGTTCCGACCAGGGCGAACCGACCAATTCCGGCACCACATAGAAGCTGGTCAGCAGGCTGTTGCCGGTCAGGTCGTGGCACTGGGAAAGCACGTGGATCTTGTTGTGGATCTTCAGCTCACGGGAGGCGTGAACGAACGTTTCGTTGCGGAAACTGTAGAACGGCTCGGAATAACCGGCCGAGGCAACGATGGCCGAACAGCCCGCCAGCTTGCCGGTCGCGGTGTCTTCAAGGACGAAGAAATAGCTTTCTTCGCCGTTGAAGCTGACTTCGGCGGCAAACGAGGCTTCACTCGCGGCGATCTTGTCGCTCAGGCGTTCCACGTCATCCGGCAAGGAAGTGACACCGATCGGACTGTCCGCAGCCAGACGCTGTACCTCGCCCAGATCCGCCATTTGTGCGGGGCGCATCACCAGCATGGTGTCACTCCTTTACTTGAAATAAATGGTTCGACCGAAGGGTCGATACACAGAAAAATAACTAAACGACACGCTGACCCGCATTGCATCTGCGGCGTCTTCGATTTTTCAGCCGCTGCAAGACTCCTGTGGGAGCGAGCTTGCTCGCGATAGCGGTGTGTCAGTCAACATCAATGCTGACTGATCCGGGACCATCGCGAGCAAGCTCGCTCCCACAAGGGGTCCGGTTCAGCCTTAGGCTTGCGTCAGCTTCGCCGCGGCCCGCTCGAAGCGGTCCAGGCCGGCATCGATGTCGGCATCTTCGACCACCAGGCTCGGCGCGAAACGAATCACGTCCGGACCTGCCTGCAGGATCATCAGGCCTTCCTGTTCGGCGGCGTTGAAAATGTCCTTGGCCTTGCCTTTCCAGGCGTCGTTCAGCACACAGCCGATCAGCAGCCCCAAACCACGCACCTGGGTGAACAGGCCGTATTTCTCGCCGATCTGCTCCAGCCGAGCCTTGAACTTGCGGTGCTTGGCTTTCACGCCTTCGAGCACTTCAGGCGTATTGACGGTATCGATCACCGCTTCGGCCACCGCACACGCCAGCGGGTTGCCGCCGTAAGTGGTGCCGTGGGTGCCGACCACCAGATGCTTGGCCAACGCTTCAGTGGTGAGCATTGCCGCGATCGGGAAACCACCGCCCAGGCTCTTGGCGCTGGTGAGGATGTCCGGGACCACGCCGTAATGCATGTAGGCGAACAGGTGGCCGCTACGGCCCATGCCGGTCTGCACTTCGTCGAATACCAGCAGCGCGTCGTGGGCATCGCACAAATCACGGGCACCCTGCAGGTAACCCAGCTCCGCCGGCAATACGCCGCCCTCACCCTGGATCGGCTCCAGCACCACGGCGCACGTCTTGTCCGAAATGGCCGCTTTCAAAGCCGCCAGGTCGTTGTAAGGGACGTGGGTAATACCGGTGATTTTAGGACCGAAACCGTCGGAATACTTCGATTGCCCGCCCACGTTCACGGTGAACAGCGTACGGCCGTGGAAGCTGTTGAGCGCGGCAATGATTTCGTACTTCTCGCTCCCGAAACGATCGAACGCGACGCGACGGGCCAGCTTGAAGGCGGCCTCGTTGGCTTCGGCGCCGGAGTTGCAGAAGAAAGCCCGCTCGGCAAAGGTTGCATTGACCAGTTTATGGGCCAGGCGCAGGGCCGGCTCATTGGTAAAGACGTTGGACACATGCCACAGCTTGTTCGCTTGTTCGGTCAGGGCGGCGACCAGTTTCGGATGGGCATGCCCCAATACGTTGACCGCGATACCGCCGGCGAAGTCAATCAGTTCGCGACCGGACTGGTCCCACACGTGGGAACCGGCGCCACGCACAGGGATGAAAGCAGCAGGCGCATAGTTGGGGACCATAACCTGATCGAAATCGGCGCGTTGTACGGCGGCTTGCTCAACGGACATCGGAGTCTCCTGAAGAGGAACACCCGCCTGGAACTGGCGAGCGATGAGGGGATTGTAAGGACAGTTTTCAGCCCGGCCTTGTCGCCAAGCGACAACTTCTTATAGCGCCAACCCCCGTTTTTAGCGGGTTTATGGCAATGCGACAAATAGCGTCGCAAAGGCGCAGTTTAAACGTTGTCGCGGGATTTTAGGCGTTGGCTTCTACATTTCCCTGGCCATGCAAAACCTTGTGGCGAGGGGATTTATCCCCTCGCCACAGGGTTACATACCCCCGTCCTTACAGAGGAGGCGCCGGCCCTAGCCCCGTTCGGACGGCACCGACGACAATTCGAATGGGCTGCTGCTGCGCCGCTGGTTGCGGTCTTCCCGGGGCGTGGCGCCGAAGAAGTTGCGATAGGCGCTGGAAAAATGCGGCCCCGAGGAGAAGCCGCAGGACAGGCCGATCTGAATGATCGATTTGCTGGTCTGCATCAGCATCTGCCGCGCCTTGTTCAGACGCAGTTCCAGGTAGTACTGGCTCGGCACGCGATTGAGGTATTGCTTGAAAATCCGCTCCAACTGGCGACGGGACACGCACACATGCTGGGCAATTTCGTCGGTGGTCAGCGGTTCTTCGATGTTGGCTTCCATCAACAGCACGGCCTGGGTGAGCTTCGGATGGCTGGAGCCCAGACGGTTCTGCAACGGGATACGCTGGCGCTCACCCCCCTCGCGGATGCGCTCGACCACCAGTTCTTCCGAGACCGCGCCGGCCAGTTCCGCGCCGTGATCGCGCGCCAACACAGCCAGCAGCAGATCGAGCACCGACATACCACCGCAAGCGGTCAGGCGATCGCGGTCCCAGTCAAACAGATGGCTGGTGGCAATGACCTTGGGGAAACGCTCGGAAAAGTCGTCCTGCCAGCGCCAATGCACGGCGGCGCGGAAACCATCGAGAAGACCCAGTTGGGCCAACGGGTAGACACCGGCGGACAAACCGCCAATCACACAACCGGCACGCACCAGCTGTTTGAGCGCGCTGCTCAGGGGCGGCGCAAGAGCGGTCGGGGGTTCGTCAGCCAGCAGAAACAGTTTCTGGAAACCTTCAAGCTTGCCGGCCCAGGGTTCGCCCGGTAGCTGCCAGGCGCCTTCGGTCTGCGGCTCGGCCTGCAAAAACGACAATTCGTAGACGACATCCGGATGCACCCGCTGAGCAACACGCAAGGCCTCCTCGGCCAGCGCCAGCGTCAAGGCTTTAGTGCTGGGCCAAATCAGGAAACCAATTCGATGGGCAGTCATGGTGGGCAATCCGAAGCGAAAACAGTGTTAAAGCCAAAAGCGGCTGCAACCAAATTAGACCATCTGGCGCGCGATGCGCAGCATGACCTGAATCAGGTGCGTAACGGGAGCGATTACTTGAGGCTGCCCGAAAGAAATTGTTGCAGCCGCTCCGATTGCGGATTGACCAGCACTTCGCGCGGGTTGCCGCTTTCTTCAACGATACCTTTGTGCAGGAAGATCAGTTGGTTCGATACTTCCCGGGCAAAGCCCATTTCGTGGGTCACCACCACCATGGTCCGGCCTTCCAGCGCCAGGGCCTGCATCACTTTGAGCACATCGCCCACCAGTTCCGGATCAAGGGCCGAAGTCGGCTCGTCGAACAGCATGACTTCCGGTTCCATCGCCAGCGCCCGGGCAATCGCCACGCGCTGCTGTTCGCCGCCGGACATGTGGCCCGGGTAGGCGTCCTTGCGATGCGCCACGCCGACCTTGTTCAGGTAGTGCTCGGCTTTTTCGCGCGCTTCGGCCTTGGCCACGCCCAGCACATGCACCGGCGCTTCCATGATGTTTTCCAGCGCGGTCATGTGGGACCACAGGTTGAAATGCTGGAACACCATCGACAGCCGCGAACGCATGCGCTGCAGTTGCTTGGGATCGGCGGCCTTCAAGGCACCGTCCTTGCCAGCCACCAGTTTCAGCTCTTCGTTGTTGAGCAGAATCTTGCCGGCATGGGGTTGCTCAAGCAGGTTGATGCAACGCAGGAAGGTACTTTTGCCCGAACCACTGGAGCCGATGATGCTGATCACATCGCCGGCGGCGGCCTTGAGGGACACACCCTTGAGCACCTCGTGACTGCCATAGCGTTTATGCAGGTCTTGGACTTCGAGCTTGTACATGCGGTCGGTTCTCACAAAACGTCAGTCGTTGAGCAGTCGATCGGATCGATGCGTTATCAGTGCTTGCGCGGGGCCAGGTAACCCAGCCAGCGGCGCTCGGCCAGCTTGAACAGGCGCACCAGGATAAAAGTCAGGCACAGGTAGAAAACGCCGGCCGTGATGTAAGCCTCGAACGGCAAGTAGTACTGCGCATTCACCGTGCGCGCGGCACCGGTGATGTCGATCAGGGTCACGATGGAGGCCAGGCTGGTGGTCTGCAACATCATGATCACTTCGTTGCTGTACTGCGGCAGCGCCCGGCGCAGGGCCGATGGCAGCAGGATCCGGCGATACAACTTGTAGCGTGACATGCCCATGGCCTTGGCCGCCTCGATCTCACCGTTAGGCGTGGCGCGCAGGCTGCCGGCGATGATTTCGGCGGTGTAGGCGCTGGTATTGATGGCAAAGGCCAGGCAGGCACAGAAGGTCGCGCTGGACAGCCACGGCCAGAGGAAGCTCTCGCGTACGGCTTCGAACTGGGCCAATCCGTAGTAGATCAAAAACAGCTGCACCAGCATTGGCGTGCCGCGAATCACATAGGTATAGAGCCAGGCGGTCATGTTGATGACCGGCTGCTTGGACACCCGCATCAGCCCCAGGGGCAACGCCGCCAGCAGACCGAAGAACAGCGACAGGGCCAGCAGCTTCAAGGTGGTCAGCAGGCCGCTGAAGTACAGCGGCAAGGCTTCGTAGATGACGTTGTAGTCGAAGATCATAGATCAGCCGCCCTTATGCCTACCGAGTAGCGCTTCTCGAGTTGACGCAATGCCAGCAGCGAGACACTGGTAATCACCAGGTACATTGCCGCCACTGCCAGGAAGAAGGTGAAAGGCTCGCGGGTGGCATCCGCCGCCTGCTTGGCCTTGAACATCATGTCTTGCAGGCCCACCACCGAAATCAGCGCCGTGGCCTTGGTCAACACCAGCCAGTTGTTGGTGAACCCCGGAATCGCCAGGCGAATCATCTGCGGCACCATCACCCGGAAAAACACCTGGAACCCACTCATGCCATACGCCAGGCCCGCTTCGGCCTGCCCTTTGGGGATAGCCATGAATGCACCGCGAAAGGTTTCCGACAGGTACGCACCGAAGATAAACCCCAGGGTACCGATGCCGGCCGCCAGCGGGTTCAGGTCGATGTAATCGTCATAACCGAGCATCGGCGCCACGCGATTGAGCAGGTCCTGGCCGCCATAGAAAATCAGCAGGATCAGCACAAGGTCGGGAATGCCGCGAATGACCGTGGAATACAGGTCACCCAGCCACGCCAGCCAGCGCACTGGCGAGAGGCGCAACGCGACGCCGATCAGCCCCAGGACAATGGCCAGGGCCATGGACGACAAGGCGAGCTCAAGCGTCAACCATGCGCCATCGAGGATGACAGCCCCGTAGCCTTTCAACATGATTCAGATCCTCGAGAGTGGGATGAAAAAATGGCGCAAACCGCAGAGATCCTGTTGCTTGCGCCATTTCGCACGAGTGGCGGGACGTTGTTACTGGCCGTAGATATCGAAGGCGAAGTACTTGTCCTGGATTTGCTTGTATTTGCCGTTCTCGCGAATGGCGGCAATCGCGCCGTTGATCTTGTCCTTGAGGGCATCACCCTTGCGAACCGCGATGCCTACGCCGTCACCGAAGTATTTGACGTCGGTGAAGGCCGGGCCCACGAACGCAAAGCCCTTGCCGGCGTCGGTCTTGAGGAAACCGTCATCCAACAGGGTAGCGTCTGCCACGGTGCCGTCGAGACGGCCGGCGGACAGGTCCAGGTAGATTTCATTCTGCGAACCGTACGGCTTGATCTCGGCACCCAGCGGGGCCAGGACTTCACGGGCGAAGCGCTCGTGGATCGAACCGCGCTGCACGCCGACGTTCTTGCCCTTGAGCTCGGTCAGGCCTTCGCTGACCTGAGTGCCGGCCTTCATCACCAGACGAGCCGGGGTGTTGTAATACTTGTTGGTGAAATCAACAGACTTCTTGCGATCTTCAGTGATCGACATGGAAGACAGGATCGCGTCGATCTTGCGCACCTTGAGCGCCGGGATCAGGCCGTCGAATTCCTGCTCGACCCACACGCACTTGACCTTCATCTCTTCGCACAGTGCATTGCCGATGTCGTAGTCGAAACCGACGATACTGCCGTCCGGGGCCTTCGAGGCGAACGGAGGGTAAGCCGCTTCGATACCGATTTTCAGGGGCTTTTCTGCGGCGAATGTCGACAGGGACAGCACGGACAGTGCCAGGGCGCCAAGCAGCACAAGTTTCTTCATCTTGGGACTCCATCGGGAAAGGGCAAAAACGGCAGAGTGAGCAACAGCCCAATATGCGAATGGGTGGAACGAACTTTAGTGCTGCGTCCTAAGAAAGCGTGCGTCAATTCAACGCAGCTCACGACGAGCGAGTGATCGGCATTCTAACGACAGGCCCGAAGCCGATATTTCTTCAATGCGACAACAAATTACAGAAGCACAGAAAACGCGACCTGAGCGCATTGACAGCCCCGCAAATTCATGCAAGAGCAAAAGAAAGGAAACCGATCTATGCTGCAAATTGCGGGCCCATTATTCGCAAACCCTTCTAATCCGGCAAGCACAGCGTGTCGCCTTGTTTTCCAAGACGCCTGGAACCGCCCTATAACGGGGCTTCGCGTTTCACATCGCCCCGTTGTGGCGCCTTTGGTTACACATTCCGAAACACCGGTAACGTTCAGCCCCCTCCTACTTTAAACGCCGATATTTATTCATCCATCGAACCCGTGGCGAGGGAGCTTGCTCCCGCTGGGCTGCGCAGCATCCCCAAAGCCAGGCACAGCGGTCGTTCAGTCATACCGCATTGGCCGGTTTACGACTGCTGCGCAGCCGAGCGGGAGCAAGCTCCCTTGCCACAAAGGCACCACACGTCAAACTCTCCTGGCCTTAGCGACCATAAAAAACCCCGCTCGGCAAAACCGGGCGGGGCTTTTCGGTGTTACGGGTTACCGTCAGGCGACGTTCATGGTCTTGTGCGTCTCGATCAGATGCGCCACCACACCCGGATCAGCCAAGGTGGAGATATCACCCAGCCCATCGTATTCCGCCGTGGCGATCTTGCGCAGGATGCGGCGCATGATCTTGCCGGAACGGGTCTTCGGCAGGCCCGGGGCCCACTGGATCACGTCTGGCGAGGCAATCGGACCGATCTCCTTGCGCACCCAGTTCTTCAGTTCCAGACGCAAGGCCTCGCTGGTTTCTTCGCCGGCATTGAGGGTCACGTAGACATAAATGCCCTGTCCCTTGATGTCGTGCGGCACACCCACCACCGCCGCTTCGGCGACTTTCGGGTGGGCAACCATGGCGCTTTCGATCTCGGCCGTGCCCATGCGGTGGCCGGAGACGTTAAGCACGTCATCCACCCGACCGGTGATCCAGTAGTAGCCGTCCTCGTCACGACGCGCACCGTCGCCGGTGAAGTACATGCCGCTGAAGGTCTTGAAGTAGGTATCGACAAAGCGGTCGTGGTCGCCGTACAGCGTGCGCGCCTGGCCTGGCCACGAATCGAGGATCACCAGGTTGCCTTCGGCCGCGCCTTCCACCAGGTTGCCAAGGTTGTCCACCAACGCTGGCACCACGCCGAAGAACGGACGCGTGGCCGAACCCGGCTTCAACGCCGTGGCACCCGGCAATGGGCTGATCAGCACGCCACCGGTTTCGGTCTGCCACCAGGTGTCGACGATCGGGCAACGTTCCTTGCCGACATTCTTGTAGTACCAGTCCCAGGCTTCCGGGTTGATCGGCTCGCCCACCGAACCCAGCAGGCGCAGGCTGCTGCCATCGGCACCTTCGACAGCGGCGGTGCCCGAGGCCATCATCGCGCGGATGGCGGTCGGCGCGGTGTAGAGAATATTGACCTTGTGCTTGTCGATGACCTGGGCCACACGGGTGATGTCCGGGTAGTTCGGCACGCCTTCGAATAGCAGCGTGGTCGCGCCATTGGCCAACGGGCCGTAGACGATGTAGCTGTGGCCGGTGACCCAGCCGACGTCGGCGGTGCACCAGTAGACTTCGCCCGGTTTGTAGTCGAACACGCGCTCATGGGTCAGGGCCGCATAGAGCAGGTAACCGGCGGTGGTGTGCTGCACGCCCTTTGGCTTGCCGGTAGAACCGGAGGTGTAGAGGATGAACAGCGCCTCTTCAGCGCCCATTTCCTTCGGCGCACAAACGGTACCGGCCACTTTCATCAGGTCTTCGTACCAGATGTCACGGTGCTGGTTCCACTTGATGTTGCCAGCCGTGCGCTTGCACACGATGACTTTCTGGATGCTGCTGGTTTCCGGGTTGGTCAACGCATCATCGACGTTGGCCTTGAGCGGGATCTTCTTGCCTGCACGAATACCTTCGTCAGCAGTGATCACCACTTTGGATTTGCAGTCGATAATCCGACCGGCCAGTGCTTCCGGCGAGAAACCGCCGAACACTACCGAGTGAATCGCGCCGATCCGGGTGCAGGCCAGCATGGCGACCACGGCTTCGGGGATCATCGGCATGTAGATCGTCACCACGTCGCCGCGATGCACGTCCTGGCCGCGCAGGGCGTTGGCGAACTTGCAGACTTCTTCATGCAGCTCGCGATAGGTGATATTGCGGCTCTCGGCAGGGTCATCGCCCTCCCAGATGATCGCAATCTGATCGCCGCGCTCGGCCAGATGACGGTCGAGGCAGTTGTAGGAAACGTTCAAGGTGCCATCGGCAAACCACTTGATGTCGACATGGTGATCGTCGAAGGACGTCTGCTTCACCGTGGTGAAAGGCTTGATCCAGTCGAGGCGCTTGGCCTGCTCGCGCCAGAAACCATCCGGGTTGACCACCGACTGCTGGTACATGGCCTTGTAGGTCGCCTCGTCAGTCAGCGTGTTAGCCGCTACCTCGGGACGAACGGGATACAGAGAAGCCGCACTCATCTTTCTTACCTCGGTGACATAGTTGTTTTTGTATGTACCCGTTGTAGCCGGGGCGAGCCTATAGAACCATTCGACGATGGTAGTAACAAGTCCCTACAAAATGTCGGTACTAACGTGCAAACCCCTGCCAGCAGGCCTTTTCCTGTGGGAGTGAGCCTGCTAGCGATAGCAGTGTGTCAATCAACAGTGCTACTGGCTGATCTGACGCCATCGCGAGCAAGCTCGCTCCCACAGGGATCTCCAATAAAACGAAAATCCCATACACACCACAGACCCATTGTGGGAGCGAGCTTGCTCGCGATGGCGGCGGCAAATCCAACATAGATGCAACAGACAACACCCGCCACCTGCCGCGATTATTACCAGATCAACCAACAGTGTTTATCAAAACCCGGTCTTTTTGCGATTAACCCCACCCCCTAAAATCCACCTCGCCAACCGGCAAACACGATTAACGCAACACAGCCCCCACGAAGGCCGTTAATCCAACTCCCAAAACCTGTTCCACACGCAGCCCCAAAAAGGTTGCGTGACCCCACTCGACCTCAAAAAAGGTGAAACAGATGAAAGCTTTATGGGTTCTGGTCCTCGCTGGCCTTAGCGTCACCGCGATGGCAGATGAGGCCCCGACCGACGTTGCACAGCAAAAACCAGCCATTGAGGAGTACACCTACTCCACCCACCTGGACATCGCCAAAGTCATCTCCATGAGCGACATCCCGAACGTCTGCGAAGTGGTCCCGGCCAAGATGGAATACGACGACTCCAAAGGCCAGCGCCACATCCTGCGCTACAGCGTCATGGGCACCGGCTGCTCCAACGGCTGATCAACTTAAACGAACCAGGAGCAACCTCCATGAAAACCAAACTGATCCTTGCCTTGACCCTGTCCGTCCTGGCCGCCCAGACCTTTGCCGCCGACGGTTATGACCGCACCGGCTCCGCTGTCGCTGAAGACGGTTACGACCGAACCGGTTCGGCCACCGTTGCCGAGGATGGCTACGACCGCACCGGCTCCGCTACTGTCGCTGAAGATGGCTATGACCACACCGGTTCGGCACATATCGGTTGATCATAAATGGCATTTTCCATAGCCCGATTTTGATCGGGCTTGGTTGTGTCTGTAACCATCAAAAAGCCCTTGCAAACACAACATGTAGTGCAAAACCTCAAAAAATGCTCGTTTTTTGATCAAAAAATACCGTCACCCGACCCATGCAAAAAAAATCTTCAGCGGCCAAAGCCTTGTAAACCCTTGCTCCCACGCGGATATACCGCCCGCGACCTCCTCCGTGGGCTATTTCGCCGCAGCACGTAGGCAAAAAAGTCCTTATAATGCCGCCTTAAACGGGCCTGCAATATTCCCTTACAGGGAGTCAAACCAGCCTGAAGCCCACGCAGAGGCCCATTGCCTCCTCGCGCTCACAGCCGCTTCAGAACGACCCGTACATTTTTCTGTTTATTGCCTGCGTCAGCTGCTGCAACAAACGATTTTCCAAGATCCACCGCGGCCAGTAGGCCTTCAACGGGCATCTGGCCCTCACGCAGGAGACAACACGTCATGCTGAGCTGGGACGAATTCGACAAAGAAGACGGCGAAGTCGCTGTAAAAGGCGCCAACGCCGGCCACGCTTCTGAAGCCAACATGGACCGCCTCGACAGCGCCGGCGGTGCCGCCGCCCTCGAAGCCCGGGCCGTGACGGCCAGCGACTCGGCCGCGATCATTCGCGCCAAGGCCGCCCTCGACAAACTCGACGTCGCCGAAGGCCTCGCCGAGCTCGAAGGCGCCTCCGCCCGTGTCGCCGTCGATGAAAAGCGCATGATCAACTGCCGCGCCGACCTCAACCAGCTCGTGCCATTCAAATACGACTGGGCCTGGCAGAAGTACCTGGACGGCTGCGCAAACCACTGGATGCCGCAAGAAGTCAACATGACCGCCGACATCGCCCTCTGGAAAACCCCGGAAGGCCTGACCGACGACGAGCGCCGTATCGTGATGCGCAACCTGGGCTTCTTCTCCACCGCCGACTCCCTGGTTGCCAACAACCTGGTCCTGGCCGTGTACCGCCTGATCACCAACCCCGAATGCCGCCAGTACATCCTGCGCCAGGCGTTCGAAGAGGCGATCCACACCCACGCCTACCAGTACTGCATCGAATCGCTGGCCATGGATGAAGGCGAAATCTTCAACATGTACCACGAGATCCCATCGGTCGCGAAAAAAGCCACCTGGGGCCTGAAATACACCCGCTCGATCTCCGATCCGAAGTTCGAAACCGGCACCGTCGAAACCGACAAAGAACTGCTGCGCAACCTGATCGCCTACTACTGCGTCCTGGAAGGCATCTTCTTCTACTGCGGCTTCACCCAGATCCTCTCCATGGGCCGCCGCAACAAAATGACCGGCGTCGCCGAGCAGTTCCAATACATCCTG